>Ga0209230_10000369_pt1 | contig 17719 bp, 24 predicted proteins | sample LakOntMetagenome_FD_187467 | JGI IMG/M metagenome (GOLD analysis project Ga0209230, IMG submission 187467) | Freshwater and sediment microbial communities from Lake Ontario - Sta 18 epilimnion Metagenome (SPAdes) (version 2) | ecosystem: Environmental > Aquatic > Freshwater > Lentic | place... | reverse complement strand
TAATATTTGCGTTATATTATCTTCATTTAAAAGCCCTTTCAAAATATAAATGGAAACAGTCATTTCAATAATTGTATTTAGCACATTTTTGTTCATTTTAGTAAAGATGATAGACATGAAATTTATCCAGAAGGAAATGAAACCAATCAAAGAAATTGTGCGTGACGCATTTATTTCCGGCTTATCGGTTGCCGTCGCGGCATTTGCGGTCTTAACCATGAACAAACCCATTGCTGGATTCTTGGATGCTATTACGGACAAACAAGTATTGACCGCGCAGGCACCCGTATTCACGGACAATCCTGGATTTTAGAATTTTTGTAAACCATACAAAAATACACACGTTAGCGTAAGTATTAGAATTTTCATAAACCACATAGAAACCATTTTCATATTATAAATATAACATGAAAATCATAATTGATGAGCGCGAAGCCATGCTGTATGAATTGTGCGTTTCAATGAACCAAACTTTGAACATGCCGATAGAGAAACGCGTTCTTGAATTAGGAGATATCCTATTTTTGTCCGACGACGAATCTATTACGCATCTCATCATTGAGCGCAAATCGTTCGCGGATTTATTGTCAAGCATTAAGGACGGCAGATACGCCGAGCAGTCGCATCGTCTTAGAAACTGTTTTCCGAATCCGCACAATGTTGTCTATTTACTGGAGGGGATGTTTTCTACCGTGAAAAACGACGCTGACAAACATAAGATCATTGCGTGTATTGCTTCGTTAAATTATTTTAAAGGATTCTCGGTACTTCGCACCATATCCATGACGGAAACCGCGCAGCATATTATTTATATGGCGGACAAGATCATTCGGGAACTTAAGAAGGGGACTGCTGTTGTTGAAGGAACCGCAGTGGAACCGTATTGCTCGGTGGTGAAAACGTCTAAAAAGGCTAATATCACCAAAGAAAACATAGGTGAGATTATCTTGTGTCAAATCCCTGGGATTAGTTCTACCACGGCGGTAGAATTGATGAAACCGTTTCAGAATTTTGCGGAATTCATGGATAAGATTCGCGCGGAACCGGCTTATTTGGATGGCTTAACCGTAAACAAACGTAAATTGGGGTCCAATATAATAAAGGGGATTCGGGAGTTTTTGATTTGTTGTGCGAATTAGTAATTGTGATTTGTGTGCACTTAATAGAAGTGCGCGTAAATTATTATTTAACGAGATTTGCGGTGACGTCTTAGAGTATTTCTACGCTTCTTTCCGCCCTTCTTTGTTCTCTTGGCCTTTCGCGAGCGTTTAGAACCGCCTTGATTTGAGCCATTGTTTGAACTAATTCTAGTAAGATGATTTAGCACATCTTCATTAATTACATTCATTTTATAATTATTGTTATCAACTAATAAAGCATGAGCTACATCGCTAGAATATTTTTGTGCTTGTTCAAGAGTAATTCTGCCTACTTGTTCCTCTGTCAAATTTTTTGCTTGTTCAACTGTCAAATTATCTAGATCAACAGCATCCGCAGGCTTAGGATTCTCATTAGACGCATTTCCCGCCGGATTCTCATTAGACGCATTTCCCGCCGGATTCTCATTAGACGCATTTCCCGACGGATTCTCATCCACCTTCACCACCTCCTGATTAGACGCATTATCATCACCAGAATCAACTTTATTCAATATTTGTGTCAATCCCTCACTAGTAATTCCTTCAGGATTTTCTAAATCAGTAAATTCTTTAACACTACCATCTTTCATATATTTGCCTCCAATTCTTGTAATGGCGTCAATTTTGTCAAATACCATTTTGCCGTCTTTTTCAGCAAACGTCGCATTTTTTAATGTAACAGACAATTCAGCATCAGACATATCTTCTTATATACATTATCCTCATAAAATTAATTGCCTAGAACTGGGAAACTCTATCAAAAATAAACGTCTAGTTTTGCTAAAGTCATTTCCCAGTTCTTAAATATTGAAAACAATTACGCAAATTTATTTGATCGGGTCTTTCTTCTTCGGCCGCCTTTTGATAACTTACGGCTTTTTCGGCCTCCTTTTGTTTCTTCTGGATTAAAGATTCTCGCAATAATAACTTGAGAATCATCCGCGTATGTTTTTATTAAATCTCTTTTTTTATCAAATGACTGTTCACGTGAATAAATTGATACTTCATTAGTATTTATGCCAAGATAATTTGTCTCAGTTAATTGTTTAACATCATAACCTTCATCTATTCGGTCGCCTTCGTGAGAATCACTTTTATAATATTTATATTTTTGTACTTTATTTGTGTCCATGAAATCTTTAGCTAATTTGTTTTTTATTTTTTGAAAAAAACCTTTATTATTTTTTGTCTTTATGTTTGTTTTTAAAAATGTGAGAGATTCATTAAATTTTGCTCTTGAATAAACAACAACTGTCAAAAATTTCAATAAATCGTCCGCGTCTTTTTCTGCGCCTTTGTTATCACGCATATCACCCGTTGTTGTTTCTGTACTTGTTGCCAAATATTTTATATTATCTGGGTTATCTAATATTTCATCTGTGGTAAGTGGATCAGTTGAACCATCACGTCTGCCATATTTAGCTTTATTATTTGACAAAAAATCATCAATCAAAATTTTGTCTGACGGTTTTAGTTGGTCATCTGTCAATTTTTGTATTGTGTTTTTGATATAATCATTAACAGCATCGGATTTGGTATTTAAATTTTCTATGTCTTTAGTTTTATTTCCTGGTGTCCAGGACGTTGAATAAGGCTCAATATATAAATTAGGAATTTTTGCAAGACTTTCTTTGAGATTTTCAGGTTGTAATTGTTCGTCATTTAGCACAATGCCAGCCAAGTCAATTTTAATATCTTCTTTTTTCAAATTCAGTTTCAATTTGGGATCTCCACGTTCATCATATTGAAAAGCTTTATTGCTGTCAACCGTAATAACTAAAGGAGGAGGATTAGACATATTATTCTTTATATATTTGTATTATATATTCATTTTCCAAGAGCCAATTGCCTAGAACTCTCTAAATCATCTTTGCGCAAATACTCGCAAATTTTCAAATACTTATTTCGGTTTTCGGTTTTATCTATTCGGACAATTTCTTCGCAAATTGTCAATGCGATCGCTTGTCTTTCCAAATGAATCAAATAAATGAACGCCAGCTTCTCGTAAAATTCAACCCGTTTATTGCTAAAATCATACCGATTCAATTCATGAATACATTTGTCTAAATATTTTGCGCATTCGGCGTATTCACCCAGCTTATAATGTAGATCGCTCAACAATTTATAACATTCAACAATTTTCACAAATATCTGGTTTGTAAGATGATCCTTTTTCAAAGAAAAATAGATGTCCATGGCAAAACTTATTGAAATGAAAGCGCGGTTTGTGTCTAAAAAGTTCTCAGCGGATTTCAAATAATTCTCGGCGGATTTCAGCGGTTCTCCTAGGATGCTATATAGATAGCCGATTTCCATGTAATATTCTGCTACAGAATCAGTATCTAAACGTTCCGCTATTAATACATTTATCGCTTTTTCATATAAATGGATGGCATGTCTGAACTTGACTTTTCTAAAAGCGAATCCAAAGGGACTTAGGAAGACATCCAAATTCTCAAGAAAACTGTGGGTGGACAATAGATCGGTGGCTTGTTTAACATAAATTTTATCCATGATTAAATATCAATGATAAAATCTTTATAAGTTTTATAATTTTCTTTTAAAAATAAAAGAAAATTTGCGTTTTAAAAGAAAATAAAAAATCGGCCAATAGAGAAAATGCCAAAATACATAATGGCAAACGTGCGAATTCCGGTTGAAATAAGCAATTCAGGAAAATTCACATTGATAAATAAATATACAAAAATAGAAATATCCGAATTAGAATCTCTACCTCCGGAAGGAGAAGACACATTAAACAATAAGATCACGGAATATTTGACATTGAAGAAAGAAAAGGAGGAATTAGAAATGGATAGAATTCGCCGACAACAGATAGAGAATGAGAGAATACAAAAGGAGGAATTTGAGAAATACAAAAGGGAAAAGGAGGATTTGGAAAAGATGAAATTCGCAGAATTAGAAAAAATCAGAAAGGAAAAAGAGGATTTTGAGAAATATAAAATTGAACACATGGAAGCGATGTTAAAAAAAGAAACGGATGAGAAGTTTCTAAAAATCAGCAAAAATGATATGAAAATGAGAAAACATACGAACGTTGTTTCATTTAAGAATTTAAAAGGGTCCGGTGGAACGCTTGGATCAAGATCATATACCAGGAAATCTTATGACCAAGTCGGTCTTTCACCTCTATGAATTATTAGCGGATCCGGCATATAGACACATTTGTCAAACATATTAAGCGATTTCAGATATTTAATATCCGGTGTTTCCTGCGAACTCGGATTAACCATGTTGGCGCTTCCGGTGCCTCGCAAATAGTTCTGAATTGCCAGACCATTATTTGCTAAATCCAGGGTGTGAATCTTGGCACCAAGTAGACCATTTCCTGGCAAATAAGTCATGTCCGGTTTTCTTATATAATTTTCAGGATTGCTGAAATAATCACGATGATTTGTGTTGAGTTCCTGTTCCTTTTCATAGTCTCCACGATTGGCTTTTTTGCGAGTGTCCGTCATTTACACAAATATATAATTGACAAAGATGATTATCTCTGAAGTTTGGCATAAATTAATAATGCCGCTTCACTTGTGGTCTCGGAAAATGCGGGTTTTTCCGCATCAGATGCCTTCATGAATGTAGCGAAGCAATCGTAGAATTTGTCGGCATAATCATAGGCAAAAAGGACACATACGCCAGTATTCGGATCGGTAGAGAACATGAATCCAGCGGCAGTTTCATAGATGCGTTTGAAGAAAGGATGTTCGCCGGTCTTGGAATAAATTTCGTCTAAAATGGTATTTACAGAGGGACTCGTGAAAAAGTCGTCGCTATCGGAAATATTGAATATTTTACAAATGGTCTCGCGATACTGGTCATCATCGTCGTATATGATTTTTCCTAAATCAAGATTCATTTGAATATAGATAATAAACTAACGATTGTTATCTATATATGTTTTTAAAGCAAATTATTGCTTTCTGGATCTCTTAGACCTGGACTGTCTCTTGCCGCCCTGTCTAGACTGCCTAGACTGTCTAGATTGCCTGGACTTGCGAGACTGCCTAGATTGTCTAGACTGTCTGGATTGTCTGCGTCTTCGGCCGCCTTGGACGGGCGAAGAATTAGAACTGAACGAAGGAAAAGGATTAGGAGAACCACCGGAAGGAGCAACAGAAGGAGTGGCAGACATTTGTTTTATATACTAATTAAAGAAAAAAATAAACGAACCATTTATACCTTTGCGTATTTTAAATGCGCATGGAATAGTAACTTTTTACAGAAAATTTAAAAAGATCTATTGTTGGGCAAATGGTTAGTGAATTCCCGAGTGGCAGAGCCGCCTCTGATCCATCCGTCTAAAGCCGCCTCCTGAACCAAATACTTGGGGTTGGTGATCGTATCTTTGATGCTGTCCATCAAAGGATACATCTGATTGTTAATGAAAGACTGCTCCGAAATAGTGGAAACACTCTTCTTATTAGTGATGACGTCACCCTGTTTAAGTTGAGATTCAAGAGTAGTGTCGCAACTGCCTCTTCCTAAATAAGGCACAGTCAAAAACGGTCTCTGCTGTAAAGACAATTTATCTAAAGATCGTTCATTATCCACTTTTATTGTCAAAGCGGAATCAACATCAATGTTGGAAGCACCAAATCCGATTCCCGATGCCCCCTTAAAAGTGACGCCAGGTTGCGACGTGGCAAAATTCACATAATCGTCGCTCTTATTTTCGCTAAAATAGGAAGTCAGCAAATAATTGTTGTATCTGGAGCTCATCATATTTTGTTGAGTCTTATCCACATTGTCGGCGCGAATTCGGCCAGTGCTATTAAATGTATAAGGATGTAAAGACGCCATTTTTAAGTCTAAGATATATAGATTGTAGAGAATAATTTATCTAATAATTGTTGTATTTGGTGGCATTGTTTTTGGCACAAGCAAAAGCGTTGCCTTCCTTACATGATATCATGCTGCCGTAGCAAAATTCACTAAACGATTCTTGATCGTTGGGAATGGTGGTGCTGGCGGTGGAATAGAAAGGTTGTAAGGATTGTTCAAAAACGTACTCATCACCTAAATCCTTGAATAATTTGTCGGCCAAATCGGCGTTACCTGGATTCGCGTTTTTGACCATTTCTTTAGCCTGTGTGACAATGTCGGCGGCGACGGATTCGTTATAGGCCGGCGGAGCCGGCTTTCTCTTTGGGTTATAAATATAATCAGTTACTAACACATTGCCAAGTGGATTATTCGGCGACGGTTTCTGGAATACATTATTAATACCAGCGCCTCCCATGTTGATTTCTACTAAATCACCTGCCGGACCAGACAAGTCAAAGCCTTCAGCTACTATCGCATCGCGATTAAAACCTTCGGTTTCTTCGGCTGGTTTGGATTTGTATTGATGAAGCATGTATATGAAAAATATGGAAATCGCACCAACAACAAGTATTTGTAACTTTCGCGTGTAAGCAAATGTGATGATGGTCATCAAAATAATTACGCGGGTTACAGCGTTGAGTTTTTGCGTAAAAGTCATGTCTTCAACTGGGAAAAATTCTAGAATATGTTCTTTATTAAAAATCACGTTGGGATTTGTACTCCAAAAAGGTATATTATCTTCTTTATCTTCTTTATCCGAGTCTTTTTGTGTCAGTTCAAGAGGAGGGATTTCCAGTGTTTCATTGCCGTCTTTTGTTTTTAAAAAATTAACTGCATCGGAATCGGTGGCCATCATATAATACATATTCTGAAAAGAAATCATCTAAACCGTCGCAGAAATAAATCGGCACATTTTATTTTTTCTTGGTTCTGTGTTGCTTTACAAACGTAATCAGACTTATAAAATTAAATATAATTTGATGAATTCAAGTGTGCGACATGTGACAAATGGTGAAAATGTGCTTGACCCGCATTCTCATATGTGGTTTTGCCATCCTCTATCGCCAGCATGGGATACACAATGCGTCGCTCGCCTTCTTGTGTGATGGTCCAATCGGCACTAAAATGAACATTTGGATTTGCCTCCGGACATGAATATTTGTCAATAATGTATTTGGCATGTTTTCGCGTCATCATGTACATCTGTGTTCCCCATATTGTTTCTGGCGCATATCCGTAATATCTATATGTGGTGCCTTCATATGTAGAATGTAAAGAAACAGGAAATCCATAATGTGAATCACCCACAACTATATGGCTGATGAGATAACCGAGCAACATAATATCCAAATTTTGTTTTTCAAAGTCGCGGACAATATGGTCAAGGCGTGGCAAAAAATCGGCGTCAAGCATTATATCGTCTTCGCAAAAGATGCCGTATGGTGAAGAGTCGTTTTCTAGGAAATCACGGATCATATCTAGATGGCCGTACATACATGAATAGCATTTTTTAGTATGTTCGCATGTTGTTTTTATACGCGGATCGGACAAGGGCACGCCCGCTGACATTTTATAATTGCTGATTCCAACAGTTTTGAACCTAGATTCCATGGATGCTTTTCTTGTGGGATTGTTGAAATTTAAACAGTAAATGGGAATTGACATTATTATTTGCGGAATAAATAATAATGATTTGTGTTTTTATGTTGTTTGAGCGCAAGCGGAAGGAAGCTAGGGATATTATTGACCCGGAAATTATCTATAATATTTATGGACCTTTGGTCAAGCATCTAAAGATGCGACAGTTCCTTCGGAACTCAAAGCCTTATGACTCCGTATTGGTAAACAGGTCTTTGGCCGTTTACCGATAATATTTACCAGCCTTATGACTCCGTCAGTGGGCTGGTAAATATTTATATTGCCGGACTTAGTCCGGCAATTATCTATAATATTTGCCAGCCTTAGAAAACGAGTCTACTACAAAGATGACAAAAACGCCCAAAAACGAATACAGAATGAGTTCTTCAGTAATGTTGCTGGTTTTTTCCATTTGAATGTCTTCTAAAATGTGGGTGATGTAGTTGAGCTTTTGTAAAACGGGATCGGATCCCGAGGCGGCGGAGCCGCCAATTCCCATAGAGGCATAATACGGTTTTCCTAAAATTCCAGAAGTGGTTTGTTGATAACTTTTTGAATAGTTACTCATGCGGTCTTCGCCTAAATTATTGGGGGCAAACTCGGGCAATCCAGCGGCGCGTTGACCCATTGGCGTCTCGGTTTCCGACGTGGGCAACAGATCAGCCAATGTGCTTTTTTTGGCTAAAGTTTCTCTTTGCGAAGCAACCGGTACAAAATCGGCGAGACCTCCTCCGGAATCCGTAATTTTATTCAAAAGTTGATTAACTCGGGAGTTGCGAGTTTCTTGTTCACCAATCGTAGATTCAAAATTCTCAGACATATTGGATATTTCTAAATGTCCAGAATCTTCGGCGGGTTCATAATCGTCTTCATCGGGCATTTGTTTAATGGTTTTTTTGCGATTCATAGTAGGAGTTCGTTTTCTAGTAGAACAACCATTCCATGGAGAAGCACTTAATAAAATAGACGACATCTTCCTTTAATATTTATCTATATTTTGATTGCTTATAATATACATGGAATCAAATCTAATTGGCAAAACATTAAATCGCGGATTTATTTATTTTCAAGACGACAATATTGTGATGCAATTTATTCCCATTTTATTAGCCTTATTCTATGGGTTTGATCATCGCACATTTGATTCAATGAGCCACAGTGTTTTAGGAAAACTGTTTGTTGTAGTTGTAATTCTATTCTATGCCAAAATAAACAAGATTTATGGAACATTGGCGTGCGTAATTGCCGTGTTTTATTATCATCTAAATGACAAGACCATAGAGAATTTTAGCGCCGAAATTGACAAAAAAATGCTACTTGCAAAGGACAAATTTACGAAGGAAAAATGTAAAAACGGCATATTGATGCATAATGGATTGGAAGTGAAAACAGAGATGACGTCGCATGTTTATCCGGAAATACATTATGAGAATGACAAGCCGTGTAATCCGTGCGATAAGGCGTGTTATTTTGATATTTTAGAAAGTAAAATGACAACGGAAGATGAGCTGAAAACACCAAAGAATTCGCGGGATTTTTTTGCGGATGTGTCTGATAGTTTGAGTAAGGTTTTTACTTAAGCGATTTCTTTGCTTAAGACACGTTCTTTACTTAACTTAAGCGATTTCTTTGCTTAAGACACGTTCTTTACTTAACTTAAGCGATTTCTTTGCTTAAGACACGTTCACTTACTCGCAACTTGTTTTTGCTTAGATTCTTCATGCTTTTGAGTTCTGTATTTTTCAATAGTTACAAATGCATCTGCTAATTGTTTTTCACCAACAATTTGTTCTTCCTCGTCCAAATTTTTGTAATATTCTTTGAGATTTTCGGGCAAAATACAAAACTGGCTATCTTCATTGAAAAGCACATCAAAGAACAAGATAAATACTAAGGTGAGAATGACCGCAATATAGATATCGCGAGTTCCCATCCAGGTCATGGCAAAAACGAGAATTTGTCTACTAAAGGTGTATTTGAGGTATTTTTCGGCGGTGGGTCCGAATTTGAAGTTAACAAATTTGGACGCAATATTGAGGATGACGATCATCAACCCGGCGAATATTTTACTTTCATTGATGTTAGTAACATGCTGATGAAAATTTTCAAATAAGGAATTCAAAGTGAGCGGCTTGCTGTTTTTTAATTTAAAAAGCGGCATTGAGTATAATATACATGTTTATAAATTTATGCATAAACATATATAGATAAGAATCTAAATGAGTGATGATGATAAATTAAACAAAGAATCACAACTGAATATTGGAATATATGCAATAAGAGTCAGTTTATACAATAATTTACGGAAACCAGTTGATCTAAATTCTAAAATGTTTGTTTTTCCTGATGGCTCTTCGCTAACATCAGAATTGAACAATCATCCATATTTGAGCTCTAATATTAAATACAATACCAGAAAATTGGACAAAATGACGCATCAAGAATGTATTCAAACATTTTTCAATAAACGCGCATTCATTAATTTTTTAAGAGACGAACAAGTCATTGATTATGAACCAACCGAAAATGCAGAAACAAATGATCAAGAAAAACCGAATGAAAATAAAACTGTCCAAGAAAATGTGGAAACTATGTTGGAATATATGTTTCCAATGTCATTTCCTGTAATTAAAATTGTGAAACGTAAAAGTGCGCCTATGGCATTGGGATTCATCAAAGCATTCAAGAAAGAGTTCTTTAAAAAAAAATTCAACACGTTTTTAAATATTGGCGGCAAAACAAATACAGTTGACGGAGTCACGATTTTAGACACATTTTCAACAAATCCTGTCTACATAAAAGCATTTGAAATAATACAGAAATACAAACAACAAATAATTCCAGCACATGAAGAATTGTTTAAAAAATTACAAACGCTTCACACCGAGTTTTCTACGGCTGTGACAGAATTAAAAAGAAAGATTGATAATAATAATAAAGATCCAACTTTTAATGCCATAGGAGATATATATTTCAACAAAACATATTTAAATTTAATAAAGGTTAGAGATGAAATGCAACTAAAAATGGATGAAATAATGAATCTAAAAATTAAGCAAAAAAATTTCAGTTCAAATTTTAAAAAAATAAGCGACGCATTAAAATCATATGCGGAATATTTGGATGAAAAAACAATCCTTTTAATTACAAATGTCAAAGATAAAAAAATAGAAAAGGATGATAGTATCAAATCCAATGATAGAAATTTTTATGATACTGTTTATGTTAAATTATACAAATTGGCAAATATTAAGAAATTGGTTAAAGTTTGTTATTTCTTGACATTGATCCCTTACATAGAAACTTACAGAGACAATTTGAGTAATTATGATATTAGTCCAATCGCCGATCTTAAAAAATACGGGTTTCATAAAAAAACAATAGATGACTTTACTCAATATTATTTTCCAAAACGCATGACTCTTAACGAATACATACAACCTTTATTTAATACTGGAATCCCCGGAAATGAAATAGAGATTGTTGAAATAGAAAAAATGTTCAACGACAGAACAAAACAGAGAATTCGGATTGATGTTGATAAAATAGAATTGAACAGCGAAGATCGCAACAATCCGAGATATAATATTCAGGTTCAAATTTCTATTTTTGGAGGAATGGTCTCCGATAGAATTAAAAAATTCATCAAATGTATTTATGAAGAACGCAAGATTGGTGCTGATATCACCAGATATATAATTAATTCGGAACAGTCTGAGTATTTTGATTTGACAAGCGAAATTGCCAAAATAGAAAAGAAAATGGCGGCAACTCAAAAAGGACAAAATAACAAACTAGATAAAGCGCCTGCGCCTATTACAGCTGCGCCTGTTCAAGGAATAGATGGAAAAAGAGATTATGTTAATCCAGCAAACCCAAATACGGCAAATGTAGGTGAAAATACTAAACAAGAAAGTAATAAGTCTTTGACAATAACAGATACGCATGAATCAATCATTGATTCATATTTTCGTGAATCTAGTGAATTTGAAACTAAAAAATATGACGGTAAAAAAGAACTAGCTGAAAATGAGATTACTTATGTTCCTTTCAAAAGTCTCAAAAATATTGGTTTGCCTGATTTGATGAAAGAACTTAGATCAGATTCAATGGCTGTTAAATATATTAATTTGTCATTTGATGATACGGTTGACATGAACATTCAAACAAATTCTAGCGAAGAAACTACATTACATGATGATATTGTAAGTAAGTTGGAGAGAAAAATGAAATATGAAAAACAACAGCGCGATGAATCCACAGACCCAATTATTAAACAAACTCATGAAAATAAATTCAGTGTGTATTATTTTTTAATTAAAATAATTAAAAAAATTCATGACAAAAATCAAATTAATAAAAATATATATAAGGAAAGAAAGGAAGATAAAAAAGCTAAAACCGGAGGAAGAAAAACCCGACGTAAGCGCAACTTTCTAAGAAAAACCAGAAAGCATTAGAATCGTCTGTTCATCCGTGTGATAATCCTTGTTCCATCCGTGGTAAAAACATGCGTCATGATGAAATTTGGCTTCTATTGCGAATTTGTGACGTTCTTCTATGGGCACTACTTTTTTATTAAGTATTTCACACGCACTCGTGAAAAACACGTCTTCATTCATTGTTCCCACTTTTTCATTTATTTGGATTTCATATGTCTTTTTTTGATTTTTTCTCACATTCTCTATCGTGCGCCACGAAACAAACTCCAAACAATCCAACATTGATTGCCGACTTCGCAATGAACAGCCGCCGTTGATGCCTCCATATTTTGGCGACACGTCCACGGGATTGAACCAATTTGCCCCTACATAATCGTAGGATAAATAATGAGCCTCGTCAAACATCTTGTACATATAACAATCGGTTTGGAAGATGAGGATGTTTTCGGCGGGCAATGATCGCCAAAACTCGGCGTCCATAAGAATGCGATTGTAATTCTTTATTGACATGTTGGGTTTATAGCCTTCGTCCAAGAACTCAGGACTTATTGACATGAATTGACATCCAGGTATATCGCGTTTGACGCGTTCTCTATGGCTTGAGTGCGTAACCACTAATAAATTCCATCCACGGGGATTTAGATGGGACATGAAATTGTGAATGACGGACAACATGAGGTCGTTGTATCGCGGATCAATTATGACGGCGAGCTTCTGATTAACAGAATTATTAACTTTGTATTTGAATTTGCTTTTGTCAATGCTTAGAAGCGCGTTTTCGTATAATTCTTTCATTATATAAAAAATCATAAGGATTGTTTATATATTATTTTTCTATACCTAGAAATGTGCGTCCAATCTTACTAGTTATAAACATGCTAATTCCGGAGGCAATCTGGGCATAAAATACTGGGGTCTTTTTTGTACAACACAATAAATATATTGATAGTCCAATAAAAAGCAGGAAACTGAGCCAGAATAATGTTGTGAAAAGATCCATTCTATATCAAATGAGACTAAACAATTCTGTATGACAAGCCAATTTGTCCGGCCTTGTTCTCCCATATTCCCGAAATCTTTATCAGAACATTTTCCGGTTTTCCTGCCAGTTTTGTTCCCACAATATCGTATTTGGAATTGAGTGCCTCACTCAACTTATTGGTTATGTTTTTGGGATCCGCATTGGGATAAGTGCGCAAAATCTCGTTCTCCAATTCGGTTAAAATGCGGTATTGTGTGGACTCCATTTTTTGTTTTGTCGCAGGAACGCTTGCGCAGTAAGACAATATGTATATGCCATTCATAGTCATTTGCTCGTCACAATAATTGATTTTTGTGAAAAGCCCATCAATAAGACTGTTGGGTTTTTTATCCATCAAAAAAATGCGATTTGCCATAAATTGATTGGGTGTCAATGCTAAGTTCATTTTATAGGTGCCGTCTGAATAATATGCTAAATTATTTCTATGTCTTTTTCACAAAATCATCACTGTTTCACACAAATAATATTTGCGTGATAAACACAAATATTATTCCCATTTACACATGCCCAATTATGATGTTAGTTTATTTACATCATCTTGATGCCGCCAGTGAGTCCGGTGCCGATGGCAAAACCAGCACCCTGTCTTGTGGTGGCTCCCATAGAGGGGATGAAAGTGTCTAAAACAGCGAAGGTGGAAGCGGCAACAAGTGCAACGACGACGACCTCCTCAATGTTTAGTCTCTGTTTAGGGATAACGTAAGCAGCGATGGCAACGATAATACCTTCAACAATGTACTTGATAGCTCTCTTAAACAACTCTCCAAGGTTCATTTTTATTATATACTAATAAAACAAAAAATTCCTAAATATTTAGTCGTTCAAAACACTTAAAAACATTCCAGATATAAATCATATCAAATGTCCGGCTTTGAAAGAAAGAATTTGCCCAATGGCGCATCTAATCCTAAATACATTGATCTGTGCGATGAGGATCCTGTAATTCCCTCTCAGAAATTTGTGTGTTTATCTTTTGTTTCCCCCGAAAAGATCCTAAAACAAAGAGAACATTACCTTTTTGAGAAATTCGTCCAACAATGGGATTTTGCTAAATCTTTGGAGAAGTTCGGCGATTTCATGAATTTTGTAAGTTTCAAGTACAATCTTAAGATGGATGACATCATGGCCGATTACAAAGACTATGTCACTGAAGAGAAGGCCAAGTTGAAGGAGTATTCTGTAGCTGATGACTACAAGAATTTCATGGACAAGAATGAAGAGAAGATTACTGAGGAATTCGGCAAGAAGAATGGGTTCCAGACCTCGGTGCGTGGTTTCAAGTTTCGTGGTGCCTACTCCAGTCAGGCAGAGGCCGAGCTCAGATGCAAGAAGTTGCGTGAGGCCGATCCCAATCACGACATTTTTGTAGGGGCGGGTTTCACCTGGATTCCTTGGGATCCTGATGCCTACAAGACGGGTCGCGTAGAATTCATGGAGGAGGAGCTTAACCAGTTACACCACGAGAAGGTGAAGAATGAGGAGAAGGCCAAGCAAGAGTTTGATGCACGCGTGAGGGATGCTAAGCGTAAGGCGATAGAGGAGAACGTGAAGAAGGCGCGTGAGTCGGGCAACAAGCTTACGCAGACTCTTACGGAAGAGGGTGATCTAATGGGCGTCAACAAGACTGTTAACTTTGATGATCGCGAAGTGTCGGATGTGGGAGGCAAGCCTAAGGAGGAGAATGAGATGGATCGCGTTGATTAATCAAAAAATTGATTGTTCGGGGCGTTCTCTATCGGCTTCAAAAATATCAATCATAAAATGTGTGAAATAATTTCCGTTGACATGGACGAATTGTCCGATATGTTCAAACAATCCGCCTTGTACAAATGCCTCAAAGACAATAAACAATTACATCTATTCTCAAATAGTTGTAATTTTGATCTCAATATGCGCAATTACAAAGAACTGTGCTCGGCCATAAATACCTTAACCTATTGGCGTTTTGACAAAATCCCTTACAATTACTACTACAAGGTTCAAGGGCTCGCCAAAACATTAAAACGCATTCTTTATGAAAATGAGCGTGACCTTTCTTTACAATTTGAGACGAATCATCGGTTCTGGGAGCTCGGCATCATGGTTCTCTGCGACTCACGCGAAGAACAAATCGCGTCCGCCAAACATCATAAATTGGATTCTCTGGTGGAATTCTTGGAGAAATATACGTGATTATAATAAATAATCTCTCTCATCCAAATCTTTTTCAATACACGGTTTATTTCCAAAAATATTTTCAGCATGTTGACGTTTTTTTTCACGCAACTCGCAGTATTTGTGTGTTTTGTATATTATTGCCGATAAAGCAATACTCCCTAAAATAATAACAATGATCATTAATGTGTCGTCGCCAAATAGTTTTAGGGATGACGGTTGTATTGATGGTTGCGAAGAAGGACTTGATGATGGTTGTATTGATGGACTTGCTGACGGTTGTATAGATGGTTGTATTGATGGTTGTATTGACGGTTGTCTTGACGGTTGTATTGATGGTTGTATTGATGGTTGTCTTGACGGTTGTATTGATGGTTGTCTTGAAGGCTGGCTTGATGGTTGTATTGATGGTTGTCTTGACGGTTGTATTGATGGTTGTATTGATGGTTGTATTGACGGTTGTATTGATGGTTGTATTGATGGTTGTCTTGACGGTTGTCTTGACGGTTGTATTGATGGACTTGAAGTGGGATCAATTGAATAACAAGTGTGAAATAGTAATGCAAAAATAATTAAATAAATATTCATCGTGTAATTTATAACGCAATAAAACCTTTAAATCAATTTCATTTTCATGTAGGCTCTGCAAAAATGTTTAAAAATAAATAGCCATATGAGCGCCTTTCTTTGTAAATCCTCGTCTTTCATAATACCTCTCTATCTCGGGCGAACAATCCAGTATGACTTTGTAGCAATTGTTTATCTTGGCACTTTCTGTCAGTTTTTTTATTATTTCCGTCGCGATTTGATAACCGCGATGAGGTTCATCTACAATAATATCCTCTATGTGACCAACCGATTTGCCGCCATGTGTTATTTTTGGTTCATATATGATGGTGCCTGATCCAACTATTTGATGGTTAATTGCTTCGCAATTGGATCCTAAGATCTTTGATTCATCAACACATACAATAACATCTCCCATTTCACATATTTTGCGAATGGATTCTTCAAATTTTTCAACGGACATGTCTTCAGCGGTTGTCAATTGAGACAATAGAGAAATGTATTGATTTTTGACACTTTCTCTATCGCTGGACACTTCAAACCATTCATTCAAATAATAATATTTCATGTTTATATTATTATTCTGGATTTTATTTGTCTGAATCACCACAACAAATGTATTGCTAGATTATTTGTGTTGTCAAAGGCAACAGTGATATTGGGGATATCTCAGCTGCGCTGAGATGCCATAATATTTGCGCTATATTTATTCTTTTTCCAGTCGCCCTTAATTTTACGCGCCCTTGTCAAATAGTTTTTTCGCCGTGTTTTATGTTTTGTAAAGTCTTCGTATCCCATTTGCCCAAAATGTACAATCTTGCCATCCGGTGTCGCAACCATATACTTTTTTTCTTTTTTCGTGGAAAGACCAATTTTTGCCGTCTTTCCTAGGTATTTTTTAGCAAGAAGACGCACTTGGGCTGGATTTGAATATAAACGAATCGGTTTGTTTGACATATATATTATTTTATTTTTCAGCTGTTGATTTTGCCTTTTTCACAGTTTTGCGTCTACACATCTTTTTACCATTCTGCGTAAATCCTTTATAGCCATCGGGGCATTTCTTTGCTCCCGGTGGCAACTCTATTACGTCTTCTTCCGATGATGGTGAAGGCTCCCTGGAGGGGAGCAACGAGCGAAGCGGAGTGGATTTTTTAATGGGAGGACTAACTATGTCCGATGATAAAGGAGGAGAAGGTGGTTTCATGAGAGGACTCACTTTATCTGATGATAAAGGAGAAGGTGGTTTTGTGTAATCTGGCGAATCAGGAGGCGTATAATCCGGCGAAGGCGGTCTAACGAATTTCTCAGGAGAAGGTGGAGGCGTATAATCCGGCGAAGGAGGTCTTACAAATTTATTAAGAGTGGGCTCCCCAGAAGGGAGCAACGAGCGCGTTGGAGGAGAAATGGGCGACTTTGGACTAAAAGGTGAAGGCGACGGAGGAGGCGAAAACGCCGGCGACTTGGGAGTAAATTTTTTAGATTTCGGTTTTCTTTTAATCTTTCTTGTGTCGCTTGCCCTCTGTTTTATTAGTAAAGGCATAACCGTCCAAAACGTCTTCTCTATCGTTTCATTCACAAATTCCCGCGTCAATGCTCGTTTGGCAAATTCGTATCCGGCTTTTGCGATCTTTTGCGCCGATTTGGGCGACATCTCACACCATTTGATTTTTTGAAGCAAATCCGACAAATCCGGCTTTACTAAAATGTAGTGAACATTTGGCTTAATCAACTGATCTACCCACGACAAATATGGTCCATCCACACGAATTATCAGCGATCCCGTCATCATGGTTGTTAACAAACGGTAAGCATTGACGTTTCCATCTACATGAATGATGTATTTGTATTGACTCTGTTCCGCCATCGTCATGAACTGATTTGACGCGGCG
>Ga0209230_10000364_pt1 | contig 17869 bp, 12 predicted proteins | sample LakOntMetagenome_FD_187467 | JGI IMG/M metagenome (GOLD analysis project Ga0209230, IMG submission 187467) | Freshwater and sediment microbial communities from Lake Ontario - Sta 18 epilimnion Metagenome (SPAdes) (version 2) | ecosystem: Environmental > Aquatic > Freshwater > Lentic | place... | reverse complement strand
CGGCTGCTGGCTTATTTGCATCGGCTGCTGGCTTATTTGCATCGGCTGCTGGCTTATTTGCATCGGCTGCTGGCTTATTTGCATCGGCTGCTGGCTTATTTGCATCGGCTGGCTGTTCTTGTGCGGCAGCTACTGCTCTTTGTGGTGCGGCTGCTACAACTGATGCCTTTAGCGCCTTATCTTTATTAATTTCTAATGCTATTTGTTTTCGTAATTTAGGGTCTTCGACCGCATACAAATCTGATGGATTACCTCTTATATGAGCAATATAATCTCGCATTCTTCGAGCACTGGGACTATCGTTATTTTGGTAATCTTGATATTTTGTTGTGGTATCTTTTCTATTTCTAATATCAGCAGTCCAGTCGCCTGCTTCCTCTAAAGGCTCACCAGGCTTAGCAGTATTGATTTGTTTAGCCTGATTAGGCGTATTAGACTGTTGCTGTTGAATACTTGCACTAGTTGTTGGCTGTAATTGAGGTTGATTAGTTTTTCCAACAACTGCTTGTAACGCACGTGTCATTGCATTAACATCTGCTTTAGGGTCAGTTGGTGCAACTGCTGGCGCTAGTGGTGTTTGGTTTGGAAACTGTTGTGCTTGTATTGTTGGCTTTGGACCTAACGCAGGCTGTGCTCCAGGAATAGTTGGTGCTGATTGAGCTGCATTGGCTGCGGCTGCACCAGGTCTAACACTTCCATCTAAATTTTGTGTAGGTTGTAAACTAGTTGGTCTTGCAGTAATTCCTTGAGGCGGTGCTTGATATTCTACAATAGAATCTAATTTACTAAAAAGTTCTCTAAAGTTCATAATTATTTCTTCCCACTAATTGGACTTGTGCTATCTTTTCCTTCGTATTCTGGAGAAGACTTTTCACCCTCAGTTGGGATCTTTTCGCCGCGTTCTTTAGCACGTGCCTTAGTATCTTTAGAAAGTTCTTTCAGTAAACTTAGATTATACTTTGTACCATAATAATCATCTGTTTTAATTTTTGGTAGTTCTTTATAATTAGGGTCATCTAATAATGCGCCCTTGTTTTCTTCTTTATCCAATTGATATGCTTCAGTTGGTTCATTAGGATTACGCACAACTACATTACCTTTTTGTAGCTTTGCTCCACCGCAAATGTATTCATGAAGTTCAAATGGTGTAGTTGGATAGTTCAACGCTAGATCGTAAATGCTAACATTAACGTTCTTTAATGTAGGGAAGTCTAATGGTAGGCTTTGAATTGGAGTAGTTGACGTTTTGCTGAACTTATCAACACCGTACTTTTCCAATAATGCTTCAATTGACTTCTCTTGATCTTCAGTGATATCACCAGCAATTTTCAATTTGAAAATGTACTTTTTAGCACTGAACGATTCCGTAATATATTCTTTTAAAGTTTTCATAAGTCCGCGACCCTTTAATTTATTTATCTATGTTTTTTAACTTTTGTAGTAGGCTATTGCGGTCTGCGACTACGAACCCTTTGCCCTCAACTAAGCTATCGTCCCCTGCACCAACTGATTTTTGGTCAATTGCCTGCTTTTTAAGCTGGAGTTCGATCATCTTTAGTTTCTTGTCAATCTTAGCTGATTTTGCATCAATAGCGTTTTTAAGCATACTGCTTGCAACTTCAAATATTCTAGTACTGTATCTTGCCTCAACATTCATACCCAAATCCATCAAATCATCGTATGCATCTGTTGCACGTTGGGCTAATGAATCAAACTCAGTATCACTTAGATCTCCTAGACCTTTAACCTGTGGCAATGCGGCACTAATTTTGTCAAACTCTTCTATAGTACGAAGACGTTGTGCTGGGGCCGGATCAAGTGTTTTGGGATCAATAATTTCAGGAGAGATTTTCTTCTCCTTTTCTTTCTTGTCACTGCTGGGCGGCAGATTTAAAAGCTCTTCTAATTTCTTTGTCATTTCTTTATCTTCTTTGGGTTATGAAATATATCATGCTCATTAATTATCCTAAACACAATACCATTCTGCGTACACCAGGCACTAGCCGCCGCCCACTTTGCTTGATTCTTTACAAACTGTGCTTGGTTGTAAGCGTTCTTACCTACCTTCTCTTTTAACATTTGATTAGCTGGTTTAATCTCAACTAACTCAGTTAATTTAGTACCATTTTTATCCTGATACTGAATTAAAAAATCTGGAACATAAACTGTTTGCTTTCCACTCAACGGATCTCTATATGGAATCTTAATGCTTTCACTTGCCCAACTGATAATGTTAGGATGTGAGTCACACATGTTCATAAAAGTCCATTCCCAACTACTGCGATATAGCGGATCACGTAATCCTACATACTTGGCAGGATTCTTTGGGGTGAATTTGCCTTTTGAAAAATTGCCTAAACTCATGCTTTGATATTTCTATATACCTGTTCTGCTGGATTGACTTTGTAAATTATACCTAAACTACTGGTCTTAACTCTATTGTAATTCATAATGCTTAACAAGAATTCATTAAGTTGTACATCTTCATATCCTCTTAATGAATCAATAATTTCTTGTGTCTTGTAGTTACTTTCTTTTGCAGTCTTTAAAATAACATAGCTGACATTTTCAGCAGACTTACTGTCAAATCCTTTGCTTTCAAAAAACCCTTTGAGAGCATCGATACTTTCAACTTCTAAGTCGATTGGCTTAACATAATAATTATCAAAGTATCTAACTACTTTTTGTAAACTATTTGTATCTGTGCTGTTTGGTAAGTTACTATATGTTGTCATAAATTAAAATAATTTTCCTAGTGATTCAGAAGTATTTACTGCTTGTTTAGACAGCTCAAATATCCATAAAGTCTTTGCTGCCGCCGTAGCAGACTCAACTGTTCCACCGTCAACTAAAACTTGATTTGCGGCCTGAGATGCCTTTGTATTAATAGACGATTTAAGTGAGTCAGGCATTGCATTGTAAATTGATTTTAAGTCTATGTTGGCTGTTATACTGCTTACTACGCTAGCCACAATTGCATCAGATCGTTCACTAGTAGTCAATGACGCCGAGTTAGACTCAACATAGAAAGACACTGTGCCACCACCTAATATTAATCTTGCTGCCGCTGGCGCAAGTAATTCTGGATTAGATTCTGTTGCGTATATTTCTGTAACTGCTTTGTTTGCTAAATCATATAACTCAGTTTTTTGTGCACCACTCAATGCAGTATATGTGTCTACTAGTTCATTACTTGGATTACGTAGTAAAGCATCAACTGCGTTACCGACTATTGCTCCAGTATTCAAGTTGACTGTTCTAGAGGCAGTATTGTCAACTACTCTAGTCTGTGGTGGCGGAAGTTGTGTTGTAACTCTAGACGCTGTTGGACTTATATTTGTTCTTGGTTTTGCTTCAGTATAAAATTCACTAAACGTTGGCTTAGGTACCGATAACCCTTCAACTGCTCCAGTAGTAGCATTTACTAATGAGAACCCAATAGAGCTAAGGGTTGCATCACGCACTTGTTGATTAACTAAATCTTGATTTAAATTATTTGCATTATTGATTAATCTAAAACCTTTTAACAAGGTAGTAAGTCCTTGTCGTGGATCAATGTCTGGATTATCTTTCATGTCCTGTAGATCTTGGAACAGACTTGTGCCGTCTGCAATTAATCCATTTGGTCCATACAAGCCACCATCAAAGCGACCAAATATTCCGCCAATAGGACTTGGATCTAAATCATAATGTATGTCAGTCCAGCCACTAGGAGTGTAACGAGTAACTTTACCTTGACCCATATACATACCTTCATATTCAATAGTAATGTTATGTTCAAGTGTGGCTTTAGCATCTGCTGCCAATGTATCCATATTCCAACTTCTAATCTTAGGATTAATAAGTGTATGCAAGAAAAATTGTTTTCTACTCAGCTGATATATTTCAATACTGCGTATCATTGGCTCATTGGTATTTGTATCTAATCCGTACTTGGCAGGATCAGTTGTAGTAACATATCCAGGGTCACTTGGATTTGAGCGTTCTAATAATTGTTGTTGCGTAACAGGTACAGGCTTTTGGTATCTGTTCTTTGGGTTGATTGGCACAATGCCAGGCTTAGCATTGTTGCCACCATAGTAACTATCTGCACTATGATACTGATAATACATCTGCCAAAATTCTCTAACTAGTCCTTTATTATCATCATGTAGGACCATGTTAAGAGGCTGATATGTTATTTTTGAATATGTTGGTTGTTTTTTATTGTAGATGTTTAGCGTTGGGCCGTCAAATGTAACTTTAGGTAAATCACATTTCTTAACCAGCATGCCTAACTCTAAATCTTGTCTACTTGTGCGCCACGCTTCACCGTCTGCAACATTGGGGTTTAATCTAAATCTTACAAAGTATAAGAATCCGTGCTTAGGAGCCAATCTATAAAAGTTCTGTATGAACAATCTATTGGCATGCTGGGCGTCTTTTAAGTTCGTATTAGCTAGATCACCGCCGACGCTGTTGAGAAAGTTAGTGAAGATATTGGCCATAACGATATTTATCCATTAAAAAAGCCTGGAATAAATCCAGGCTTTGATTCGCTCCCGAGTTCTATTAACCAGTTAAGCTAGTACGTAACTGACGACCAACAAATGTGCCAATACCGTTAGGATTGCCAGCGCCGTTCAATTGTAATGCATTATCATATTGAATAGATAATGAAATATCAACTGGAGCACTTTCTGCATAGGTTAGTTCATTGTAATTAATGTCAGTTAGGAAACATCCGTACAACTCAAATGTTTCTAAAACACTCGGGTCTTGTCCACCGTTACCGCCATCAAGTAATTCAATACGCATTGTGAACTTGTAGTCACTTCCTGAAGAAGCACTTACTTGCTCTAACATATCAAATTGCTTTTGTACTTGCTCACCAACTAGTCTACTTACTTGACCGTTGACATCGTCACGCACTGTCATTGTGATTGGTTGCCATGTATGCTTACCAGCGTAGAAAATCTTGCTGTTGTAAACATCCACAGTTTGCATATCAAACTGAACGTTTGGACGAGCAACTGTCATTACTTGTTTAGTAAGTTCAGTTGTTGGTTTTGTTACGCCAAAATTATCTAGTAAGACTCTAAATCTATACTTGAGCTTTGGCATCAAGAGACCTTGGCTAGTTGCGCTTTGGCCTCCTGGGATTGGTACTGTAAATCTGCTTAGACTTGAAATTGCCATTTTATAAGCTCCTTATTATTGACGTGACTTAATATCGCCTACATTCTTCAGTCTCAATGGAATGTAGATAAATTCAACTGCTTTGACTGGCTCAACAGCAATATCAACATAAAGTTGGTTGTTGCTGATAACTGACGAAGTGTTGTTTGTCTCATCGCATACTACGATAAAGTCATACACACCACGTAAGCTGACCAAGTCTAGCATTAGACTTTCGCACACGTTTTTAATTTCGCTACGTGTTTGCTTGTCGTTTGGTTCAAACAAGAATGGCTTAGTAATAATACCTAGCTGTCTACGCAAGTAACTTACTAGACGTGCTACGTTAATACGATCCAAACTACTGTTTACACCTGTTTTTGTATATTGTCCAAATGCAACTAATCCAGCGCCTGGAATATTTGTAATTGGGTTAATCTTAACTTGCGCCATTTGATCACGAGTACCTTGGTTCAAGCTAACTGGGATAAAGCTACCATCTTTTAGATATCCAACGCTTGTTGCGTTAGTAATACCGCCACGACGTGTTCCAGCTGGAGCAAACCATTGATAAGATCTTTGATCACTTACTGCAATTGTTCTTAGCATTAAGTGACTTGCTGGCACAACAACATTGCTACCGCTTAGGTCAGTTGTCAATCCGCTTGGATAGTAAACTGCTAAATGGTCATTGGCTGTATGTAAACCTTCTTCACCGTCAATGCCAGTATTAAAATAATCAGTACCGTAGTTGATCAATTCACTAGCAGTGCTGCCTAAACGTAGTGGTGTGTCACCAACTACCAATGCAGTACCGTTACGTGAACTATTCAAGTTAACCATGTCGCTGATCAATTCTGGATATCCAGGAGTTGCAATCAAGTTAAAGAAAATATTGTCTTCGTCTAGGATACGTTGATTTGTATTGATAGCAACTTTTAGTTGTCCAACAACAAATGCACGTTGTGCCTTACGACCAAAGTAGGCAACTTGATTTAGATCAGATCCGCTAATGCTTACCCAACGATCTTCAAAGTAACCTGCCATGCTCACGCCACCAATTCCAATATCCATACGGGTATTTTTATCACTGGTTGTGATATAGCTTCTCTTGTATTGCTTAATATTAAAGCCGCTTCTACGTGTGTTCCACAATAGCATGCCACGTGGATATGCCGCAGGATCTGGAGCATCAAAGTCAATAAAGTCACTGCTAGCTAATGCTGTAATAGTACTAGCTGTACTTTCATCACCTGCCGTTGCCCAACGTGCGTCAGCAAAAATAATACCATATTGACTTGTGTGGTCAGTAGTATCAATTGCGTCCCATGTTTGTGAAGTTATATTCCAACGCTTAATGCTACGGCCATAACTGTCTTGAACACTAGTGTCTACCCAAAGATCGCCAACATTAACTGATGATGTGGATGGCTTGGATGCTTGTACCCAAACTTTTGCATCTGGATAAACTTGCTTCAAACCTTTCCATGTTGTACCATCATGTATCATGATGTCAACTTGGTCTTGGTATGTTGCGTACCATAATGTACCGTCTGCTGGTGCATCTGTAGGCTGTGTTGCTTGTGCAAAGTAGCCGTCACCAACACTGCTTAATGGCTTCCAATTACTAATTCTTAATTCGTAGTTGCTACCAGTTGGTCCAGTGTAAACGTTAGTTAGTGCATTGTTGAATCCCAATGTACCCCATGTTGCGCCATCTAAGTAAATTTCTCCACCCAATGCGTGTGTCAATACTAATTGACCACCAACATAACTTGCTTCAACGTTAACTAATGCAGAGTTGTTAATTGCTGTACGCAATGTTTCTAAGCTAGTACCTGTAGTCAGAGTTACAACATTCAATGTTGCACTTCCTTTAACTGTTTCTGCAATACTAACTGTAGCACTGCTCAATACAATGGTATTAGCAACTGTAACTGCGGCAATTGTTGTCCCAGAGTTTGCTCTGTACATAATTTTAAAGTTGCCAACGTTAGTTTGATCAAAGTTTGCGTTCACAAACAATGTACCAACTGCTAAGCCACTTCCACCATTTAGTGGATCTAATTTAGAAATTGCATCAGCAACAGTAGCGTGTACTGGTGCATCTTTAGTTTCAAACAAACGTGTATCTACGTTGAAACGTGTTACAGTCCACTTTGCACCCAAGTTAAACTCAGTTGTTTTAAACCATACACTGCCAGTTGGGGCCTTAGTAGCATCTGCACTAGACCAGAATGGCAATTTAGTATGGTCACTAAATTGTACTGTTAATGGGTTGTACGCACCTGCCACAATACCTAAATCGGAACTAGTGCTAGTTGCGCCAGTTTGTAATAGTGATGTAGTGACCACTGCTGTAGTAGCACCCAATGTAATAGTTGCGCCGCTGTTTGTTAAAAACTCTACAGTGTTGCCGTTTATACGAGCACCAACTGTAGTAATTGCTGGACTTGCACCTGCTAAGGCAGCATTAATTCCGCTAACAAGTTCTGCAACTGTTGGACTTGAATTTGAACTACCGTTGATAGTGTATTCAACGCTTTGTGCGCCAACTGTAATTTTTAGACCGTATGTTGCGCTAGTTAGTTCTAACTCGCCGCCTGTTAAAGAACGACTTGCAACTACTGGCCAACTTGATTGCCAGTCTGCAATTGTTGGGTTATTAGTACCTAGTACTGTAACTCCACTGCTACCAACTTTAACCCAAGTGCCAGCACTATTCTTGTACCATACAGAATTGGATGTTTCAACTGTTACTACTGCGTAATCGCCAATTGTTCCAACGCTGGATTTTGGTGCTGTGCCAGTTACATCTGATGATGAACTAACAACGATTGCTGTTTTAGAATTGAATTGCTGAGTTGCCGCATTCCATTCAAAAATACCAAAACGTGTCTTTGCAGTGTCTAGCCAATATGTGTTAGCAACTGGATCACCAACTGGAACGTTTGCACTTCCTGTTAATGCACCTAAATCAACAGCGGCACGTAAAATATATGCGCTGTTACTTGCTGCCAAATAGCTGTAGGCTGCAAATAGACCGTATTCGTTTAGTTCACTTCCTTGGAGCGCACTACCGCTTGCGTCCTTCTGGAATGTTGGAACACCAAATCTATCTGTTAAATCCTTTTGGCTCGTAGCCAAATATAAACTGTTAGCGTTGGCAGCAGAAGTGCCAAGGGCAATTCCAGTTCCAGACGCATTCGCTTTGTCCTGCGCGGTGGCTACCAAAATCAATGGTATAGTGCCAGGTGTTGCAGGATTATAAAAACTTTCATCAATGACGTTTACTTGTACGCCAGGTGATCCTAGTTGTGCCATGTGTTAATCTCCTTAGGGATCCTTGTTCAGTAATATTTAGTGATATTATCAATAAATTGCTTGTTATACCAACTGAAAAAGGGCACGAAAAGGGCTAATTAATAATATGAGTAGACCAATATGTAAAAAGTGTAAAACTAATCTTGCCGCAGTGAATTATCACAAGGAAGATAGGATATATTACAGGAAAGTATGCGATAGCTGTGCTAGAGGCACAACAGTGCTAGCACCTAGATGGAGTCGTACAGGCTATAAGAAGAAAAATAAGTGTGACAAGTGCGGGATCACAAGCAATCAGTCTGTTATATTTGATGTATACCACACTGATGGAAATCTTAACAATTGCGCACACAGCAACTTAAAAACTGTGTGCTCCAATTGTCAAAGAATACTGGTCAAGCAGGGACTAGGGTGGAAACAGGGTGACCTTCTACCTGATTTCTAATAGCTTGATATAAGTCATCTATAGTTCCATTGTTTTCAATAACAACATCTATATTGCCGCCAACCCATGCAGTTTCACTAGCATGAATTCCGAGATTTTTAATCTTCTCTTTACTCAGTGCCCAGTTCATATTTTGAACTTCGCCCTTATTCATACTAACTGCGGCATCATACCATTCGGGCTCTTCCCCACGTTTCACACGAATAACAATTCCACCTGCGTTATGAATAGCTTGGATTTCATTAGGGAAACGCACGTCACTGATCACAATATTATCAGTTGTTTTACGCATCTTGTTCTCTACTGACGCAATCCAAATATCATCGTGGAATCCTTGACGACAAACTTCAGTACCCCAGTATTGTAATACCCAACGTGGTGTTAGGTGAGGCATGTTTAGACGTTCTGCCCACCACGGATCTACTTGTTCACGCCAATCACGTGCTTGTTTAGTGCGCCCTTCCAAAAGAACGCGGTCCCAACCAAAAACGGCTGCAACCGCATCTTTAAGCGTATTTGCGAATGAGTCTCTACGGAACTCGTGAAAATTAACTAGATAGTCCGCGGCAGTATCTTTGCCAGAACCGATAAATCCTACAAACCCTATAATCATAGTATCCCCCAAGGTGTACTATAGTTTATGCGATTTGTGTTACAAAGTCAACGAAATTGATTAACCAGTTACCCAAGTATATCCACCCATTGCGGCTGGATCGCCCTTCTTCAACTGTTCTTCTAATTTTTCTTGCATTGCTAGACCTTCTGCTTTCAATGCCGCACCATTAAGTTGTGTGCCACCTTGTGGGCTTGCAATAGTGCCAAACTTCTCGCGAGCTTCGCCTAGCATAATTTTACAATTAGCTAAGGTATAATCTTTAATCCAAACACCAGCATATATATCTTCTAAAAATGCAAAGTCTGGACGCTCGTTGTACACCCACAATAATAATCTCTCATTACTCTGTGGACGTTGTTGAATAGTTAATTTATGTGATGTTGGCTGGAATGTGAAGCTGATATAACTACCAAACATCTTGCCCACTAGTTTTTGATATCCAGCAAATAGATAATATGTGGCCAAGCCGCCCATACTAGAACTAGATAGCAAATATGTGTTTGTATAAGCTAAGTTAAACGGTTCAAACAATGTTCCGCCATCTCCGCCGCCTGTACGTGAGCCAATGCTTCTACGGAATACTTCTCTAACCTGTACGATTTCTTTTGGTAGAAAATACTCGTTTTGGTCTTGAACTAAATCTAAGAAACAATAGCTCTCTTCAACACTATTTGGACTGCGCTGTCGATATATTGCAAGGGACTTTTCAAGGGCAATTTCGTAGTGTTTTGGGTCAAGTTCGACGTCAACCATGCCGTCACCAAGGAAGGCCTTGACGTAATCAAACACTTTCTCTTTTTGGATTTTTAGGGGGTCTAATGTATCACTCATGCTTATATTTACCTTATCATATTCCAATAAATATACTACTATGCCAAGACTCAGTTTATACCGCCCAGAAAAAGCAAACGATTATAACTTCATCGACAGAGTTGTTTTAGAACAATTCTTAGTTGGAGGTACGGACGTTTATATTCACAAATATTTAGGACCCAAAGCACCGCAAGCGGGCGATGCTAGTCCTGCCCAGCCAACCAACACAAATTCTGTAGCCGAACTCGGAATCCAAGATTTGTTGTTATTGGAAACTAGAGATAGACAATATAGTGACGATATCTATATCATGCGTTGCATTTATAATATGCAACAGTTGGATTGGAGTATCACACAATTTGGACTGTTCTTGGCGAATGACACAATTTTTATACACATTCACTTAAATGACTGTGTTAAAAGAATTGGGCGCAAAGCGATGGCTGGCGATGTTATTGAGTTGCCGCATTTGAAAGATCCACATGCATTGAGCGATGCTACTATTGCACTTAGACGTTTTTATGTAGTTGAAGATGTACTACGTCCAACTGAAGGATACAGTCAAACTTGGTATCCGCACTTGATTAAATTAAAATGTAAACCACTTGTTGATAGCCAAGAGTTTAAAGCTATCTTGGACAAGCCTGCTGCCGATCCATATAGCCCATATGCGGCAGATGATACAACAACTGCCTTACGTGACTTAATCAGCAGTTATAATGCTAACATGGATATTAACAATGCTATATTGGCACAGGCAGAAGAAGATGCACCATTAAGTGGTTACGACACTGAAAGTTTATGGATGGTACCAGTTGATGCCAGTGGAAAAATAATGATACAAGATGCATCTGGAATGATACTTGATGCTAGTCAATACTATATGAGCATCACTGGTGATGACGGTATTGTAAGATATTTGAATAAAGATTGGACTCCAGAATCACTTACTGAAGATGAATTTTTAATTAACCCAACAGATTTAGAATTAGCTGACAAAGGCATTGTGATAATTGATACTAGTATTACTTTAAAGAGTCCTAGACAAAATTATTATCTAGGTTATTTAATTGGTGATTCAATTCCGCCAAACGGATATCGTCTAAGTGGTATGGGCGCACAATTTCCGGACCAAGCAGAAGAGGGCTTGTTCTTTTTACGTACTGATTTCTCACCTAGCAGATTATTTAGATTCAGTGGATCTAGCTGGCGTGTATTTGAAGACAATGTACGTATGACTATGACCAACACAAATACTCGCAAAACATTAAAGACTAGTTTCATTAATAACTCAAATAAAACTACTCTTGGTAATAAAGAAATTGACGAGCGTCAGTCATTGAGCAAGCCATTAGAAGTAGGAAAGAATTTAAAACCAAAGGCAGATAATTAATGCAACATTATTATGATGGTCAATTACGTAGATATTTGACACAGTTTATTAGAGCCTTAAGTGGGTTCAGTTACAAGGATAGCCAAGGTATCTTGAAAGAAGTGCCTGTTAGATTTGGAACTACTAACAAACAAGCGGCTGCTACACTGCGTCAAAATAGTGAGAACTTTGTGATGCAAGCACCGTTTATCAGTGTGTACATCAATAGTTTAGAACTGAGCAGAACACGTATGCAAGATCCAAACTTTGTCAGTAAAGTACACATACGCGAGCGAGAATATGATGAAGCCACTGGCGAATATACTAGTAACAAAGGATCAGATGTAACTGTTGAAAGATTGATGCCTAATCCTTATCAGTTAAGTTTAACTGCTGATATATGGACCACAAATATTGATCAAAAATTACAAATTTTAGAACAAATTATTGTGTTGTTTAATCCTGCAATTGAATTACAAACTACCAGTAGCTATCTAGACTGGACCAGCTTGACTACACTAGAGTTAATGCAGATAACTTACACTAATCAAACAGTGCCAAGTGGAGACCAAGAATTAGAGATAGCTTCTTTAAACTTTATGGCTCCAATATGGTTGAGTCCTCCTGCTAAAGTTAAACGCATGGGCGTTATTACTAGCATTATTGCTAGAGTGTTTGACGAACAAGGCAACATTACAGACGACATTATTAACGGTTCGTTAATGAGCAGACAGGTTGTTACGTTTGACAACTATGGTATATTGATCAATGATAAAGATAGCAACGGACAATACACTGCTAAACTTTTACAAAACAGCGAAGGTGTCACATCCAATATTAATTCTAAAAGTACCAAGTTAGGTGTTGATATTAATTGGCGTGAAATTTTACAAAAGTATCCTGGTCAATATATAGCTAATCTAAGTAAAGTGCAGGTTATGAAGCCAGACGGTAAATGGGCGCAAGCATCTGTTTCCGTAAATCCTGATGATGAGACACTTCTAAACTTAAACTTTAAAACATTTGACGACAGTTGGCCAACTAATACTGTAATTGGCGGACGTGGTACAATAGATGCTATTATAGACCCAACTAAGCCAGTTACTATGAATAAAGTTACTGGATTAAGATATCTAATTATGGAAGACATTACTATCACTGACAGAAACTACGGCAGTGTGAATAGCAGTTTGCCTGGTGTTGCACAGTGGGGAGATTTCACTGCTAATGCTAATGACATTATTGAATGGGACGGCTTCACATGGTCTGTAATTTTCAATAGCCAGCAAGTTAGCACACTTACCTACATAACTAATGCTTATACAGGCGTCCAGTACAAATGGAATGGACAGACTTGGACTAAGAGCATGGAAGGTGCGTATCCTGCAGGAAAATGGCAAATAATACTTTAAACACAAAACCAGCTGTAGTATGTAGTGGTGCATTATTTTATGCAAAAACAACAAAAAGATTCTTGTTTTTACAAAGAACTCAAGGCAAAACTGCAAGAACTTGGGGAATAGTAGGTGGAAAACAAGAGGATAGTGACAGCACTACATACGAGTCTTTAAAACGTGAAGTTACTGAAGAAATTGGATTTCTTCCAGAGATAAAGAAAACAATCCCATTAGAATTGTTTGTGAGTAATGATGACAAGTTCAGTTATCACACATATTTGATAATTGTAGATGACGAGTTTATTCCAAAACTAAATTTTGAACACAGCGGATGGGCATGGGCCACAATGGACTTACATCCAAGACCTTTGCACCAAGGACTTCGCAATACATTTTCCAATAAAACAATTAGAAGTAAATTAGAAACAGTATTTGATATTATAGACGTGATCTAAAATAATCAAGTCACAAAAAAGCCCCATTGCTGGGGCTTTTTGTTGAGCGTAATTTCTTACGCTTGGCTTTCCTTCCAGGAAATACGTGCTGTAACTGATGTTGCAGAACTTGTATCAGTTGGTACAATACAAACTGTAATTACGTCTGGACCGTTAGGGTAAACATAATCACCGCCTAAGATACTATTACCTAGTTCAGCAATTTCTGCTAATTCAGCTGTAACTGGACTACCAACGGCAGCACGGAATTCATAAATTGTAACGCCGCCGTTAATACTATCACTTGCAACACCAGTATGTTTAATAACTTGTGTTAGTGACGGAGCACCGTAATTAGCAAAGTATGCTTGTTGTGACAATGCACCGTTCAAGATCAACTTAACAGAAGCTGGTTTGCTATTAGCGTTACCAATAACTAGACCAACCGCCTGTAATGCAATACTCATGCGGTTAATAATGTCACGTTCACCAACTGCGCCAACTAAGCTGTTGTCTACGCTTGGAGCTAGACGCATACTTAGAATTGGAACGTTAATACCTGCTGAGCTGCCAGCAATACTAATAGTATCAGAACCACCAGAACCTGTTGCAACAGTAAACAAGTATGCCTTGTCATCTTCAAAGCCACCGTCCATAATTACGGATGCACCCCAGTGGTACAAGCTAGGAGCATAAGTTGGCGCATTGCCGTTCTTAATCTCATATCTTGCTGGCAAGTTACCAGAACGTAAGTAAGCTTCTGTTTCCTTGTTGTTATGAATGAACTCATGTACATACATCACGTGACCATCTGGACCTTTGAATCCAAAACGTACTTTACCTGCGCCGTACCAGCTGTAATCCATATAAGCCATCTGCATACGGTTAACAGCTAGAATTAGTCCGCTACGCCCTGTACCATCTGCCTTATCTAGACTCCACTGGTGTTGTGGAATACGCAAGTCTTGTGTTAAAGTAGCAACTACGTTGTTACGTGTTGTTCCACGATATGCTGGTTGTACTTGAATACTTGTATCACTTGTGATCTTAGTAATTCTGTAGCTCATACCACGAATAACAATACCATTTCCAACTTCTAATTGCTTACTAAAGTTAGTGTTTACACCAGTAACAGTGTTGGACCTATTAACAACGTTAATGGCTCCGCCAAGTTGCTTAGTTGAGTTACGACGAACACAATGTAATTCTTTACCATCATATTCAAAGAACATACCGTTTTGATCATCAAACATACCAGCACGTACAACAGCGTCTGCCCACTCATATACGAACAAGTTAGGGAATCCACGTGGTGCTAGATCATATGGAAGACCGTTAGTTACATATTTGAATGTGAAGTCATCAACTACAGTTGCAACTCGGAAGAATGTTCCACTTACTGGAGTTGAGTATGGTGCACCACGTACAACGTTTGCAATAATTGCAGTTGAGTTAGACTCAATTGCAGACTTAGCAGTTTGTATTGGAGCATCAGCCCAAGTAATGCTTGGAGCAGTGCGTGTTGCTGGCAATGCGGCATTACCTTGATTAATGTTTGTAGCATTAACAACATCAGCAGTAACTTGTACTAGTGCTTGTGCAGTTGTAATTTCATTTGCACCTGCGTTTGTGCCAGTAGTATCTTGTGTTAACAAGTTTCCTACTGACTTAGTTACCGTAGTACCAGCCAATACTTCACCAATAATAGTCTTTAAACGACCATAAGCAGCCACTGTTTGTACTCTGTGATCTGAAGCAATCGTTTCGTCTTGTGATGCAAAACCATAGAAGAAGAACTTTGACTGGTCATAAGTTGCACTATTGCCGCCATATAAAACGTCATATATGATTGCATTCACTGCATACTTAACGTCACGCTCGCACTTTGCGGTATCGTGGTCGTAGTTAGGATATGTTGCTTCTACCCACTTCTCAACTTCGCGTGCCATAAAGTCACGGTTATTAACTAAACGTGCTTTTGCTGCCAATTGACTTGAACTTGCATTAGTTGGGTTGTTGTAAGACAACGCATCTGCACTTGCTCTACCATTGTTGATGATATCAAGTACTTCATTCCAGAATGCATTACTACGTGCAGTTGCAGTAGCGTCTGCACTAACTCCTGCGAGCTGTGCTGTTGCATTACGGGAGTTAGTAATGTTACGCTTAACGCCTTCAGTGATCTCTAAACTGTTAACTTCTGCAATACCTAAGAAAACAGCATTGTAGTTAGTTCCTAATGCAACGTCATACGCCGCGCCATTGAACAAGTAAGCTAAATCACGTTCACATTTTACTGCTTCATATTCGCTTGAGAAACCTACATTTTCAATAACAACTTTGTTGCCAACAACTAATTTGTGTGGTCGGCGTGTTACCACTGTGGCATATAATGCGCCATCGTGTGTAACACGGCTAACGTCAACGCTTGGGCTAAAGTTAATACCTGATGAATATTGTAGACCTTTACCTGACTGGTAACGGAAATACTTACGAGTTTGACGAACAATACTTACGTTTGGTGTCTTACTTGCATTAATTTCAACACCGCCATCAAATGGTCTGTGGACGTTCATACAATCTGGACGTACATACAATTGTGTTTCGTTAACGATTGGCAATCCTGTTAAAACACCATCACGAATATTACCGTCGTTTTGACCTGTAAAGAACACACCGCCAGTAAACGTTGTACCACTAGTAATATCACCAGTAGTGTTATAACGAATCCAGCTTGATCCTGAAGCAGTTGCCGCTACCAAATAGTGTGCAAATCCGCTACCTGTATTTGTTAAGTCAATGCTTGTTGCCTTTAATGCGTTAGACAAGTTAGTCGCTAAACGAATTGTGTCGTCGTTTACACGAATAACATAATAAGTTGAACCGTCTGTTAAGCCACCAACAACTGTACCAGAGTTAGCTGGTCCAATGGAGTAATAAACCTTAGTACCAGTTTGTAATCTGTGATCTATGAGTGTAATTTCATCAGTGTTAATGTTAACAACTTGATTAATTAATCCGCTTACTAAATTAACAGTTTCTTGTGGGTTAAAGTTAATTGCTCTTGATGGGAACGGATCACTTACTACCATTTCTTTATCATTGTTAACTGCAAGAACTTGCATTGAGTAAGTAGCATGTTCTAACACATCAAATCTATGATATGAACCAGTGCCTAAGGCTGTTAAGTTGACCATATACTGGAAGTTACCAGAATCACCACTACCACCACGCTCTGCTTCTGCAGGGTTTGTGTGCAATGTGACTGTAGTTGCGTCTAATACGTTTACATAGTAAACTCTATTAGCTACTAATCCAGCAACAGCAGTTTGTGGTAAGCCAGAAACATATGAGTCATAATCACTTGCGGCTGCACCTGATGCACCACCTAAAGCGTCAATCTTATAAATTACTGGATCACCGTTACGTAAGCCGTGTGCTGCCGCAAACACAATAGTGTTATCAGCAACCACAACACGAGTTGCACTGGCGCCATCAAAGTAAATTGTTCTACGCACAATTGTGTTGGACAATTTAACTGTGTCACCACCTCTATAACCTGTTAAGAAACGTGTGCTATAGCTTGGTAGTGTTGGGCAAACTTGCCAGCTGACACTATAACGAGCAGTATCACTAATTGGTGCGTTGTTTGTGTTTACACTAGCAGTAGTACCTGAAACGGCCATATAGTAGCTGTTTCTATATAATACTACATCACCATAGAAATAACTGTCTGAAGCGTTCCATTCACCTTTATATATTGTACCTGTTAAAGTTGGGTTAGTAACTTTAAATTGATGTACAGATCCAGTACCAACGCCTAAGATATCAGCACGGTCAGTGTTAGTATACGCACCTACCCATGTATTGTGTAGGGAGAACTGGTTGGCTGCTTGTCCTGCTGCCGCACCACCTGCTAGTGTACCAAATAATGCATTTGATACGAAGTACTGTCTACCGTTAATTAAGCCGTTAACTTGTGATCCGCCTGCCCATACTTGATAGACAACTCTGTCACCTGTACTAAAGCCGTGACTGTTAAACACAACACGATCTGAAGCTGCCAATACTGCTGCCGCTGAACTACCGTTAACCACAATGTCACGTGCCACAACAGTTGCTAGACCACCAGCTAAACTGTCGCCTGCAATTTGCGCAGTTGTCAGTGTGTGAGATCCAGCACTACCATTACTGCTTAAACGAGTAATAGCAATGCCTGCTAATGCGTTTGTTTTAGTAGTTGCTAATTGGAATGCACCTAGTTCTTTGGCGATTACATAATATGTTGCGCCTTCAGTTAACTTATTGTAG
>Ga0209230_10000360_pt1 | contig 17905 bp, 29 predicted proteins | sample LakOntMetagenome_FD_187467 | JGI IMG/M metagenome (GOLD analysis project Ga0209230, IMG submission 187467) | Freshwater and sediment microbial communities from Lake Ontario - Sta 18 epilimnion Metagenome (SPAdes) (version 2) | ecosystem: Environmental > Aquatic > Freshwater > Lentic | place... | reverse complement strand
TATTATACGTTTATTTACACTATTAATCAAGCGTTTTAATAGATTTTAGCTATAATTATTTCAATAACGCTTATAGGAAATATTAATAATAGAAAGTTTATTTGATTAAAAAAGAAATTTTAGTAAATGCTACAGCTACACCTACTACTGCTAATAAAACAATACCACAAATTACCATCATAATAATCACAGCTATACCTAAGCCATATTGAACTAAATTGCTCCAAGGTAATTTCATATTAACGTCCAGTCCAAGTTTTAGGTGCGGCTTCTAGTCGACGCTGTTCTTCAGTCTTAGGTATCCACTCATTGCCTAGATGAGGATACTTTGCAATTCTATCATTTATTATGTGTACAAAAAACAACCCAACGAATCCAGCAAAAAATAGTCCGCCAACACCCAATGCAATTTCTATGCGTAACTTTTCAATACGTTGTTTTTTTCTTTTTTGGGAAATGTCTTTATCTCGCATTTGTTTAGCAATCAGCACACGTTGGGTTTTTCCCATATGCTTCATCATTGCTTCAACTTCAGTATACAATGCACCCAGTTCAGGAGGACTTTGATATACCATTAGTTCACGTAAGTCTACACTCATTTGTTCTAACTGCTTACGCATTAACACACGTTGTAAGGCACGTTTACCTAAGCTAGCGTCACCCGTGTAAACTTCATTTTCTGCACGACGCTCTTCCTCTTCCATAATAGCCAAGCATTTATAGAAGTTGTCATAGTACTCGCCTAGTTTTTCACCAATCTCACGATAGATGCCATCGTGCTGACCTTCGTTGGCCTTCTTGTTTAGCTCTTTAACCTTGTTCTTTTCTTCGATGAACTGGTTACGCTGTTCTACAGTGGCAGGTTTTTCAGGCGGATGAAGCTTCTTAAATTGATCGTCAAGGTCTTTGAGGACGTCTTTAACCTCCCCAGCCGCACCTTTTATATCTTTATAAAGTTTACACCCTGCTTTAACCGCGCTTACGGCACCGTTGGCAAGGGCGAATAATGTTAGTGGATCCACGTTGTCGCTCCTGGTCCTGTAATATATTTACATTTTTAACCAACATTTACGACGACACATATTTGTTGTTCGTCAATAAAAACGTGCTTTATAAATACATTTGAGAATATTTAAAGCAACTCGTTCGCTGTTAAGCCTTCACACTGCCAAAGAAATTTGGGAGAGAGCTGTTCTAAGTAGTTTCCAAATTTAACTAAAAGGAAACTACCATGAGAAAATCTATTCTCGGCGGAGCCATCGTCGCTCTATCATTAGCCGGATGCGGAACTACCAGCAACTATCAACTTTATGCTAAAACTCAAGAAAACATTGAGGTTTCAAAATCATTAGCAGAAATTGAAAGATATAAAGCATTAGAAGCAATTGCAAAATCAGGTGATACCACTGCTCGTGTCGCCGCAGTGATTGCTCTACAGCAAGGCACCGCACAAAGTAACAACAGTCCTAAACTACAACAGCCTTCTAACGCAGGCGATACAGCTCTACGTTGGGCCAGTTTGCTAGTGCCCAGTCTTACTCAATTTTACAGTATTGGGAAAAGTACTGATCTTGCCATAGTCAATAGCAACAACAATAAAGACATCGCTATTAACTCTAACGAAACTATGTTAGGGTTTGGCAAACTAATTGTTGATCCAATTGTTGGCACACAGGATAGTGTATTAGTGTATCCAAGATAATCAAAAAGAAAGGACCCGAAGGTCCTTTCACTATTTTTGATAACAAGGCATAGATGCCTCGGAAGTGCAGTTTCTTAGGCTGCTAAAGCGTATGCGCTTTCATTTGCGACTGGTAAGTCCCATGTGAAAGTCATAGTTTCTTCGGTTGTATTTGCGTTTGCATTTACTAGTTTTGCTTGATTTAAGGTCATCGCCTACCTAGCTGTCCATTAATCTACTCTTTGCCCAATCGAATACCGGTACACCCCCACCGCAGAATACTAATCTAATACTCTCCGGTGGAGGTGGGGGGATTCGAACCCCCGTCTTGAACACTTTTCTCTTCACTTCATACAGCTATAATTTTTCTACCTTTAGTATAACCTAAAGATAGAAACTTGTCAAGATCAGTTTTACTAATCTTCTTATTTCCTAACTCACTATGAGTAACCCAACAGGTTCCAAATTGTGAATTTTTATTGCCCTTACCTCGACCAGTAGCCTTCCAAGTGGCTTTCTTTTTTTCGATAGCTTCTGGAGTATTTGCTTTAGCACCTATATACTTTACAATATCCGGATTACTCATAGAATTAAAATTCTTTTGCCATTCTGGATCTTTAAAAGGATTAGTATCTCTGCTGGAAGTCTTTACACCGCCTATACTACTAGTCCTACGCTTTTGTTCTGGGTTAGAATTTACATGATACCAAGATCCAGTACCACCTGTTTTCATATTATAAGTATCGGATCTTTTAACAAAATCTTCATTTACAATATCTGCTTCTAACTCATACATTTCTTCTGGAGAGTTACATACCTTAATATATTCTCTCTTAAAGTTTTCTTTGCCGTATTTCTTAACTGCTGATTTAAGTTGAACTCCACTGCCCAAGTAATCATCTTCCAGATTACTAGTTACATGAAGCCCAACATAAATCTTGCCGTTAATAAGATTAGTTGTTTTATAGACTGTGTAGAACATAATATTATTTATGTTCGACTCGCGAGTCGAACCCGCGTCCAGAATGCCTTACTTTAAGGCTGTTACAACAATTCTTTAAAAAATGAAGTGTACCACTAAAAATATCGCAATTAAAATTGATACAATTATTTGGTACGCTTTCATTTTAAGCTACTTCAATGTTGCTAGCTTGAGGGCCTTTCATGCCCTGTGTGACTTCAAACTTTACACTCTGTCCTTCTTGTAGACTTTTGAAGCCACTTGAATTAATCTGTGAAAAGTGTGCGAACAAATCCGCTCCACCATCGTCCGGAGTAATGAAACCAAAACCTTTGGTATCGTTAAACCATTTTACTTTTCCTGTTACCATTTTACTTTTTACCTTGTTAATGTTAAATTTTATGTGTGTGTGTTTATTCTAAATTTTTATATAGTTCAAAAACAGTTATGTTTTCCTTACCACCATATGCATTTACTATTGTTCTATAAAATTCTGGATTTTTTGTAATAGTTGAAATTTTTTCTTTACATCCAGTTAGCATTTTCTTTTTGTTGACGACATGATTTCCATCCAAGCATCTAATTGTAACAGATAACCTATTGGTTAAAACATCTTGTGTTCTATGAATCACATCACCACGTAATATTAGTAAATCACCTTGACTTAATTCAGGAGACACTGCAAAATTATCAATGTTGATTGGCAAACTGTATTCTTCACCATTGTCGTCGTCAACTACTTTTGTTGAAACATTGTCTGTTTCAAATGTTTTAGCACCTTTTCCTAAAAATTTATCTTTGTATTCAGGAAAATAATTGTCAATAACATCATAAGGTATTACACTTAGTCCTGATAAACATGAATCAGGTTTGATAATTGATATATAGAAGTTCAAATAGTTTTCATGATGCTGATCAACATACCACGACTCTTGATCTTGATGCCACGATATTCCATAGTCAAACGTATTCATATACACTGCTGACCAAGGGGATATTACATTGGTTTTAATTGATGTATTATCTGCAATTCGTTTTGCAACATTTAATATTTTAGGTGCTATTTTTTCAAGAATATTTTTAGATACTCTTGGAATGCTTTTACGAAAACTTTTTAAATCACTATTTTTGTCAGTAATAAACATATCAATTTCTTCAACTGATAAAAAGTTAGGTATTACTACATAACCTTGTTTTTCAAGACCTGAAAAATCTATGTTCATTACTTTCCTTAAAATTATGACGGATACAGTAGACTATATGTTCTCCGCCTGAACTAGGTAGACTTGCACTCCTTCTGACGTTACACGTCTGGTTCTACTGTCTCTGTATTTACACTTGTGTGCTGGCAGTACCTGTTGGATTTGTTTGGTAATTTGCGCCTGGACGCTGACCACCTTTATTATCGCGAGGCTCACGTTTTGGTGCTACTGCGGCAGTAAGTTCTGCATCAATCATAGCACGACGCCATTGGCCTCGAGCATGAGGATCAACAATAGTTGCCAATGACATCTTTGTCATAGAGCTCATTCTGTAATTTGGACCTGGTTTCATTTCAATCTTCCTTTTTAATTTGTTTAACTTCTACACCTGATTTTTCTAAGAAATCAATTCCTGCACTGTTGCGATAAGCTGTGCCAAAATACACACGCTTAATCCCAGCCTGATAAACCAACTTGGCGCAATCCAAACAAGGAGCGTGAGTAATGAATATATCAGCACCGTTGCCACCGTTAATCCCACGGGCGAGCTTTGCAATAGCGTTTGACTCAGCATGTAATACCTCTGGCTTTGTTTTTAATCCGTATCGAACATTCCGACCAGCTTCTTCATGCCATGCTTCGTACGGATACTTGGCGTCGAACTCTTCAGGATCTAGCCACCCACCTGCACCCGTGTCCCATAGTTTGTCTTCGCAATCATTATCCCAGCCAGCTGGCATACCATTGTAACCGTAGCTGATAACTGAATCATCTTTTACAATCACAGCACCAACTTGTAGTCTACGTGCATGACTCAACTGGGCTGAGCGCAATGCCCAGTCCATGTATAAGTCTATGTACTTTTGTTTCAAACAATACCTTCTGTGCGCAGGATTTGTTCAACTTCGCCGGACAATGTAATGTCAGTGCGAACGTTCAACTCAAGAATTTCATCATTGAGTTTTTGCTTTTGATTTTTCAAATCACGGATCATAGCCTTAGCTGTAGTGATCTGTTCTTTGGTCAAAATACCTGTGCTAACTGAGTCGTCACGACCATACAAACTTGCACGGCTTTCTTCCTTGCGGTTGCGGATCTTATCCAACTTACCTGTGATAATTGACATATCTGTCATCTCAGTTGCAGATGCAATTGCTTCCAATTGACCAACTCGCTTATCAATGTAAGCTGCCTGTGTCAACTTTGCGTCAACACCGCTAGTGGCATTTGCCGCGCCAACGAGGCCACGGATACTAAATTGTGCCATTAGCAAATTGCTACGACGTGTGTCGTTTTCAAAAAACTCTTCATTAAGTTTTTGCATTTCAATTGATGGACTTTGAAATTCGTTGAACTCTGCAACAAGATCAACTTTGATACTTTTGATTGTATCTGTAATTGCTGTTTGAATAGCGTTTGCTTTACGTAGTGTGATATTCATATGTGTGTCCTTTTAGTTATTTTACTTTTTCTTACGCAGTTTGTCAAGAATTTCTCGACCTACTTTGCCTTCTTGGATCTCAAGAAGTGCTGTAACAATAGGATGAGTGTGTTCAAATCGATTACTCTCTTTGTTGTTACGACGAATCTCTTTTGCTCGCAAACTTGCGGCAATTACCATGTCAAAACGACCGCCAATCAGTTCAACACATTTATCTGTATCAATCTCTGGACCACGACTCAAAATTTTATTGTTCATTACATGCCTATTCAAAAAGTTAACGTTCCGATAAAAAGGTAAGCGGAAAGCTGGACAATATGCAAACGGGATTACCCTTGACAATGTACAACATTCAAATTACAGAGAAGTTAATATTACCTAGTAGCAAAGGAACAAATTTCCGATTATGCTAGGAGCACTAACTTACGAGGTTGACGGTTAAGTCAGCCATTAGGTTCAGTAAAAGATTTATGGTCTTTAACTGGGCTTTCTCTCATCTCCTCTTTATCTCGACGGCTATGTATTACTACATAACAAACTTAATTATATAGGGTTAGTGAATGAAAGTCAACAACTTTATGCAAATAATTCGTCTGCTAAACCCAATTCAATTAATTGGTCAGAAGTCAAATATACGTCAGTTGGATTGAGTAGTTTTCGTTTGATTGTTTTAGCATCTAAATCGCATGATGCTTCTAGTACGGCAAGCATACGGTTGTTGCAGTGTTCGCCTTCAACCATTGTTGCCTTGAGATCGTGATGTTTACCTTCGGTACTATCACTGTATTGATGGCACATGATGCCAGTGTTTGGTGCAATTATTCTGTGACCATGAGATCCTGACACAAATATCAAAAATGCCGCACTCATTACACTGCCCAAACCAATAGTTCGAATAGTGTGTTTGCTAACACGCATGATATCAATTAATGCAAATGCGCTGTACAAATCCCCACCTTGGCTGTTCACGTAAAGAGTCAGTGTTTTTGATTCATTGCTGAGATTTTCATAAACAATCCATTGTATAGCTTTACGGATATTTTCTTCCTCGATATCCCCTGTTAAGAAGTGGATGTGGGATTGGAGTAGTCTTGCTTCTACTCTATCTTCGGCCGATACGGTGGGATCAAACGGTTTGCTCATGGTGTCTCTTTAAAGCAGTATTTATTAAAGAAAATTGAGCAAGAGTGTTAATGCCAATTCCCTTGAAAACAGTGCCGAACTTCGTGCTCAAGTGAGCCAATAATAGGATTTTTCTTAGTAATGATAGTACAGGTACTACTAGTATAAAAAGAACAAGCTCTTGGATTCTTAAATCCCTTTGGATCAAGTCCAAGTTCTTCACTTTTCTTCTTACAAGCCTTTGGAACATCGTCCACAGTAATCCAAGTAATAGTGGAAGTTGCAGTTATCTTTTTGCCTGCATCAAATGTTTCGGTTGCAGTGATATATGGATCAGAATTTGCAAAGGAATTTGATGCGGCAATAACCAAAGTTAACAGCATAAACAACTTCTTCATAATACCCTCTTTCTGTGTGTGTTGAAACTGGTATGGTCGGGAGGGGTTGAACCTCCAAGGGCGTTGTCTAAGACGTTGCCCGACCCATAGCATCGCTTCACAGCGAGCTTGGAGCTTTTCCTATTTGCTCACGACCATATGTAAGTATTATACTGCCTATTTATTAGAATGTCAAGTCGGTCCGTATACTTTATCGACAAAACCAACAGTTCCGCCCTGTTTAACAATAAGTTCTTTTACCAAATCGAAAGATATTGGTGCAAAATCTGTTTGTTCAACGCAAACACAGAAATATCTAGGGTCAATCTCACCGTTTAACATTACACTATTTGCATGAGTGTGACCATGTATATTACAACCAAAACGGCCCATACTATCTGGATGAAGTGGGATATGACTCATAATAACTCCATCCAAAACATGACAACCACGAATATCCCTGAAGTGTTTAGCATAGTGCTTCATATCAAAGATATCGTGATTCCCACGTATAAGCACTTTGTCACCGTTTAGTCGATGCATAATTTCCAAATGCTTTTCTTTCATAACAACGTCACCAAGATGGTAAACTTTATCGGTAGGTTTAACTACAGAGTTCCATTTTTCCACCATGGCTTCGTCCATCTCTTCTGGAGTGTCCCATGGACGCAGAGGAGTTACTCCATCACTGCGAGTAAACTTACACACGCCAAAATGGCTAAAGTGTGTATCGCTTACTAGGAAAATGTTTTTCATAAATCATTCCTAAAAGTTCGCCAATCATCAATGTTTGGCTTTTCGTTTTCATCGTAAGTCCAACCAAGGGCTTTCATCATTCGGTGCTTGACAAGTAAGTTAGGACTGCGAAATCTTTCAGTATCGTTAAAGCCCATCATGACTCCAAGCTCACAAACCGCACCCGAACGACAAATACCAGCAAAGCAATGAACAACAACATTCATTCGATTGTCCAATGCGTGTTGTAGTAATCGAACGAGCTCTGCGGCCTGCTCATGACTACACTTCATTTCTTCCTCCAGCACTTCGTCCTTTTCTTCCACATCCAAAAATTCAAAGTTGTGACGCTCTTTGAACTGATGCTTGGATTCAGGGCGCCAGCTTGCTGGATCCGTAATACTAATCAACATACTGTTTGGGCCAGCATCGTGATGAAATCCAATTGGGATATCACTTGCGGCTACATTTTCAATCCAAGGCATTATCGTCTCCTAATCTTTTGCAAAAGATACACCTTCTGAGTAGTATCCATTTGACTGTCCTAACCAACGAATGTCCACATAACCCTTACGAGTTGCAAACTTGTAGAAAGTCCATGTGTAAGACTCGTATGCTTCGAAGTCTGCTGGGCTTTCACCTTCAACTTCTTCAGCAAGTAAAATCTCTGAACCTACTAGGTCTTGTAAGTCGCCTGCAATGTCTTCAATCCGTACACTTTCGCAACAGTCTTGTTCGTGGTACATACGATATGTTTCACCGTCTGTAGTCTTAAAAACAATCTCATCACCGCTCTCGTCGATGCTGGACAAGGTCTTGCCCTTTAACACATCAACATTACAATATTTGTCATAATAACTCATTTAATTTCCTTTCAAGAGGTACATTGTTACCTCAGGTCCATCCAATCGAACACAGTCCATTGGATACTTATTTTTAGCACTGCCCCAAGTCCTAGCCTTGCCCAGTGCGCTTACTCCAACCATTATGGGGTTGAGTTTCTTGATAACTCCAATTACTAAAGTGTTGCCTGCTGGATACGCTACACAATCGCCTACTTTCAGTACACGACCTAACCTATCCTTATGTTCTATTTCAACTTTCTCTTTACTTGTCATAACGTGTTAGCAATTCTTTAGCATTGACTTCAACTTGCTTCATGTGGTCGTCAAGTTTCTTTTGAAACTTATTACGATCTGTTTTAGCCTTTTGCCAGTCTTCCCAAAGCTCTAATGCTTGAGAACCTTTAGAGAGAATTGACTCTCTATATACTACTTGTTTCATTTTTCAATCCTTACGCAACGCATACGAGCATCACCTTTTTTGCCTTGTGCGTCTTGTTCAAACGCCACAATAGCGGCTTCACATTTTTCTCGATTAGTAAATTCCATAGTGGGCACAATAGCATTGCCAAAGTGACCATTATAAACTATTGCGACTAAAACCCAAACTGTGTTCATACTGGTGTTCCTGGAATTACGTTGAACAAAACATCGCCTGACTTCTTGTCAAATGGTGCGCCATGCTCGGCAATGTAAGTAGCATCAGTCTTTTCATCCTCGCCCCAACCTACACCAATGTAGTATTTGAAATCAGCATTACCAGTTTGGCGATATGTTTGCTTTTCGTGTTCTTGCACAATCTGTACAATTCCCACACACTTTGCACTAGTAAACCAAATTTGTCCTGTAATCATTCTTCAACTCCGAAATGTTGTTTCAACTCTGCTACACAATCTCTGCGGAACGCATCTTCAATTTGATTGCGATAGTCTTCGTAACCTGGGCTCAGGCCTTCTACCACGCTCACACACTCTTGCACAATTAACTCTGCATGGCAAGCCAATAGCTCTTGTATCTGCTCATAGTCTAGCTTAGTCCAAGTATAGGACACTGCCTTATCTAGTGCTCGACCTGCTAACAGTTTAGCGTTCTCGTTCATATCAATTCCAATTAAGAGTTACGTCTCTTCATCCATGTGTATGGTACACCATCTGGACACTTTCCGTCTTCAATACTATCAGCACCAAAGATGCCAACAATTTCCATTCCGTTGCCTTTGATCACTACATAACAGTTTAGTGTTTTACTAAACTTCATAGCCTCATCTAAGCTGTCCAATTCTTTTACTTCTTCATTCCATATTACTTCGTACATCTATTCCTTAAATTTTTATTCATAATATACCATATTATACTTGATAACTGGTATTCTGTCAACCCAAAAGAAAACCGTTGCTGTTATACAACGGTTTATTATATCGTTATTACGACGATTAACGGTTCATCACGTACATTGTGATTTCGAAACCAAAACGCATATCAGTTGCTGATGGTGTTGTCCACATAGTAGTTCTCCTTTAAGTTAAAGTTAAGTACTGTCTTGCTTTAGTACTTATAAACATTATACTGGAGATTCACCGCATTTCACATAGTGAAAAACATTAAACTTTACTAGTGAAATTAGCTAATGATATATTCGTAATTTACTGTGTCTGCGTTTTCACGGAAAGTCACTGCGCCATTTTTTGTATGGAAACGACGAGCCATTTCTGTCTTAGGACTTAGTGTAACGAAACGAGTAATAGTGGGAAATTGCACTCTAATCTGTGCTACCGTTCTACGTAACAATTCTACACCTGCGCCTGGAGCATAACTCCAAATAGTGTAAAAAATTGCAGTAGTAGGCACTGCGGAATCTTGTGACAAGTCCGACACTGAACTAGGCACAAAGTCATGTAAGCTAACACACACAATAGCTGTGGGTTTTTCTTTTTGAATAAGACTGCTTACAAATTTGTTCTTGCCAACACGAAACTCCGCAGGAATCTCAGGACGAACTGGATCGTCCTTGATATATTCCAATAATGGATTAGTGACATCATGAATTAATGTTAGCATATTACTACTTATACAAATTGCGTATAATACGCACAAAAAGAAAAACCTCCGGTGTACACTATGTGAACAATTCCGGAGGCCATGTTTGGAGCGGGATATCGGATTTGAACCGACGACAATCACGTTGGCAACGTGGCGCTCTACCAGCTGAGCTAATCCCGCATGTTTTTATTTAACCAAATGTTGTGCCAATACCATACAACTTATCCAAACCCATAGTGTGTTAAATCCAACTAGAGTAGGAAGTAGTTTTTTGTTACTAGCCCAGATTAAGGTCAAACTGGTGGCCAATGTTAAAAAATACAACCACCAAACTTGTAAACCGAATATCAATCCTGGAACAATAATGATTGCTTTAGCTAGCCAACTAGCAAATTCTACTTTATTGTAATCAGTCCAATATTCCTTAGTAAACCACATAGCATAGCATTTACGGATTTCACTCCAGTTGCTGTGCGTATATGCAATACTAGTCAGTATCATCCATACTAAAGAGGCAATTAAAATCTGTGTTATTGTCATCTAATAAAATGTTGTGCTAGATATTCATCAAAGTGAATGATCTCGCACCCAGTAGTTACATTATGACGCAGATAGTTAACGATGCCCTCGTCTGACTCTACATAAGTTTGAATGTCTGGATTGGCATTTAAAATGCCTGCTTTGTAACTACCTGGAGTTTCATCAGTACATTCATGATGTAAACGTGCAGGCAATGGGAACAAGTATTTGTTGCACCAAGTCCATGTGCTACTGCGATGTTGTGCATGGCGAGCAGTAATAATAGCATACTCGCCTTCTGGATTGAAGATGGGTTTCATATACTCTGTTAGAGCGTAGAACTCGTCAATACTTTTGATGCTGGGAATATGATCACAGTCTGGGACTAAAACACCGTCTAGGTCATATGCAATCTTAATCACGGAATCTAACTCCACGTTCTTCAATGTTAATTGGCTTAAAGAAACAGGCCATGTCGTCTGCCCAAAAGTCTAAAATTTTACCATGCAAACAGTTCTTATCTGGACAGAACAAGTCTAACATTACGCAACCCAATTGGTATTCGTAATCTAGTTTATGCTTTTCCATGTAAGCATGAACTTGTGCTTGTGTGCCGCCACTGACAAAGTTCTCGTCAATGAATATAATGCGTTTACTTTCTTGTTTTGCTGGAACAAAAATCTCATACTTAGGATTATAATAACCCAAATCTAAATTTAGTTTTTGTGCAATGAAAGTAGCAAACGGCATGCCACTACGTGCAATGCCAATAATCTCATCAGGCTTCCAAGCAGCCACTTTTTCCATCAACACATCTGTGTACTGCATCATTTCATCATAGCCAATGCTACGTGCTGGAAGAGGGTACATGTCTTTATTCATGTTTAGTTTTCTTTTTATCAATCTCATGTAGAATAGCCATCTCTTCGTCTGAGAGGAATCTATCTGGAGGAGTGTCGTATCTAAACATCTTAACAGGCTTCCAATACGTGCTCAATAGATTATTGATTAGAATAATGCCTGCAAATACCACAATAAATCCTAGCATAGTTAAAATACTGCCTGCTAAAAATACTGCCGCTTGATCCATGTTCATAAATTGTTTTCCTATTAATGGTGGGTCCTGCCAGGTTCGAACTGACGACATTCTGCGTGTAAGGCAGACGCTCTACCAACTGAGCTAAGGACCCGTTATACTGTTTATTATAGCATCACTTTGTACGTTCTGCAATACTTTTATATCCAGCCCAACTAGGATGAATCTTATCAGGTTGCCAACGTGTAGTAGGAATTACTGTATCATTAAAATGATCTGCTACCTTACGTACATTGGCCACTGCTTTTGGTTTTGATTCTTCATTTGGCAGAATCCAAAACACTTTTGTGTCACCTTTGATCTTAGTACGTATGTTCATTAAGGTCGCATACGTATCTGCTTTTTCCCAATCATTAGTACTTAAACTAATAATAACGGACTTAGCAGTTAAATCATTATTACCAAACTTCTTATTCCAACCATGACTAGTAATACCACCTTGTGCATAATTTGCACATTCTGGACGAAACATTTTCGTACCAACAGCAATACTGTCACCAATAATTAAGCACTCTAACATTTTCTCTCTCTAAAATGGTTGCGGGACCAGGAATCGAACCTGGGACTGTAGCTTATGAGACTACTGTTTTACCGCTTCACTATCCCGCGATAATTATTAACCAGTACGTTGAATCAAGTGATAGCCAAACTGTGTTTGGACTGGCTCACTAATTTCTAAAACTTTCAAAGCAAATGTTGCATCTTCAAAAGGCTTTACCATTTGACCTGGGCCAAATTGTCCTAAGTCACCACCTCGATGTGAACTTCCACATGTACTGTGTGCTTGTGCCAACTGTGCAAAAGATTCGCCAGCAGAAATTTTGTTCTTTAATTCTGTTGCTTCGTTTAATGTTGCTACTAAGATATGTCGTGCTTTAACTTGCATAATTTTTCCTATATAAAAATGGCTCCACCTCCTGGGCTCGAACCAGGGACCAAATGATTAACAGTCATCTACTCTACCAACTGAGCTAAGGCGGAATAATCTTTTTAAAATATATTGCGACAGTACTATGTACATGGCTTTGATTTCCACTTGTGGTCAATACATTTTAAAAAAGTGTCTAGCTACTCACACCACATGAGCCCTAGACTGAGCGGTTACTCTGTCCACGTAATTTTTCCATTTAGACGGGTTAGCGATCCCTGCCTTTGTGATTTCTCAAGTCGTTCCTAAAGAGAACCTTGCGGTAGATCCAATGCACCGTGCCTTTATCGTATCAGCAATCACGCACTTTAATTAACAGTACAAAGTGTAACCCGGGTTTTTGGAGCGGAGTGAGAGAATCGAACTCTCGACCGAAGATTGGAAATCTGCTGTTTTACCATTAAACTAACCCCGCATACTTGGTGGAGGTGACAAGGATCGAACTTGCTACATCCTGCTTGCAAAGCAGGCGCTCTCCCAAATGAGCTACACCCCCAAATTTGTTACATACAACTTATCACATTATACTCCGTATGTAAGGGAGAGTTCTAAATTAGTTGCTCTGACAGTCCCCGGCGGTAATTTAGTACATCAGGACTAAGTCCATCACACATACCCTCCACCCGCTCCTCGGCAGGACCCGTTGTCGCACTGCTAGCGGCCTTTCGGTTTAAAGACTACCACCCGTGCATATCATTGCACTTCTCATCCTGCGGGTCACAGTATCAGTTGATTAAACTGAACGTTCTTGGTCGGAATACAAGGATTCGAACCTTGGACCCCCTCGTCCCAAACGAGGTGCGCTACCAGACTGCGCTACATTCCGAAATTTAATTTGTTAAAGATGTTGCCCCATCGTTATAGCAACCATTCACCCGTGTAACAAGCTCGAGCGGGACTCGGTACGTCACTTGGAATACTTGTCCAGTGTAGTCTCCGTTACAGACGCCACCCTTCCGAGTAGCTGGGAGTTGAACCCATTACCTTCTACTATTTCGGTCCTTCGAAGAAACCTAGATAGCGTGACTTTCTCTTGCTGACACTCTAACAAAACTTGGTGCCCACACCATGAATCGAACACGGGACCTACTGATTACAAGTCAGTTGCTCTACCAGCTGAGCTATATGGGCAAATCTAAAAAAATGGCGGAAAGTATAGGATTCGAACCTATGCGCCTCTTTCGAAACGACAGTTTAGCAAACTGCTGCCTTAACCACTCGGCCAACCTTCCATTAGTTGTATTGTCTTGTTATGGAATGGGCCCAACCCCAATCGTTTGCTTTTAATGTTTACTGCTTACTATACATGATGATCAATCATATCTCGTCAGTATCCAACTCGTTACGTGTGCCGGCCGACAGTGACGTAAGTGAAAGTGCATTATCCCATACAGGGATTTTTCCAAAACAATACAACTAATGGTGCGCAAGGAGAGACTCGAACTCTCAATCCTTTCGGCACTGGCTTCTAAGACCAGCGTGTATACCATTCCACCACTTGCGCAATAGTTGTAACTTAAATTTTTAATGAACGTTTGTTATTTCTAACATGCTTTATTATAGCTGTCATATTTAACAAAGTCAAATATATTGGTGGAGTATCCTGGGATCGAACCAGGCGTGCCCGAAGGCGGCGGATTTACAGTCCACTGCATCACCATTGATGCTTCTACTCCATATTAAAACACATTAGCGGAATCGAACCGTTACGCCTCCTGCACTATGTGAGGAAGCGGATGCCCACAGAAGTTCTAATGAGCTTTAATATGGAGACGCTACGGGGAATCGAACCCCGCTTGCCAGGATGAAAACCTAGTGTCCTAACCGATAGACGATAGCGTCATAAAAATGAATTTGTCTGCCGTTACTTAATGTCCAAGTTAAGCACGGAGCTCGGCATGAAGCCAAGCCTGCTACAGGTACCAGGTACAGTAATAAGTGTCTTGGGCGACTCACTACTCACATATGAATTAACTGTACACACGCAAACAAAAAAGGTGCTCACTGCGGGAATCGAACCCGACTGTTTAACTCCGTATCTTCCTGGCGCTTTCGGTAGTTAGTCGACTTAGTACCTAACTCGCGTGATCCAGTGTAGTTAAACTTCAGTAAGCATAAACTTGGCGCGACGTAGGTAAACCTAAATCGCAAATACTTGGCGGTCCGTACGGGATTTGAACCCGTGGTCTCCTACGTGACAGGCAGGCGTCTTGACCAAACTCGACTAACGAACCATTTGTTTCTGAATTTGGCGACCTTTACGGCCACCATCACTTAATCTTTTCCTACCTTCCTCACTAACATTTTTAACACCCCACGTTTCCGTTTGTGTATGACAGTTAGGACAAAGGTATCTATAATTCTCAATTACGTCATTTGTATTGTCACCGTCAATGTGATCAATTTGCAAACGTAACTCTTTACCATTCCACGCACTTATACCGCAACAAGAACATTTATATTCGTTATTACGTTTAAAGTAAGACTTCGCATTAGACTTAGTGTAAACACCTGAAGCTATTGCTTCATTAAGCCTGTGTGTTATTTGACATTCGTTGCCGCAGTATTTGCCTAGTGATTGCGATGGCATCCATCTAAACTCTTTACTACAACATAAACAGGTTGCTATTGGCATAGGTTAGTCCTCCTACACTTATTTAGCAAACTAACCGCAAATAAATTGTTAGGTGTGCTACAACGCTAAAAGGGAGATGGGCCTTACCAGTTACGGGGTACCTTTCTACTTCATGTGCTATACACATGCCCTACTCTTTAAAGGATGGCTGCTTTTAAGCCCACCTTCCTAACTTGAAACTTTTCTATTCTGAAACACACTTAGTACTTTTCACGACGGTGGTGTACTGTCCTTACCGCCCAGTACTATGTCTAGGCTAAATGTGCTTTAGAATAGTGGTGCACTGAGATTACATGCTACCTATAAGCACCTCGAGCATTATTGCAACCCTTGCGAGGTCACTTTCTCTCGACATCCACTGAGCCCTATTGCTAGGTATCCCAGTCTGCTTACAGCATCGCCGTTTTTAAAGCCAGGCAGTAGGCTTGTCATTATTTGCTATTCTGCGGATTCCATTCCGTTGACCTTGCGAGCCATTCAAGTGCGCTAACACCTTACGAACCCCCCTCCACAAACTAATCTTACCTTGCGAGCTTGACTAGACTTAGTTAACTTGCGTCCTAAGTTTTAGATGCTTTTCACAAATAACCGTGGCAGTCTTTGCATTTTTGTAATGATAGCGGGAATTGAACCCGCCGCATTCTGTTTAAGAGACAGACGTTCTACCAATGAACTATATCAACCTACTACGATGAGCTGCCACTGTTGCTACATACTCTTTTGGAATACATAATACAACTCACCATGTACCTTTTGTCTTGCGGACTACTCAGTGATGTTTCGCGATCTGTGTTGCCCCGCCAGTTTCCCGACAGCCCCACTAACCACTAACATTGCATACAAGCCCTTAGTTGCAACACTTTGGACAAATACACTACCCTTTCTCATACCAATTAACTGGACTGGTTTTGCTGTGAAGTCGACACCACTCGTTACTTTCCATCTACTAACGTTCCCCTTGCGGGCGTTTAAGCAAATGTTCTTTCCACAACTTCCAGCGTCACTGTTACCTCCACCCGTCGCTGAATGAAGGCTCCCTCGCGGGAGTGAGCAGGCTTGTTTAAACGAACCTTGGGGGAGGCGATGGTATGTAGGCATTCCATCTTTGGGCAAGTCACCTTGCTTATTCTTCGTAAACTAGCAAGCTAGTTTACAGGACATTAAACTGCCCTTGAATTTTTAACATTGTTCAACACACTTGTGAAAACGCACTACCCTAGTTTCACGCTAGGTTACCAGTAGCTACAGAGGCATTGTCCTCCTGCGAGTAATATGTTGAACAATGTTAAAAACATTGTATCTAATTTTTAAAGAACGTTTTTACTAATTGCTTAGTAAGTATCTATTGTAGCATCAACTTACGTCTTTGTCAACAACAAATTTAATTTATTTTGAAATAATTAAACAACTGCACACTTACAGGAATTGAACCTGCCCACCTTGCATCAAAACAAGGCTGTAATCCGCTACATCTGCGTGGCCTACGCATTCATGTGCATGTGTTTAACAACTTATGTATCTATTATAATGTATAACTGCTTGAATGTCAACGACTTTTTGCCAGTAATTGCAAAATTCTTTTAGAAGTTTGTCTGTTACCTTCGGCTGACATGTGATTAGTAGTACCTTTGTTTGTTTGCCAAATGGTATGTAGACTTTCTACTAAGTCGATAGGAAAAAATGTAATATGAATACTGTTTGGTACAGTAAGCAAGTCATCAATATACAAACGATATGTATCTTCAAAAAAGTCATCGTCCCATATTGTTGTTAGAATATTAATGAAATCTTTTTCTTTTTTACTGTACACATCATTAAACAATATATCACAATGTGTGTGCGTGGATATTGCTCGACTCGAAAGCGGCACATCATCTTTAAGAAATATTCTATAAGGACTAGTATGAACAAATATACAACTGTCATTATCAGTTATTTTGTTTTTGTGTTCATTATATGTTTTCCAAATTCTATACTCTGAACTACCGTTAGAAGAACACTGTGTGACGTCTCCGCCCAGCAAGTTTGTCCAACTGTCAGGATTTTTACTTACTGAAAAACTATCGCCAAATATATAAATCATAGAATTATATTGAAATCCTGGAGGGCTTAATTGCCTGTATAACAAATTTGAAAGAATCTTCGTTTGTATGATCAAAGATTTTATCAAAGTCTGCTTTATAAATGTTTCTAAAATCAGACATTGGAGTTATACCAATTTGATTAGTGTACTCTTGTTGATTTAAAAAATTTAAATGTACATTCTGTAATATTCTAGTATGACTAGGATCTCCCCATGCCCAAATACTATTCCAAGCTGGACATGT
>Ga0209230_10000359_pt1 | contig 17910 bp, 19 predicted proteins | sample LakOntMetagenome_FD_187467 | JGI IMG/M metagenome (GOLD analysis project Ga0209230, IMG submission 187467) | Freshwater and sediment microbial communities from Lake Ontario - Sta 18 epilimnion Metagenome (SPAdes) (version 2) | ecosystem: Environmental > Aquatic > Freshwater > Lentic | place... | reverse complement strand
GCTAATATACTTTGGTTCCCGCGACAGGTCGGTTGTCAGTTTACAATAACGACCACATTCCGATATATACTCGATAACCAAGTACCGGTCAACATAATAATCACAGTCCATCTTAATGTGGTGTTGCATGCACGTATTTATGTATATAATAGTAGTACAAAAGTAATCAATTTTTTTCATAAACTTTATAATGGGATTATATTCTGTTTATATTTATATAATGGTCTCCAAAACCAAGAAGCAACCCGTTTCATTATTTGGCATTAACGATTGCAATCCTCCAAAGAAGAACTCCAAGCGGGGGTATACGTTTAACAAAAAGGCTGCGAAAACATTTAAGAAACGGCCGAAACCATACGATTACAAACAAATAATTCTATTTCCGCACAATCTTGGGCAAACAAAGACTGGTACCGAAAAGGCGCCGAATCAGTTAAATAAGTTTATAAATCACAGAAAGCACAAGATTATGCGGGTTAAAAACACGGGCGACCTTTATAAAAATATAAATGATCTATATGTGGCCAATGCAAAATTGAAGGGAAAGATTATCAACATTGGAGGCGACCATTCTATGGCCATTGCAACAATCGCCGATACATTAAATAAACACCCCGACGCAAAGGTGGTATACTTTGATGCCCATGCAGATATAAACACCTATAAAAGCTCAAACTCCAAACACTATCACGGAATGCCATTAAGTTTCGTAACAGGAATAGATAAAGACGACCGTTTTTCGTTTATTAAAAACAAGCTACCCCTTAAGAACCTGCTTTATATAGGAAGCCGGTGCTGGGATCTATTTGAAATAGACGAGGTTTATAAGAAAAATATCAAGTTTTTAACCCCAGACGAAATAAACAACAATTTTGAAGCATCTGTAAATAAAATAATGGAGTTTGTTGGAAATTCGCAGGTTCATGTTTCATTTGACGTAGATTCCATTGACCCTGCATATATTCCGTCTACAGGAACCCCGGTAAAAAATGGCCTTAAATTAGACAACGCCATTAAGATTTTGGACAATTTAAATAGTACAAATATTGTCAATATGGACATAACCGAACTGAATACTTCCTTGGGAAGCGCTAAGGATGGAGACAAGTCTGTAAAGAACACTGCTGCATTATTTCATAAATTTTTAAGTTAGACGCCCGTTCCTGGTTGTATTGGATCCGGAATAACCGCGGCTACAAACACCTCTTCGTTGCTCTCCTTTGATTGATGATATAGCGTAAGTGATTCGTAAAAGTCTTTTACTTTCTTATTTATACGTATTCGCTGTGCGTCAAATGATGTCAGATACAGACCATCTAAACTTTTTACTCTGGACAGCGCAACATATGTCTGCCCACATTCAAATATTCCACTACCAACGTCAATTTCTGCAGAATCCATCGTCGCGCCCTGTGACTTGTGAATGGTCAGCGCCCATGCAAGAATTAGAGGGACCTGCGAGACGCCTATGCCCGGAATTTTATCGCTTGCCCAAACATTCCTCAGCATTATGCGGTCAATCCCATTGTTAAATTTTACACGCGGCGAACCTGTAACATCGCAGAATGCCGTCACGATTCCTTGGCTACCATTGCACACTTCTATACCAGTTTCAGATTGAATATTGACTATGCACATGACTTGAGACCCTATTTTCAATTTCATATCCTTCTCACAAATCAGATTACTGGCCAAGAAATCCAGCTCCATCTGCACGTCTTTGTCGGTGAACTCGCAGCGTTTAATCCGTTCAGATTTCGTCATTTCAATGTCCTTTAAATATTTAATTTTGTAGTCCCTTTCTTCGCTAATAAGCGCCGACATTTTGGTATTATTGATGTTTTCCACCTTGGCGCGTGTAGGGTATAATTTGGTCGGTTCTGCAACCAATTTGGGGTCAAATGGCCGTCCTACATACTGAAGGAGTAGATCATTGGACTTGCGTTTAATTCTGCCTTCGCGAATTTGGTTCAGGATGGTTGAATACACTTCGTCGGTTTGTCGGAAAATTTTTACCAGCTGAATCTGGCAGTCGCGATGAAATGTGGAGTTCCAGTCGTCGCTTTCAAAACAGAATCGCTGGGTGTCGGGCTCAGTATGGTCGCCAACCGGCGGTAATTGGAAGAAATCACCCGAAAATATCATCTGAATTCCGCCAAATGGTTTTAGATTACCCCTTACCGCCTTGCCAATTTCATTCAACATGTTAAATAATTTTAATGATAACATGCTGACTTCATCAACTACTAATATGTCGGTCCCTTTCCATAATGCTTTGGCAAATTTATTCTTCTTTATCTTTGTTACCAGATGATCTATTGGTCCATTTCCAAGGCCTATTCCTGCCCATGAATGTAGGGTCTTTGCCTTACTATTTAGTAACACCGCCGCACATCCGGTTAGAGCACACACATGTATACTTTTAAACCGCGATACTGCGTGCTGGTTTATCATTTTGATTAGGGCCGATTTTCCTGCCCCACCCGGTCCTGTAATAAATATGTTATGCCCCTGAACATATTTATCAAATGCTATTTGCTGCTCCCTTGAAAGGTCCATTGTATAATTTGTTATGATATATTTAATATTCTTTTTAATATCAATTTTATATTTTACCGCTTAAATCATTTATTTGGATACCTTTATAAAAACCCTATGCAATTTTAACTGCTGTTAAATTCCCTGAAAGGGTCGCCCCATATTGAGAATAAACTACACCCCAATAACCACCTAATGTTATTGGTGCGGCCGTTGTGTATACTGAAGATACTGAAAATAATCTTTGCAAACCACCCCCACCACCCGCAAGTGAATAAGCAGACAGCTGCTGATAATCAGAGTAATTTAAGTTAAACGCGGATACCCAAAATCCATGTGTAGTGGTAGATGTTGCTGGGTAAGGAATATTATATGTAATATTAAAATTACCAATAATTAGCCAAGTTCCCGCACTAGGTATAATTAAACGATCCTCCATAAAGGGCGTAGATAAAGTCCCAGGGGTAGGTAAAATAGGTACAGGTCTTAAGTTTTGATTTACAATCGTGGATTGAATATTGCCTGATGCTCCTGTAGGACCTACTGATCCCGAAGAAGACGAAGAACCCGTAGGACCACAAAAGCTTGCATCAATATTACTTTCAAAATGAATGCAAGTATTTGGTAGCCCAACGTTTTCAGATATAAGTAAATTGCCTGTTGCATTATTAAAACTGGATACATAGTTATGTTTAGATGAATAATTCAAACCACCAACCCTTCTAAATGACATTTATATATACATTTAATAAAAAAGCAGCGCGAAACCTCAAAGTTGCACGGATAAACGTATATTTAGTGCTACATTAAATATTTTTGAAAATAGCAAAAATATTTAGCTTGTAAATGATATAGTACAGTTTTTAGTTGTGCTTAAAACAATTTCCTTGATGTGACGATAGTTACTTCTCGTTCTCCATCGGGTTTTCCGTTGATGTGCATGGTCACGTTCTTGCCATTGTACGCTCCCGTCTGGTGTTCGGGCGTAATGTCCGCGGCCATACCCTGCAAATAATGATTCGCGGCGTCGGTTTCATAATACACATGGCACACAATTGCGCCGCGTTTTGTTGTGAACGTAGTCAAAGTAGTGACCCGATTTACGGTACCAATAATCTGATGAAAATTGACAGTAGATACGTTGCCAACCTGGTTCTTTTGGCGGTCATACATTTTCGCGTGTGTATGGTTTGTGTATGTCGCGTCCTTTTCCATATGCGTAAGTTTAGAGTTTTCGGTGAGTTCGTCCGCATGGTAGTAGTATACTTCAGTTGTGGACCCGAAAATGGAATACACCAAATATATTACGGCTAAAACACAGACAACAAGTATAATCGTATTGACGCCTGCCATCTTTTCAAACATCCGCATAGGTCCCATTTATATATATATTGTATTATATATTTTTTCTCGTGGATCTTGATTTTGACCTTGATTTAGAATTAGAGCTACTCTTGCGCTTCTTGTACGCTCTATATGTTCTGTGCGATTTCTTATGAAAATGATGCTTCTTCGGTGTAAGAGTATACTTTTTACGCCTTTTTCCGTCAATTGTAAGCGGAAGGATTAGTTCCTCGTTTGGTAAAGGACTTGACAAATAACTGTCCGTCTTTGCCGACTTGACTAATTTTTCAATGGGCACATCATGTGCAGAGTCCTTTCGCGGCAGTTCAATCTGATAAATAACGGGCTCATATCTGAATGCGGAGTCGTGAAAGTCGTTTTGCAGACGCGCGTGAAGAGGCACATCAACACTCGGAATATTCAGCATCGTTTCTAAATCCTGGTTATCAAGTCTAAACTCGTAGTCTTGTTTCGCGCCATCCGTATTTGAGGATAACGAAATATTAGCCTCCTCCCCGTCATAAGTGGCGTCCCACTTAATCTCGTTAACCTGCTCGCGTCTCTTATTATGGAGTATAGTTTGCATCTGGCCTTTATTTTGAATATAAGTATTAAGCATATTTATATTTTAGACAGATTATATTTTATTCAATATGTAAAATATTTCGTAAAAAAATAAGAGGTATAAGTATGGATTTAACTTTTTCGGAGATTGACAATAACGACAGCGGTGGTTATCCAAATGAATCGTACACAAATATAAATTCTGATAGATATTGGGAAGCGCCGCCAACACCGGTTCTGCCTACAGTAAAACCGGAAAAAAAGAGAGTCTCGTTTGATGATATAATGCGTAATATGAATTTGGTTGTTAGTAAAACTGGCGTATTACAATCGATCAGGCAACAACCACAGGAACTCCAACAGAACCAGCAGCAATATCCACAGCAACCGCAGAACCAGCAACAGTATCAGCAACACCAAAACCAGCAACAGCACCAAAACCAGCAACAATATCAGCAACAGCACCAAAACCAGCAACAATATCAGCAACAGCACCAAAACCAGCAACAATATCAGCAACAGCAGCCCAATCCGGCAGTGCAAGTACAGAAACAGAATCCACTGGACCCATCTGTTAAACATAGTTACATCTATAATAAATATTTCAAAGATTACCAGGATGCTGCTCCCCCCGAACCAGAAATTAAGGTACCCAAAACTAAAGAGGAATATTTTAGAATGGTGGCAGAGGAGAGAAAGCGACAAATGGAGGAAAAAATAAGGATCTCCCAAATAAAATCAACAAAGTTAATGTTTACAACAAACGCCGGTCCACAGGGTACTGTTCAGGCAAGCAGAAATACGCTGCGCAAACTAAGTTTTCGTTGATAATCGTGCAACTAAGTATTTAGAGTTCAAATAAAACAACTTAAAGGGTTCAGTATATAACATACTGAGTGCCAAGCGGCGGCAACTCATCCATCCGACTTTAGCTCATTTGGTAGAGCACTTGACTGTAGTAGTTTCGCCTTTAGTGATCGAGGGGTAGCTGGTTCGATTCCGGCAAGTCGGAAATTTAATGTGTATTCACTAAGATACCTATTAAATGATAAATGATGATCGGTTTCAATTCTTACCAAGAACATCCATATCTATAAGCGAGTTTGATGAATCCGACCGAATACTCCGCGTATCTGAATTATGCCCCAAGCCGGCGTCTTCAAATGAAATGTTAATATTATTTTGACCTTGAATATCAGGCCCGAATAATCTAACGATATTGTTCTTTTTCAAAGTAAATGTGCCATTTTCCTGAGATGGTAACGCCGCCCGGCCCTCTTCAAGCATGCTATAAATATGCTCTGTGCAGGTTATATTATTTTTTAATAGGCTGTTGGTTTGTTGAATTTCTGACAATATTTTCTTACTAAACGCAGCATCTTTATTTAATTTGTCAACCCGACCCATCTCATCAAGCACCCGCATTTCGCTCAAATACTTATCCTGTCTGCCATATGGGTCCATTACATCTTCTACAAATGTGCTGAGTTTTTTAGGGTTCCCGCCCTTTTCCTTGGGTCTGCACCAACAGAATATCCGTCGTAGGCATGTATATTCCTCAGCATTCTCCATTTCCTTCATAAACATATCATCTATTATTGAAAATGCGGATTTTAGTAGTAGTAAATTATTAATATGCCGTTCCTTTTCTTTCTGTAAATTTGAAAGTTCCTGTTCAAGCGTAGAAGTGCTCTTGTCTTTCTTTCTTCTGGAGGTTAAAACCGCTGTTAAATATCCGCGCCGGTTCATCACCTCTCTCAATGCATTGATTTTGCGTTTCCGGATGTCTTCAATCTTCTTTATAATTAAAAATACATTCGTATTATAAATAATCGGATACCTGGTCCTTATTTCTTTTGGGATAATAAATTGATTTGTCCCCTTTATGTCCCCGATCTTAGTTTCAATGTCTGTCAATTTTTTACTCATGTCATTGTTACTCGGGTCATATGCAAATAATAATATTTTGCCAGATGTAAATTCAACAGATGACTGCAATTTATCATATTGGTGCGCAGATATCTTATGCGCCTCTGAGGCAGCGTCCAATTTTAAATAATTCACAACGGCCAATAAAAATGCAATAAGCCCGTTAATTCCGGATATGAAATACACACCCCAGTAATATTCTTTAATTGTGGATGCCATTACCGTTGCGGTAGTAGAAAGTAGAATAGATGGCATCATTAAAAAATTTAGTCTGTGCTCGCAATAACTCTTAGATTCCATATATATCAGTTTTTGCCCCTTCAAATAGGTTGCGAGTATATCAAATGCGCTTGAATAATATTCGCTTTCTGCAAAGTAGTTGTCATCAATTGATTTTTCAACCTCCTTATAGGTATATTTCTTGAAGGTAATTATAGTGGGTGACATATTTCCAGAGACATCTATTATATTACTGGAACTATCAGTGGTTACATCATCGGTGCATGCGTCTTCTTGCATAATATCGTTTATATTTGCAGAGATAGTCGGGACAGTATTTGCAGACCGCGGCGACTGCTCGTAGCCGTAACCACTTAAGGTATGGCTTAACGTACGATCTCGCGCGCGCGCATTATTACTATCATTGTCGGTGCGATTTTTCTTACTAATTTTGGCGCCCTTCATATACTAAATGGACTTATAATATACATTCCATAATGAACTTATTATAAACTTATAATAGGCTCGTTATATATAATGCAAAAAACCCGCAAGAATGGTCGTGGTTCGGCTACGAGAGGCTGGAAGAATGAAACGCCTGGTTACCATCAGAGAACTGTCATGTTAAAACATTGTGGCAAGAAGTGCTTTTTAGGGCCGAAAAAATCGTTCCCAATATGCAAGAAAAATACCTGTAAAGTGAGTACCAAGGGAGTATATTCTGCATACATCAGGGCACGACAATATAAGTACGCTGGTATTTCTAACAAGGCAAAAAAAATGCTTATAAAGATGGGAGCAAAACGTTGAAGCGATTATTCCTTATTTATTTGCATTAAAAATTAAAAATGAAATATACTCATAAAAGAAAACTATGAGTATATACTATATCAATTACAATGAGTTCGACGGATCAATTACATGCATCAAATAACTTTGACAATGAATGGGGCTTCTATATAGATTTAGAGAGTTTACCGCCAGTTTTACAGGGGCCGTCGTTCCCTCAAAAAAAACACGATTATGACTACGAATATTTTGCCGAACACTATGACGATTTTGAAGAAGACTATGACGGCTACTATAATACATACGTGCCTCATTCAGAGAGCACACATAAATTTATACCAGAAAATGTAGAGCGACTTATCGTAAGGATAAGCTCTACCACAATTATTACCGTCGCACTCACATACGTGATCTTCTTTGTACTATAGATTATTAGAAGGATCAATGTACCTCAGATATTCGGTAAAATTTACAGCCCCACAAATCGTGTTTCCAAATAAAACGCCGCTTGGATCAATTGTATAATCAAGATATGGAATGGACGTTGTACTTAAATCAGCAGGAACAACGTTTCCAATATTGTCCAGAATAATCGAACACCCCGATAAATCTAACTGTGTCACTAAATTCATATTCAAATCTGCTGGGTTATATAGGTCATTAACATAAAGGGCCTTTGCCCTTTTTAATAAGAGGTAGTTGTTCTGTGTAACGCCTGTTTTGTTTCGCACGCAAATATTCGGCGGACAAACCCAAGCAAGTGCCCCCTTATTTATTGTATAGTCTCCGGCTTGGCGCGACTCCTTAAGTACCCCAAATGTATTTTTTCCCGTGTACGTGTTAAATGGTCTAAATGATCGTGACATTATAAATTATTACAATATTATTTAATTTATAATGATAAGCATTATACATCATATGCGATAATTAGTGTGATACAGAAACTAAAATCCATGTTATTTAGATCTAATATTCTTCCATATTCGTCTAATAATTGAATAGTCATATTTTGCAATTTTACCGGACCAAAGTATTCTCTCGGGGTGGTTATAATATTTAAATTGTTAGTTATTTGAACGTCAAATGGACGAGACTGCAGCGATATACGAGCCAAAATATTATTGTTTAACATGGAGGAGTTGAATGCGCTGTAAAACCCATTGTTAACATTATTATTATGGTCGTCAACAACAAGATAAACGTATCTTGGCCCTGTCATGTCAACTACTCCTTCAGATACGTAATTTAAATTATTTATATATTTACCGTTTCTAAACCCTAATGCCCAACCGAATTTTAATGGCAAGGGAGTGCTATTATCATCATACCCAGTGCGGTCTGTTTGAAAGTTGAGTGTTAACGTGGTAACGGTAACAGGAGGGACTGCGCTAACCGGACCTACCATCATTTGACCGCTGCCGGAATTATTATTTATATTTAATAAAAACAAGACATTCGCGAAGTCCCCAGATAGTATGGTCAATTCGTTGTTCAAAGCATTAACGATTCCATCCGCCGTGTAATTTCCATCTGGAATATTAATAATCGCAGTAGATGTGTTGACTGTTATCTGAAAAAAATTATTACCATATTGTTTTGATACGTTGTAATATGTGATAGGCAGTTCTATTGCAGTTAATTGCATTCGCAATACTTTGTCAAAGTTCATAGGCAATGTAACTTGAAAATTAGAGGATGCCGTTGAATAATAATTCTCTCTAAATCTGCTATCTATATTTAAACTTTGTCTAATTGTTGACCTTCTTAGAGGATTGATAACGCCGGGGAAAAACTCGCCCGGATCTGAGCTTAAAAACGGCTTCACTGGTCTCACCTGAACCATGTGGTCGTTGATGTCATCTAAGTTGCTTGTCTTTAGTTCATAATTTGAATTATACAACTGTGCAATCTTTTCCGTAAAAAAGCTATTCTGTTCTGAGTGTCCAGATGAGCCTTTTATTAACACATTCTTTACCTTTACCAAGAAATTTATTGTGTTCTGTTGCACGTCCTTGTTTACCTTGGCATTATTTATAATATTTTCTCTCAATTTGGTTAATTTCATTTCAAGAATATTGTTGTCATAGTTTGACGGGAGCTCCAGCATTTCAGCCAGTTCATTCTGTGTATAATTATTAATATCCAAATCAAAACTCATATAATATATTAAATGATTATATTTAAATATTGAAACTTAAATTTAATTTAAGTATAATAAATATTTATATATAATATACAATGTCATTCGTAAGACAACTATTTCAAAGCATTAATGTCAGAGGGGGTGGTTCGGTAGGACCTGCCGGGCCTGCCGGCGCTACTGGTCCTGCTGGTCCTGCTGGTCCAACAGGCTCAGAAGGGCCAACAGGCTCAGAAGGTCCTGTAGGTCCTACTGGCCCAGCTGGCGTGGGTGGATTTGCGAGGGTTGTTTATCCGTCTGTTAATATTAATTCCCCCTTGCAGGGAGATACTGTTTTAACAGAAGTCCTTTCCATACCGACTGCTGGGACGTGGCATATTACGGGTCAATATGAATTAGCCTCTGTCGATGCATCTGGTGTGTCGTTGCTGGGTTGGACTTTCAGTATCGGCGACGCAGGTTATAATACTACTGTTTCACAACTCCACGTATTTAACACTGGTTCTTCTTATATGTCAAGTTTAACAAGCACCGCTGTCGTATCTAATGTAATAGTCACCACGGGGGCACTCAACTTACACGCCCGAATATCTAATCAAGGGATTAGTCAAACATTTACCGGGAGCGGGCAAATGAACGCTATTCAAATCCGTTAATAAGCCCGTGTTCTGCTATATGCTTATATATGTATAAAATTGATTTCTTTTGTCGTGGTATATACTTACTACAACAAGACACAGGACGGGCTACAAAACGTAACGACTACGGCAGAAAATTGAATTATATTTCTGGTAAAATATAAAACTTATATTAAAAAGAATATTAAATATACAATAACAAATTATACAAAGGACCTTTCAAGTGAGCAGCAAATAGCATTTGATAAATATTTTCATGGGCATAACCTATTTATTACCAGACTCGGTGCATCAGTCTTATTGCACATCCTTATTTACCTTGGTGTTATTTATAATATTTTCTCTCAATTTGGTTAATTTCATTGCAAGAATATTGTTGGCGGGAGCTCCAGCATTTCAGATCGTTCATTTTGTGTATAATTATTAATGTCCAACCCAAAACTCATATAACATATAAACCGATTATATTTAAATATTGCGATTTGAATTTAAGTATAATAAATATTTATATATTATATAAAATGTCATTCGCAAGAGCACTATTTCAAAGCAGTAATGAAGCTGAAGCTGGACCTATAGGCCCTACTGGACCTGCTGGACCTGCTGGACCTGCTGTAGCCCCTGCTGGAGGCGCCGGAACTATAGGCGCTACTGGACCTGCTGGTTCTATAGGTGCTACTGGACCTGCTGGTTCTATAGGTGCTACCGGCCCCGCAGGCGGCTCTTCAGACAATAATGTTACGCTTACTGGAGATCAGTCAATTGCCGGATTTAAAACATTCACCGACGACGCATTGAGAATAAGCAATGATATTAACCAAGGGACCTTATATGTGGGGTCAGATGAATATGAGACATCGATCTCAACTACTGGCAGTAGCACAGATTTTACATGTAAAAAACCTCTAAGATTTATGACTCACCCTTTAGCTCCAACAACTCCTATCGTATTTATAGATATAGGTGGACTTCACGTGAACACAGGTAAATTTTATTTAGACGGTATTGGAAACTATTATATAAAAGCAAATACCAGTACAAATGCAAATTTGATGAGTTCATACGCCCCCTCTGGTGCACAATTTCAATGGTTAATAAATAATATTGAAATACTAAAAATTGGATCAACTGGTATTGTTATGAATAATAATAATATTACACTCGGAACTGGGTCCGTTAGCGCGGCCTCTTATAATACAACGTCTGATTACCGCATAAAGGGGGAAGTGATCCGACTTGATGAAACATTTTCGGTGGATAAATTGAGGCCAGTTACTTACACAAATTTAAATAGTGGGAAACAAGATATTGGTCTAATTGCGCACGAGTTGCAAGAAGTATACCCATTTTTGGTTACTGGAGAGAAGGACGGACAAGAAATGCAAACTGTTAATTATACGGGACTCATCGGCGTTCTCATTAAAGAAATACAAGACCTTAAACAAGACGTTGCTCAACTCAAAGAGCAAATATCCGCAGCCAATAAATAAAATTGATTATAATTATATCATTTAAATGAGTAATATAATTATGCAACAATGACCTCAGTATCTCCTGTGTTATCAACTAAAAACTGTCACGCCCGTGACCAATATATTCAATTCTTTGAAGAGGGTCACAAATATGTTGTCCTATTTGAACCCAATATAAGGTACACGTCGGTGACTACATGGAATCACTCACATTTCCCGCATTTTGACGCCGACGCTGTTATCAGCAATATGATGAAGGGTCGCGGCTGGAAAGAAGGACATAAATATTGGGGTCTAACTGCCGAACAAATAAAGGCGATGTGGGCCACTAATGCCAGCGCGGTTTCTGGCGCAGGAACCGACCTCCATTTTGAAATTGAATGTTTCAATAACGAGCCGCGACTTGAGCCCGAGTACACAAATAAGGAGCTGTATGACCTTTATATGAGCAATCACAGTGACACTCATGAAAGTCGCCCATTAGAATGGAAGTATTTTATAAATTTCGTCAAAGACTTTCCCAATCTGAAGCCGTTCCGTACTGAATGGGTTATCTACAATGAAGACGTAAAAATTTCGGGGTCAATAGATATGATATATGAGAATCAAGACGGAACCCTTTCTATTTATGATTGGAAGCGCGCGAAAAATATTACCAGGGTCAATAATTTTAACCGGTTTGCCCTGCCTCCGCAAATCTGCCATTTGCCCGATTCCAACTTCTGGCATTATGCACTACAACTAAACACATACAAGACCATTATAGAGGCGAAATATGGCAGGACAGTGCGAGACCTATTCTTAGTCAGGCTACACCCTGATGCAGAAGAACAAAATTATGAGCTGATTCCGCTCCCCGACTTGTCATCAGACGTTCGCGCTTTGTTTTTAGAAAGGCTTAGCGGGCGGGCGAATGAAAGTAATTAACAATCAACCTATTTAAAACTATTTAAAACTATAAACAATATTACATTAATGGACAAGGGTTCTATTTTTTTCGCATTCGTCGCAATTTGGTATTTTAATAAATATGGAATTTCATCCAATTTATTTGTGCTACTTTCAAACCTATATCGCGCGGTTGTACAATTGAATGATGTAGCCGTTATTGATAATATTGTTCAAACTGTCCCTGTAGAGGAACCCGTTATTAAAGTCAGGTACGAAGACAAGTATCTTGCAGAAATTAGACTCTTGGAGAAGGGGTTCAAATTTGATGAAAATGACGAAATTATAGTGAAAAAGACCAGCGAGTGTTTAAAGCTGATTACAGATTCCTTTGCAGATAGACGGAAGGAGATCGGAGGTCGTCTGCGCACTATCGCGGCAGAGCTACGGAAATACGATGATAATACGAGTAATTTGGAACAAATGGATAACCCGACAATACAACTGTTGAGAGAAGAGCGAGACAGTTTATTGGAAGAGGATGATACACTAAAGAATTCTATGGAGACCGATGAGGGGAAACTGCAGAATAATAAACAGGCCGCGGAAGACGCATTGCAATTTATGATAGACTGCAAATTGGATAAACTGAAAAACTGCCATGTTATTGAACACACGCCGGTAGGAAATGTGCTGATGATATATGATAAGGAGCGAGAAACATTTAAATATTATAGCGACAACACAATCCCTTATAGGTATTTAGACGTAGTGGCCAGGAAGTACGTGAAATTTTTTAATTGTAGGCCCATTTTTGTAAACACTGAAGAGGAGATACAGCTTGCTGAGAAGAAGAATGAACAGGCAAAGAAGGAGAAGGAGGAAAAGGAGGCATTGGACAAAAAAAGGAGAGAAGAGGCTATCGCAAATCACAAGCCCGTTGAGGAAAAGAAGCGAGTTTTTGCGAAGTTTAAAAGTTATAATAAAGAGGCCGGAACGGGACATGTAAGTACAGGCGCTCCTCCCAAAAACAGTGGACCGAGTAGACAGCCCGCTGAAAAATCCGAGAATGAGGCAGTTTTAAAGGAACGAGCAAATAGATATACATACGAGGGCAAAATGGCAAACTTTAGCTTTATAAAAAAGATTGACAGAAAGATTGTTGACAAGAAGCTGGCCATGACCTTTGCAGACTTCAAGAAAATGGGCATTACAAAGAAATGATACAATAGCGAATTTATACAGGTCTAACCTGAATATAAACTTCTTGCTATAATATAAGTATGACTTATAACACTAAACGATTCAAACGTGGAAGAAACGTGACCCGAAAATATTATGGCGGACAACTGGCACCGACGCAGGGGCAACAAATGGATAAAAAAGAATTTATTAAACACAAAGGAATCATTACTGAGCTTGCAAATAAGGTTGTAAATTTGCTTAAACCAGTTTTAAAAATAGGATTAACCAAGGCATTAAATGCACTTGAACCTACAGAGGGTACAGATGCAGAAATAGCAAATGTACAAGTACCGGCACAAGATTCAAGGCTTAAGCAGGTCGGACGAACGGCCGCCGATATACTTAATAAGGGTCTCGCGTTGGTTCTGAACCAAGTGAATACTGTTTTAGCCGCCCCTGGTGTGCAAACAACGGTAGATGCTGAAGCCGCGCGCGCGACTGAATTAGTTACGGATATCTTTTCCAGGGTTGCCGAGAAATTGCAGGATCCGAAATTACAAGAACAGGCGCGTTTAGCAGGCGACGAACTCGCCATTTATGCAAAAATACTTGTAAACGCAATGAGAGAACCACTTACTGAACTTGTGGGGATACTGAGTCAGGCAGGACTGAAGGCGACATCTGCTATAATAGTTGGCATTGTCAAAGTGGTTACTGATGCAATGGCAGCGGTCCCGGGTTTGGGTGCAGTAATTGAAGTTGGTAAAATTGCAAATGATGTTTCCAGAGCTGTCGGCGATGCGGCTGAAGCGGGGTCTGATGCAACTACTGCTGCCTCAAAGGCGGTATTTGATATAACCGAAAATGTGAAGCGGGGTCTCAAAAATGCAAATCAAACTCCTCCCACTGAAGTTAGGGCGGAGAATCCAGAGACAGATTTACCGCCAAGAGGCGGTGGGTATACAAATATGAAGCAGGCTCTTGCCGAACTCGTGCGGGCTCAGCGAGCGGGGAAAAAAATAGAAAATAGAACACGATTAGAGATAGCCAGATTTGAAAACCCCCGAATACAAACCAAAAATAATAAAACAAGACGGCGGCGACGACGCTAATTAGCTGGGCGAGACTGCTTCCACTCCTTAAACCCATTGCTTCTATAAATATCAAAAGAACTTTCCAAATGATTCACCGCAATACTATACGCCCTTCTATGATGCTCATCCATCTCACGCAAATACTCATAAACCTCCCTTTTCTGTTCAAGGGAATAATTTCTCACTGCCGCCGGTATATTTATATTTAATGTTGTAAAGTCTGGCTCTGACGACATGTTGCATTGATTTATAATTATCGCATAATTTTAAATCAATTTTTAATTTTTATAATTTAATTTAATTTAAGTATGATATGTCACAAAACATATTAATTTATTTCCCGTATTGGTATCAAACCGTATATCACTTGCGTTAAACATTTTTGTTATACTGGTGTCCACAGTATATCCATTTTCCACCAAAAAAGAAATTAAATCGGGGACCTCGTCCACTACCATCAAATTGTTGCAACCTTTTCCACACCCCATACCAAAGGATGATATGGCAAGTCCGCATTGTTTTGAACGAATACACGGCCCGGGCTCACTAAATTCGCTGAGCGGAGGGAAATTCACTCTTACGACCAAATCTGCCAGCGGTCCCTGCGGCAGTCTATTTAATACCACAATATTTTTATAACACTGGTTATACGTGTCTAAATATGGCTGACTAAAGAGAGAAATTGTTTTTGCTGCAGTATCCGCGTTTGGTGGCATAATGGGAACATGTCTATTTGCGGATATTGGTCTTGGTGCACTCATCCTATTAATGAATCTATACATGTAATAACGCCCGACAAAAAAGTTTTTATTTACTTACTTATTTTACTGTTTATAATATGATTATCTAATTGCTATGACTTGGTGTTTTTTGCTTTTTATTTGTTTATTTTGGTTTCATTCGTTTCCGCATAGGTCGCTGGATATGTTGCTTCTCTCTGATCCAATGGACATCTTTTCCAGTTCTGGCATACTATCGCCACTCAGGATTGTCGCGTCTTCGAGCGCATTGTAGTTGGCAACGTCTGTGTCGTAGTCGTCCAAGTCGGACTCATAATCCTCAACGGGTTGTTCGCAGCCACTTAGATCAGGAGTAACACGCGCATATCTGTGGAGCTCGCCTTCTTGATTTTCACAGAAGGAAGAAGGATAGGAGTAGGGCTGCGGAATTAGTCCGCGAACTGTCGCCTCTAATACAGCTATTCTTCCAGCATTGTCTTGGTAAACGCGTTCCAGCGCTTCTTGTAGCTGGCGAATTGTCTGCGCTTGCTCTTCTACGCGGACCTCCAGCAAATGGCAGTTGTTCACAATTTGCGCAGTGGTCATTGTTGTCTCTGGTATAGGATTGGCCGCCTTGAGCAATAGCCAATATTCGCGTCTGAAATAGGGGGGAGGGCAGAAGTCGGGATAGAAGCGATACCCCTCGCCATTCTTAAATTTTTGCATGATTTCCGCAGTTAATTCATTTACAAAACTATCTTTAAAATGAACGAATGCCGATCTTACGACCAAGTCAACATCCTTTCCAAACCCAGGTTGTTTGGTAATTGGCGCAAAGTCCACGCGACTAACACGACCTATCCCACGGTTTCCAAACTCGCCCACTATCACATCGCTTGGCACGAGGGTTGAAATACGAGGAATATAAATGCAGCTGATTCCGTCCATTTTGATTACTTTGATACTTTAAGGTACACGTCTTGTGTTTAGTTAACATCAACTACAAAATAAAAAGCTTCTCAATTTTTTTTAAAATGATTTATTATTTGCATAATAAAAATAAATGAAAAAGATATTGGCGCATATTTGCGAGCCAGTATCTTTATTTTTGTTTTATTTATAAGTTAAATAGAATGCTTTTTATTTTTTGTTATTTTTATACATCGACTAAGATTGGTTGCGGTACAGCAAGTTGGGGGTCGTCTATTTCTGGCCGATTTTTGACCTGATCGCCTGGTGTGTAGTTGGAGATAATGATGCGAAGCTTACCAAATAGCTCATCATTTATGCGCTCTATATCATCGTCATCCTGGTATTCTTCGTGGTCCGCCATCAGAGCCTTTACCAGTTGCTCTACAGTGACGCCCTGTTCAGTGAGTGTTTGTGCGACGAACTCGGCAGTTGGGTTTTCGTCCTCCTCTTCTTCCCAGCTCATCTCTCCATTATCATTGAAACGTACATCGCCGTACGTACGCCGGCGCGGGCTCATCGCCTCTTCCTCTTCCTCCACGTCTTCCGCGTCATGCCGAACGCCATTAACATTGTTCATGAAGAAGCGGAACCCCCTGAGCGCATCATCGCCATAAATCTCCTCTACCGTTGCATCATCCTCCCATTCATCCTCCTCCTCAGCAACTTCCTCGGCCATAGCCGTACGACAATACGGGCACGCAAATCCATTATGCGCTACGCTTGTCATTAGACACCTCGCATGAAAGGTGTGGCCACATTCTGTAGTGACGCAGTTTTTGGTGAAGTCGACCTCATCCATGCAAATTGGGCAATCATAAGGCGCTGTCATATTAGTGTTAAGGGTTCAAAATACCACGTTGATAAAATAGTATTCATCACTAATTGGCGCATAAGCATTTCAATTTTTTTATTTATTGCGTGTTTTTTGCAATAACTAAAAATTTATAAGTTTGAGGATTTAACGTCTGGTAGACTTGCGATTTCTGGTAGACTTGCGATTTCTGGTAGACTTGCGATTTCTGGTAGACTTGCGATTTCTGGTAGACTTGCGATTTCTGGTAGACTTGCGATTTCTTCTAATGCCGCCGCGCCAACGCGACATAGAGTCCGTATTTTCTTTTGCTAATTCGGGGTATATGAGAAGGCGAATGCCCGCCGGGCTATTTACTACGGTGCTGCCTTCTGTAATCATACCGTTTTCATGTAGCGTATAGACGAATAGACCTATTTTTACGACCAATTTCATCGGGTTATTAATCGCATTGGAGCTGGGTCTAAGAACTAAACCCGGGTATTGCTTTTCAAACCCTTTTAATGGTAATGGCGGCGGGGGGGTACCATATTGTGCGGGGTTGATATATTCTGCCGCATAGTAATATGTTTGAGGTGCGGATGCCATAATAATATAGATATATATTA
>Ga0209230_10000358_pt1 | contig 17922 bp, 12 predicted proteins | sample LakOntMetagenome_FD_187467 | JGI IMG/M metagenome (GOLD analysis project Ga0209230, IMG submission 187467) | Freshwater and sediment microbial communities from Lake Ontario - Sta 18 epilimnion Metagenome (SPAdes) (version 2) | ecosystem: Environmental > Aquatic > Freshwater > Lentic | place... | reverse complement strand
ACACACACACACACACACACACACACACACACACACACACACACACACACACACACACACACACACACACACACACACGCACACACGCACACAGGAAATATGTCCGCTCTTATGTATGGAACTCGAGCGTTCGCTCAACGGGAAAGGCTTTTCCTCCCTTTGCTGCTTACTTTTCGTGGTCATCTTCTGCGTTCAATCACGACCGGACCTGCCTGGCTACAGCTTCAGCATACGATCCAGCTCCAAACCACCACAACCAACATCAACGTATCGCTGAACATCGCTGAGCCCGCGTGCCTGCTGGTGGTGGACGAAGCCAATAAGCGCTGCATGTTTGTGTCCATTGGCCAACAAGTAAATAAGCCCACAACAAGCGGCATGACCAGCATCTTTGTCGAATTTCCTACTCTTCCCTTGAAGCTGTTCGTTGGAGATGATGCAATATCTACCGAAGGGGTGGCGCTGGCTACACTGTGCAGTTTTGCAATCACTTGCTTTGACGTGGCAAATACGTTCGATTCGCTACTGGAAACTGCACAACAATTGTCTGGATCTCTTTACGCGTGGGACGCAGATTCCGTCATCACATCCTGCAGCGTAGGCGCGTTACTTGCCTACGATGTGGTGTACAATGCTAACACCAACCGCTCCGCGTGCGCCCAATTTGGCCTTCGCCCATCCATAGACGCTGACGGGAATGGCACCGCATCAGCGTTGACCGCGCTGGGCGGCGCGCTAGCCTATGCTGCTTTGCCTGGCTCTGGAGAGAAAAATGGCTCGTCTATGGTCAAGGGGTGCGGATATGGAAAGCAAATCAAGTGTGTTTCGGTTGCAGGGCCTGATCGTTGTCAGATTGAAGTGGCTTGCCTTCAGCTGCGCAAGCTGAGTAGTAAAAAGACACACACGTACGTGGAGATCCATTCGGGCGAAGGATCGTGCCGTGCACCGATGCCACTTGACTGCACAGTCCTGGAGTCATTGCATTTAATTGGTGTCATGTGCACTGCGGCGGGTTCGCGTGTCAGAGATGAAGACAAGAGACATCTCCTGCATTCCGACACTTTGATGAACTTGCAGGATCAGAAACGCCCGTACGTTGGCGAAGTACCTCTCAAATACCCAACGAACTTCTTTGAGCGCGTACGAGCCGCGCTACTAACACGCTTCGTCGGTGCTGCAAATGCGTCCGGCAGCAGAAGCCGTCTCCCAGAGAGGATCGTCAATCTCGCCATGTCCTTTTGCTATTTCGAGCCGCCGAGCGCAGCGCATCAGGCAAAGTATGTTACCAACGTTCTGGAGCGGCCAATCGGCAAATTCCTTGGATTGCTGCAAATCAGCTATGGTACGAATTTCAAACCAGCAGCAGCAAGCGTGACTGTCATTCACAAAGGGTATATGAACTTGCGCGACACCACAGAGTGTCCTAGCGGCCTTATTCGACTGGATGATTATTTCCCGAACAGCTTGCTTCTTGATGCGCCGATTGGCAGCGACGCTCATACATTTCACGCTTTTCGGTGGAAGCAAGCCCGTGTCGTCTTGTCGGTGACGCTCCTTGCCAATGGTGCGCCACTTGACGCGGATGTTTCGGAAAATGCTATGCGCTTGACTTTCCGAGGCTGTGGTACAGTCGCTGAATGGGGTATTGGCAGCGCGAATAGTGTTTCCGACATCATTCTGTCTGCACTGGCTGTCCACCTCACCAAAGCCTGCGCGTACAATGCGGAGACAGGGGCGTTGGACAACATCAAAATGTACTCGGGTTGCGCCTATGATCTCGGTGATCCTGTTCTTCGGGCCACCACTTATGGCGTTGCGACTGTATTGAAACTGATTCCTCCACACATTCTGTACAGTGCTACCATCAACGTTTCGGTACGCTTACCCGACTTTACTGAACTCATCCAACCGAGAAAAGAGATTCTCAAGGACATCCTCGCAGCACAAATCGCCACAAAGATCATCGACCAGATACAGAATCCCCAGCGGCTCAAATGGGGTGCTCCGCTGCAGGCACATCGCGTGTGCGTCCGAATCCTGAACAACAGCATCATCTTGACTCAAGATGGATATCCCGTGGACAAGTTCCTTGCGGCGATGGCGAAAAAGATCAGATCCCGAGGATCTCCCTTCCGCCTAGTCTCATCGGAAGATTTCAACTTTTTCTACGGCATGAAGGTGCCGTCTTGGATTGCAGCGGCTCTGTGTCTCAGCACGGATGAGGCGGGAAAAATGAGTACCAAGGTTTCCGATTCCCCATCATGGCCACAATTGCTGCCGATGCTTATCGCAGAGAATCCACTCTCCGGAGAGAGTCTCGATTCGCCTATTCAGTGCTTGCACAATCTCAATCTGATAAAGAATCTCGTATCAAAGTCATGCCTGCCAATTTCCCGCGAAGATGAAAATTTCATTCCAAGGCTCCTTCGGGGAGGCGATTTCTGCCACGTAGAGCTTTTGGAACCGGGTCCTTCGCTTTACTTTACGGCGAACTGGAGCGACGTACCGGCTACTAAAAAGATTCTGTTCGATTTGTGTTCGCAGAGCAGTATCGATCTCAATAACGCACTCCTGACGGCCATTCAATGTCAGTACGATTGCGCCGCCAACGACGCCCTCGATGCAATCACCGATCTTCCTCTAGGCTGTGGAATGCAGTACATCCCATCGCTACGGGAGTTCACCAAGCTATCTTCCGCGAGTGTTGCAGTACCCAATGCCAAGTACATTCTGGCGGAAAGCTTCAAATGCCAGACAGTTGTTGGCAAGACGCAACCAAACATCATGAGGGAGCTCGCGCAGATGCTTCCGCTCAACGGTGAGCTCGCTGAGCTGATGGAGAAGATTGGATGCATTTTCGAGATTTGCGGAGCAATTGTTAACATCGGCACCAGTTCTTTCACAGTCCTCTCGATCGCGACGGTCCTCAGCATGGTCAGATGCGGCTGCGGGCGATGCGGCCACGAACTTTCGCAGGTGCCGACTTGGGAAGCAGGCTACGAATACGCTGTTCTCTCTGAGTCGAGCACCATGGCTGAGCTGCAGCGCGAGCTGGTCTACTCGGCGGATACGCAGACTTTTCAGTGGCGTCAACATGTTTCCGAAGTTGGCAATAGTCACGCACTAAACATCCACATCAACGAGCTGGCGCGCGTTCTACCAGCTGACGCAATGAAATACCTGCGAGAGCACTCCTATTACCGGAAGGGCGAAAGAATCGCCCGGCAGCTGCTCGCATCCGTCCTTCGCATCAAATTTGCTCGCGCTACTCCCGGTTCGTTTGGTCGCCTTGACTGCGATGGGAATGTCATTGCGCGTTTCAAATGCATTGAGAGCAAGAAACGCAAGGCACTTTAAAATCACAGCAACGCGCGCATGCGCCGAATCAGTAGCTTTAGCATTGCTTTTTTTAGACTATTATGTTAACAAATGACCAACTTTTATTTTGCGAAACTCTAGTAGACTGTAGAATCTTTTTTAGTTAAGGAAAACAATCAGCTGATTGCAAATATAGCAGGAAGTACTTTTAGGAGCAAATCTCTGCGTTCAACTTTAAATACGGCTGGTACATGCGTGGTAATAGTGTCCTTGTCTTTTACTAGTTCGTCGCGCAGATAAATCAGCAACTTTGCAAATGCGAGTCCCGTGCCTTTTTGATCAGAGGTTGCTGCTGCTAGAGAGAGCTCAATGATGCTCTCGACGACATTTCTCATATCTCTCCAGCCCATAGCCTCGCTGACGACTTTTCCTATGGTGAAGGCAGTTCTTTTTCTGATCAAGTATGGCCCCACAAACTTGGCCGCTCTGGCTGCACCCATTGCCACATCAAGGCCATATTTTGCATAGAATTGTGAGTTAACCGGAGAATTGCTTCTGGGGTCTGTCGCAATGTGCGCCCGTGTAGCACGTACTCTGTCGCCATGGGCTCTCATGTAAACTTGTAGAGCGTTCGTGGCAGTCCCCGTCGACGCACTGATAGCTCTAAGGCGCCTCCCTACATTCCACGCCGTGTTACCTTCCATCTCGGAGTGTTTAGATTCTGAGCTCAAACATATCGCTGCGGTAGCGGGGAACTGCACTGTAGCTAGTGTGCGTAGCAGCACCTCAAAGTTTTTGGGCGAGAGCCTTGCCAGTCCTTCTCCCTCGAACAGCTCGAGCGACTCTAGGAGACGACCTTGAATAGCCCGCGTCGTCGCCGCCGCCGCCACCAGCAGCTGAATGGAGTTGCTGTCAGCTCTGGCATTGCGCGGCGTGACATTATGGAGAGCACTATTCAGTGTGCGTGTGTGATCCAACTGTGACTTGGCCGTCGAGCGCCACCACTCTTCCGAACGAGACGCCGCGTTCATGTCTGGAGACGGTACAATTCCGTACCATCCTAACCACGCAGCAAGGAAGGCCAGTGATGGAGTAGACGCTTCCCAGTCAACGAAAGTGCCAAGTCCTGGCGATGAACCGTGGAGGAGCATGTCGCGAAGAACTGCACGATCCAGCTTCCCCCTTTCAAGTCCGGAAGACCACACGCGAGACCCCGGCAGACGAAACTCGAGCCAGGTAACTAACAGCGACGCCTCCTCCAAAATCGGATCGAACATGGCGATTCCGACAAGCACCTCATTGTCACACAGCGCTTTAAAAAAGGGTAGTGTGTTAAGAATCCTAAAAACTCGCTTTCTCTTGTTACATATTGACATTTTTTTGTATGTAATAATAATAAAAAACGGAACGTCTAGAGAGAACATGAAAGTCAAGCATTTTAAAGAAATGAACAATATTTCTATCCCTATGCGCGATAGGATTTACAGAGTTCCGTACGAGTACACTGGAAACTTGCGCCAAGTTAGACAAAGTCTACAAATTGTCAGAGAAAAATGGGCTGATAAAAGTTGCCCGTTCCTGCTTTGGGACATGTGCCCTGGTGATGCCGCACCACACCTAACAATTGAGCAAATGAGTTTAAGTTTTCTTATGAGACGTCATGAAAAGAGGTATCGGAAGGCACACGTCCGCTCCCCCACTCCCACATCCCCGCACAAAACCACCACCCTCACCCACCAGCTCGTCCAACCAACCAAAAAAAACAATTCTGTAACAACAAAGGCAGCACCATAAACCCCCCAAGCAGTTAAAAAAAATGGACCGCCTGGAAGCCAGATTGGACGAGATCGCGAGAAAGTTAGGCCATGTCCAGGCAGCAAAGCAGTTCTCTCTCCCTGCTGTAGCCCCGGCGAAATTTGTACCACCACCACCACCACCATTGCTTGCAACGCCTCTTGTTGCACCAGCATCATATAGTACAAGCCTTTTTAAGGGTCTCATGATGCTCGGGCTACTCGCCGGACTTTTTCTCCTTGTACGCTTTTATTTGCAACGCCGAGCAGCACTTGCGAAGAAAGCGGCAGATACCCTGAATCTCTCACATCCTACAACAGGAACAAATGCGCCGATAAAATCCTATGAAGCTCTGATGCAAATGCGTCGTAACATCTCAGAAGAAGTCGCAAATGTCTCGCAGACTAGTTTGAGTACTTCTTCTGATTCTGAAGAAACGAAAATCGAGGAGATTTTCGAGGATCCCGCTAACGCAATTTCTACCAAATTCAATAGCGATGTGGTCATTCAAGAGCTAGCTAAAGGAACAGTGCAAGAAAGCGTAACAGTGCCTTTGAAAAAGGCAAAGATCGCAAAAAAGAAAAAAGCTGCGGCTAAAGAAGCAGATGATGTCGAGTAAAAAAAAGGAAATACACCTCCTTCTAAATCTTCAAATAAGGCCGCGTTAAACGCAAAAAAGTTCGTGCTGGTGAACAATATACATAACAGATCACTGTATGTCATATTAGCAGTATGTTGTGTTAGCCGAGCTTCCAAACACATGAGAATGACAGCAGTAATCGCGCGACATGCGCGATTTTCGTCTATAGCACGTAGCCGCAGCGTGGACTCAATAAGGCGTCCATTTACTGCAGTTGCCATGTTTAGATTCTCGGAAAATGTCTGACATGCGATTAGAATTTCTTTTTTGCTAGAAAACAACTAAATAAAAACAGCAATGGGTGTCGCACAATCAAACAATGTTGCTTCGGAAATTTCGGACGTTACGACAGGGGTGTCGAACGAAATCAATGTAAGTGCAGACTTCGTCAATAATGTGACACAGGCGGTCACTTTGGGTTGCAGCATAGGTGGAAATGTGAATATCGTCGCGGGTATGACAAATATTACCAAGAGTCGCCAAATCTCCAAACTCTACACGGATACCACAATCACAAACACTATCAATCAAAAGATGCTACAAACTGCGATTTCTAAAGTTGGGGCGCTAGGTGTTGGCTATGCTGACGCAAGTAACGCCGCCACATCCTACAGCAACGTTAGCAACCAGGTCAAGAGTACCATCAACCAAGCCGTCATTGCAATGAGTTTATTGGATCAGAGTTTCACGTGCGGACCGAATGCAACAATTGGTGGAAATCTTAATATCGACTTCGACGCAGGCAACAGTTTCATCGGTGAGCAAAAAGCCGCGAGTGATCAAATCAACAAAATTGCAAATACTGTTACACAAGACATCGATCAAAAAGCCTCTGCAACAGTTCAGGGAATTGGAGGACTTGTGATGTTGATCATAATCATCATTGTAATGATTGTACTCGGCGGACTATCTTCGGCGAAACCTGCAGCAACAGAAAAATCTTCCAATGGTGGGAATAGCAGGTTTAGCAATTCAACAGCAGCAAGTACCGGCGGTGTACTCTTGGTGTTGGTAGGTATTGTGCTAATGTGGGGCTACATTGGGCAGCTGCCCCCGTTTTTCGCAAGCCCGCAACTCGGAAGCCCAAATAGCTCATCCTTTGTTGGCGGGTGTCGAGATGGCCTTATACTAATACAACCAAGAAAAATTTATCTTAAAACTCCACCATTGCGCTACAGCTACCCAATTATCGAAAACGGACCAAAGGGCTCACTGCTAGAGCTTGCTATCATAAAAGTTGCTGGTGGTAGCACAAACACATTGAACGGTGGACTTAATGGTCAGAATTTCAAGGATCAGGGGGCTTCTGAATCGAAATATGAGGATTGGGTGCACGATGATACTGGAAATCTTGTTATGGAGGCAGATGGCACGACACCCATCGGTCCGCTACCAAATCTGTTGAAGCTATACAAAAGTTCAAAAGATAATACGAAGTACGCTCTAATACCTGACGCATATCTCGGCGATGTATCGAATCCACTTACCGACACAAGTGATTATGGATCTTGCGTTCCTGGAGGATTCAGCTGCGGATCCTTCTTTGTTTGCGATAAGAACGACAGTTATACGGATTGTAATGGAAACGCCGGCACTTTGAACTGTCTTGATATAAACATCCAAGATGTAAGCGGCATTTATTTGGCAGTACCCAACGTGACAGGGTGGCGAAAGTATATGTCGACGACGAAAAATTCGGACGACACGGAAACTGTCGGTCCAGTGAATCCAATTCGTGCGAAACATGCACGATTCATACTTTGTAAAGTACTCGGAATTCCCCTTGATGTATTTGTCGATGATGACGAAGAAGTCGCGTTCAAAGACCCGTCAGGAATTGCGCAGTACGGGAAAGGCGGATCATTTAACGGTCAAGCTCTTAAATTTGGAAAGTTTGCTCTGTGGGACTATGTAAGCGCGTTGCCCGAGTCTTCGTCTGGTGAATTAACCGGTGATTTTGGAATCTGCGACACAAAGGAGCAAAGTTTTCAGCGTGGTGCCAATCAATACGGTATAGCGGTGGTTATAAGTGTGTTTGTACTTATATTCTTTGGAAACATTATTCTTCAATCATCACAGCACCTGAAAAACCCCAACAGGCCGTAGAAACTGACTCCACCAATAATAAAAAAATAGCATACTTTTTAAACAATGGGTGCAGCGCAAACAAAAAATGTAGCATCTCAGATCAGTGAGGTAACAACTTCAGTGTCAAACGAAGTCAATGTAAGTGCGACATTCATTGATGATGTTAAACAATCTGTCATTATTGACTGTAACGTCGGCGGTAATGTCAATGTGCAGGCTGGCATGACAAATTCAACGAAGGCTCGGCAAATAAGCAAGCTCTCGACGGACACTACACTAATTAACACGATCAACCAGAAAATGCTCCAGAGTGCCATTAGCGATGTAGGCACACTAGGGGTCGGCTATGCTTCAGCCAGTAACACGGCCACCGCTTACTCAAGTGTGAGCAATCAAGTAAAGTCTACAATCAACGATGCAGTGAATGCACTGAGCTTAACGGATCAAACGCTCAGATGCGGACCTGATGCAACCATCAGGGGCAATTTGAACATCAAATTCACGGCTGGGAATCAATTTATCAGCGATCAAGAGGGCACTAGCACGCAGATCAACAACATCGCAAATACCGTAACCCAAGAAATTGATCAAAAAGCTTCAGCCACAGTCGAGGGAATTGGGTCATTGATCATGCTGATCATAATTGTGATAGTTCTTGTCGTGATAGGTGGACTATCTTCAGTCAAGCCTTCAGCTGGATCTAATAATGGAGGTGCAAGCCGCTTCAGCAACAAATCAGTTGGGATCGGAACTGGCGTCCTAGTCTTCTTGACTGGCGTATTTCTAACCTGGGGCTACATTGGCCAACTACCTCCATTTTTCTCCGCTCCGAAATTAGGATCGCCGAATAGCTCATCGTCAGTCGGCAAATGTGAGGCAGGCCTCATCGATATTAAGAAACGATCGGTGTTTCTGAATGCTCCACCATTGCGGTACAATTACCCTATCATCGAAGCGGGGCCAAATGGATCATTGCTCGCACTTGCGATAATCAAGGTGGCTGGCGGCTCTGCAAACACGCTAAATGGTGGCATGAATGGACAAAACTATCTTGACCAAGGGGACGCAAATCAATCGAATTTGTGGGCCGCAGACAACACATACCAAAAACTCTTAGATGAAGACGGGACATCAGTAATGCCGCAGCTTCCAAATCTTCTGAGATTGTATACATGCAAAGTAGAGCCTAAAGGAAATGCATTAATCCCAAGCGCGTATCTCGGCCAAGTTGCGGGGAGTATTGGCAAATCCGGATCGGATCGGGTTGCTACGTGCGTTCCGGGAGGCTTCACCTGCGGCCCATATTACGACTGCAATGATACTGACGGATATACTGATTGTAATGGCGATAAAAGTAGTTCTCTTGAACAATCTGGGACCAATGTAGGTCCCTTCAATTTAGCGGTACCGAACACAGCAGGTTGGAAGGCTTACATTTCTCCGGGTGGTATCGTAAATAAGAAGAGGGCCAACCACGCTAGATTCATCTTGTGTCGAGTATTGGGTGTGCCAGTGGATGTATATGTCGACGATGACGAAGAGGTTGAGTACAAGGACCCTGATGGTGTTCTAAAGTACGGCGGGGGTGCATCGGAATCGTTTGGTTCAGAGCCTCTGAGGTACGGAAAATTTGCCTCTTGGAACTATACCGACGCGGTTTCCCCTACATCAACGGGAGAAGTGACAGGAAATTTCGGCGTTTACAACACACAGCTTCAGTCATTTCAAACTGGTGCAAATCGATACGGGATTGCGATAATTGTTACGAGTATTGTTCTGGGTGTGGTGATCATCATTTCCCTGCAGGTGTATCAGCACCGCAAAGGTTTTGGTGCAGCAAGGGTCGTGCCAAGCATTAAATAAAAAATAAATAAATAAATGGGTGTTTTCTCTTCATCACAATCCAAATTGCCTTTAGAAATTCAAATCGGCATTAAAGATGTAGAAAATAGGAAACTAAGGAGGGTTCGTTCTCCGCTAGATGCCACGTGGCACATTCGAGAGTACGAGCGCGCCAAATTAATGAAATTTTTGAAATGTACACCACACCTTAGACGTATAGCATCTAGAGAGTCTGTCGTCTTTACGCTGTACACGCCTCGCAGATGCAGGCGGCGTCGAAATGAAGCCACCACCATTCCATGCGGAGCGCCTGAGTGGGCGATGCGATGGTACGTGTTGGAGCAGTCTACGCACGTGTCGGAGGCAACGCGTTCTCAAGCTGCACTTGATCAAAAGCGGAACGCTCAGCTTTTTAAACACGGCACAGTTCCAGCGCCACCACTTTTTGAGTGCCGCCAGTCCCAGACTGATGGAAATCCTTACAATTTGCTCGAAATTTAGTAGATCTTCCGACTTTATCCGACGGATGAAAAATTTTATTTATATAATAAAAAAAGAAAAAAAATGGCAGAATCTGCAGAAGCAATTTTAGCCTTTGAACTTTCTAACGGTGAAAAGATCGCTGATGTGGTAAGGTGCGCCATTGAAAGCAAAACTGGCCGCGTCGAAGAGAGGATATTTCCGTACGATTCGAAAGAATCGCATGATGAAGAGGCCACATACAATCATGACCAGCGTTTCGCTTCTGTGAACTTCACAGGCCCTGGTAATCTCCATCGCCCACGGTCTGCTCTCGGCGCTGGAGTGCGTTTGCTGCGCTGTGCAGACACTTCAGAAAAACTGATTGATGGTTTAGATCAAGAATGTCATTTTAGTACATATGTGATAGCAACACACGAGCTGGTGCCGATGCTAAGCTCATCCCCTCCTTTAGATCTCACAGAATGTCATGATATTGTCGAAAAGGTGTCATCTGGATTCGTCGAGTATATAATGTCCATGAACATAGAATTCTCTCAGCATATATGCAGCACTGAGCGTGTCAGTCGACAACAGCGGATGGAGAGTGAAGCAATCGACAATGCGCATGCAACCAAAGAAGGAGGCGACTCCGATTCGACTAAATTAGAATGTTTCGTTCTAGAGGAAAAAAGTAACTCGGATTCCTCCTCTTACCATCCATTCTTCGTCATTTCATTTGTACCACGCTGCACTGGCGGCGTTACTGACTATTCACAGCCTCTTTTAGTGGTGTTTGGAAGCTTCGCCAGTGAAGATAAAGCGCTTCAGTACGCGACGGAAATGTTGTGCGTACGGTACGCGAAGTTGCAGCTATTTGTTGTCGAGGGCGGCAAATGGATTTACCCTAGAGTTCTGAACGAAGATGATGCGATGAAGATTTCAACTGTCTACCCCAATGCTCCCAAACTTGAAGCGATCATCAAGGCGCACGCTACCCCAATGCTCCCTACATTTTGAGGGAAAGTATAAATAAAAAAGAAAGACAATTTCGATGACGACGAGATTGCGTGAGGAGGATTTCGATGAGGCTGAGGATAGTGAGGCGACAAAGCCAAAACGCACCAAGCGTCAAGAGTCTAACGAAGAAGCGGGAGATATCCAGAAAGAGGATCTTTTCGAGGCAGCTGTGTGCTGCGTCGAAAGTGTCATTTCGAAAGCCGCGACCAGTGTCACCGCAGTGCTCACAGCTCCTTACGATACGTGTGTGTTCGCTGATACAATGTTCAATCGATGCTCAGAGGCGATCTTGGAGCTGAATCTCGGGTTTCGTGTCGAGCGCGCCGTCATTGTACCAGTTGTGGCGTTCGAGCGAATTGTCGGCGTTCTCAAAATTCCGTTTGTGTTTTATACAAAGTCTGGCCGCGCGTTGATGTTGCTGGAGATCAAGACCAAGCGAACGGCTTTGAAGGAAGTAGATGTTGAAAATTGCCAATGTGCAGCCGAGCAACTCCAAGAAAGCGACGAAGATGGATTTCGGCCGAGATCAATGATTGTAAACTTTTCCTCTGGGGAGCATAGCGTTATGACGCTTTTGTCGGATGGCACCATAAGAAATTAAAGTGCTTAATAAAAAAAATATATTACACGCCAAGTTTAACAACATGCGCGAATGGATTGACACGCACCCTTCACATCTAGGGTATGCGAAATCTGTGAGAGAAGCTGTAAAGGCTGGTGACGTTATGGTGCGTGAGGCACTTCGAGTTCATAGAGGCGTGCCACGTCTGCCATGGAAAAAAAGAATGCGAAGAAGGGCTCAATGCTGTAGCACTAAATCTTTGTGGGCATACGACGGAACCAAAGTTTGCTCATCGCGAGCATTGACCGTCGACGAGATGCTCTCCAAACTTCCTAAGGGTGTTAATCTATATGGACCATTTTCGCCAGCTAGGCGGAGCGCAGTCATTGGCAACACGCGCGATCGTCTCTCTTCCTTTATAGTGTATTTAAAGAAGAACGATGCGTCCGAGTTCGTGCCAATTTTCGATGACAGTGTGTTCACAAAACGGCTCATTTTATGTGTTTGGGACAGTTACTTGTATGTTGGTGGTCACTGCATCGCTATTTGGCCGCCATCGCATACCACTAGCAAGAAGCGCTGGGCTGTTAGAGACCCTTGGAGAATACGAGGTACTGCGGTATCTATCAATCGTAGGCAATTGAAACTCGTTATCGCCGGGTGTCGTTGGATGATTATGTGAGCTACGCTCACTAGAGTAGTTACACTAAAAAAAAACACAACACAACTATAACACGCACACACACACTCAAACACAAACAAAAAAAAATAATAAAACAAAACAACGTCATGAGCTTGTCATTACTCGTGTCCCTGTCTTTAATAGGGCTTTCGATAGCATTCGTGATTTTTACACACTCGCGCAATCAAGTACAGACATGGCAACCTGTGCGAGTCGAGGAAAAACATTTAATATATCCTAGCTCAATGATCAATGAAGCGCATGACTGGTACACGTCTTCAAAGCAAGAGAGGAATGCGCTCGATGCACTCGTTAAAACGTGCTACGCAATCGCTTGTATGCGCGCAGTACAATCGAGTTGCAGTCTTGATGAGGTTGCAAATATTGCGCTTCCAGATTCGATCACGCCCGCGACTCTCATGACGAATATAGCTACGCAGCAGAGCTTGTTGATAACAGCTATTAGAGCAAATCTAGCTGCCAATGAACCAGTCTTTGACAATTTCACGAAATGAAATGTATTGCTTTGATAAACATCATCGCCCATCTCTCCTCACTCACTGTCACTACTGACTGCCATTGATTTTGTCGACGGCGCTTCCAAACAGTCCATTACCCGGCGTGACTTCCAGATCGATCGCACATCCAAGAAAAATGGCGGGATCCTGAAGCATGCGTTGTGCTAGCGTTTCGCCCTTGAGAAGCACGCAGACTTGACCTTCACCATAGGAGCTTTTCGGCTTGAGAGAATCCGGCAGGGTGACAGCCTTTAGCATGCCATATCCAAGACGGGGCGCACAATCCAGCGACCACATTTTACAAGCATGCACTCGATCCGACTCACGAACAATATCATCGAACATCACAGAGCACGTTCCTGCGTTGACGCAGTACTTTTCGATAGCTCTCGCGTCTCTCCCACTGACTCCGTCTTTGCTCTTGTCTAGAGATGTCTTGATCCACCCCTGGAAGAGTCGGTGCTCATCATCTTCCGCTGGAAGGCACAGAGTTAAAAGGTCCTTTCCACGCCAGAGTGTCGCTTCTTCTTTCGCGCGAGAGAAAATGTTGCCAGCGTCGCTAACGGCCGCTTGGGCCCGATTGTAGTCGAAATAGGACCGAATGCAACGGTCCGACTTGTCGAGGACGCGCTTAACACACAGGTACATGGCTTCGTCGCAGTCCCATCGAGTGCATAGCGAATCCGAGCATTTGATTTTTGGGAGCAGGTTTGGTAGGTGATGTTGATAAAAGACGGTTGGTGTATCGCGAGCACTGTTTTGTCTTTCAACGCGATCAGTATGCAATTTGCCCATTTTCTGTTTTTTGCTCATGTCAGCAGCAGCCTCAGCCTCAACCTCATCCTCTGCTATGTCAATTTTTCCCTTCCCCCCTGAAGTTCGAGCCTTTTGCCGACTCTCCTCGTGGCGAATCGCATCAGCTGTGTGCGTGTCACACTCCCACAGAATGTTGAAGAGCATAAGAGCTGCGAGCCGCGCCTTGAGAAGCTCCTTGTCCAGCGTACAATCCTTTGTCTTGATCGGCGACAGGAGTGTCAATCCAATGACCGAGCTTGCTTCAACCTTGCACCGCAGAAAGTCGATGACGCTCTTTACGCTGTTTTCGTCCAGCGCATCACGTCTGCCGCCACCCTCGCCATGTTGTGGAACGAGTGTGTTGATCAGACCCGTCAAGTCCGCCAGAGAGCACGCGCCCGTATCTGCGAAGAGAAATCGGTCTGAGTGGTTCTGTATAGCTTCCAGAATGGTGCTGACTTGGCCTCCAAAGCTAACAAGGGTGCGATTGAAATACGCAGGCGCTGGCGCAGAGAACATGTCCGGCTGCAGTTTGCTCTCTGCAGTGCTGCATCCATCTTGGTTGGTGCGCTCTAAATAGGCGCGGCGCGTCTGCAGCAGGTCCACGAATGCGGTGAACATGCACAGGATAATCGGACCGATGTCCTCCCTGAGCAGCGCGTTCATATTGCTGTTGGTCGTTTGTATTTTGAGAGAGTACACCCACATGAGGAGGCGTCGAAGCATGGAGCCTGACGTGTCACTCCAGGGGCCGAGCTTGTTGCCACCCATCAGGATGCGCGACTCCCATCTGAATTCTTGCCCTTTGCCATGCTTTACAGCGAGTCGCACGAGGTCGTTCGCGATGGCCTCCTGAAGCTGCGTCGTCGATATCCCCATGCGGGACCCCATCTCTTGAGCAAACGCAAGGCAAGTATCCTTGGTGAAATCCATCATACCGAAGATGCCCTCTGCGCCACCGATACTTCCAGTAAGCTTCGTTGGATACAGATCCACGACGATATCGATATGGGTCGACTTGCCCGACTTAGCCGTTCCGAGCAGCACCTTTGCCATCTGGCGCGCTGGCGTCTCTGTCTCCGTTGCGCTGAACAGCATGTCCCCGTCGGTCGCGATGTTGATGCCATGCGTCAGTGCGCAGCCCGGTTGGCGGCAGATGATCTGGCGATACATCACCGCAATTGGGTGTTTGTGCGTGGTATTTAAATCAAGTGCGCGCAGCTCGCCGGAGCTCGCCTCGCCGGCCATCGAATACGGATACATCTTAATAGCGTACTTTTTGCCGAGGTACGCCTCCCACTGCAGCTGGTCGGTGTGGGGAACGATAACTGGTGTGCTGGGAAGGGACGTCCGCGAGTCGAGTGTTACGTCAAGCATCCCGTCTAAGAAAGCTCGTCGATTTCGATCTGGCTTCGTCGCGACCGGCAGCTCGTGCGAGACGGCAACAGACAAAATCTCTGGCAAGGCTCGAAGGATGGAGGGCGCGCTACTGAAATCTTCAAATTTAGCAGCCCCCTCGCGCGTGCCATCGTTTGCGTGCGCCAGCGCGACGAGCCGCTTAAGATCACAAACTGACGTCAAGAATCCGCTCCGGAACGTTCCTTTTTCAGGCTTACCGGCAGTGTGCATGAACATGCCTCCGATATCACGCCGCATCTCCCGCTGTTGCGTAGCGACCGCTGAGTCGAACAGCTGGCCGTCATGCTCCTCCGCACAAACATAGGTCATATTTGCGTTTGTAGAGGAGCCGCTCTGGTCATGCACGACGCGAACCTCCGCCATCGCCGTGTCTCCGTCGGGGGAAATGCTGAGCTGCAGTTTCTGAACAAGCTTAAGAACGCGCCGCATACCATGAAGCAGAGAGGCTCTCTTCCCTTGCTCCGCACTGTCCCGCGGACCTCCACCGCTGCTGCCAAGGCGCGCACCTAGCAAACGACCCGAAGGGAGAACAACATTATCGATATCGAATTTGTAGGTGGACAGCCCGACTAACGAGCCGCGCGCGAAAATGCGCAAGTTCTCCAGGTCATCATCGCCAGGGTGATCGTGTCCATTCGCTGCATGGTTCAAGATGATAAGACGGCAGTATTCGAACAAACCCTCGACGGCGCGGTGCAGCACGTCCTGGACTCCTTTTGCCACTTGAAACAAAAACGTCAGAGCTCTACATCGGCCAACGAAATGTAACCTCAGATCCTTTAGAATCTGCTCGCCCTCGCCACTCAGGTGTTCGAAGATGCCGCCAGCAAGCTCCGCCAGGTTGCCATTCGCATCGTCCCACTTGAGGAGGATAAGCTCCTCCTCGTCAAGAGGGCGCAAGAGGCCTCCGATGTCTCGAATGCTCATTGAGAGGCGTCGAAACAGCGTCGAGAGTACGCGCGTAAGCTCGCGGTCCATGACTCGCACACGGTCCAAAAGCGTCGTCTTTTCAGTTGTCCCCTCGTGAAGCGCCTCGAGTAGGTCGGAAAAGCCAGTTCGACGTGTAATCAATGGGTCGCGCTGGTCAAGCTGCTTAAGCTCATAATCATTTTCGTCGTTGTTCGGGACAATACGAGCTAACATACCAGTCGAATGGAGCAGCCCCATATTGCCCGGATGGATGCCTACACGCAGGAGAGCCAGCTCATTGAGGGCCACAATCGCCACAGCGGAGGGATTCATCATCGCCATCTCCTCCAGTTGCTCATTGGTACACCGTCCCCAGCCAGCCATGGAGCCCATGATGGCCAGCCGCACTTGGACAGTAACCTCACCTTCACCATATCTCACGTCCGTGAGATCATTTGTGCGGACTCTCGGCGCCGCACTTTTCACCTCTTCGACAAACCGTGCAGACAAGGTGGTTCCGTCATGTAGCGTACCGTAGATACTAACGTTGGGGAGAAGCAGCTGCTGGATCTGATCCGCCTCTGAAAGGTGAGGGCCACTACCAAGTCCGGATTGCACCGACAGACCCATCGACATTAAGCGAGGTGCTGCCGCGTGCTGGAGAGATAGCATCAGGTACTCGTCGGGCGCCTCACCAACTGCCGAGCGAATCACCTCCGCAGTTTGCGTTCTTTCAATCACTTCACGCACAGACTCGCAGCCGTCCCAATCGGAGAGATCCAGTTCACACTCCAAGAACGCCGCCTCTGAGTTAAAGTGCATCGGAGTCATGACCGCGCGCTGACACAGCGCTGCCATATCCTCTGTCGGCTCAGAGCGCTTCAGTCTCTGAGTATAGACACTCTCTGGCGTATACATCCCCGGGCCGCTGGCGCGGAGCTGACGCTGCTGGTCTGGCGGCGATGAGCACTCCACAGGTTCTGGACTGGATGTTCGCTGCCTCGGATATGGACGGCTCCGCGAGCGGCTCCGCGAGCGGCTCTGCACATCTGCTGCTGGTGGACTGAGGGAGCGCTGAGAACTTCTTCTTCTTCTCTGAGTTTCCTGCTCGGGACTGCAAGGGCTGGAAGGGGATGATATAGCTTCCGGACGATCGACGAAGATTTCGGGAGAGAGGTTTTTCATTGACTTGAGTCTTCTTCTTTTTTTTTGTGGTTTCGGTGGACTCTCAGTATGGTCAACAGTCTCAGTCTGTATTTTCTTGGATGATGCATGATAATTGTCCTCCTCCTCCTCCTCCTCCTCCTCGCTAGCATGTACATAGTCAGTACCCTTAGACTTGTAATATTCAGCTGCCTCAGCTAATTCAGATTCTTCGTTTTCACACTCCCATCCCCGGTCAAACCGCGCACGACTCGAACCTTCGTCGGAACTATCACAATTCACATCAGTACCTACCATAGCGCATGTAAGTTTATGTACATATTAGGAAAGGGTTATGGACCATCGTCAATCAGGCCAACAACATCTCCGTTTTGATCAACTTCTTCTTCCATTTCCTCTTCATTGTCATCTTTATCACTTCCGCTTGCGTCCTCATCACAAAAAGATGACATCTGCGCAAAATTTGTATTTATTAGCACACGCGCCAACATAAAATAACACAACATACAACACACACACCAACATAAAATAACACAACATACAACACACGCACAAAACACATACACACAACACTCATATCCAAATTTTCTTGCTAGTGTTTGAGGTTGGAAACGCTAACTCCCACAAGTTTATCGTTAACGTCGTCGCATATAAATACACACACACACGAGCGCACATCACACATACACACACACACACGCACACACACGTA
>Ga0209230_10000357_pt1 | contig 17968 bp, 7 predicted proteins | sample LakOntMetagenome_FD_187467 | JGI IMG/M metagenome (GOLD analysis project Ga0209230, IMG submission 187467) | Freshwater and sediment microbial communities from Lake Ontario - Sta 18 epilimnion Metagenome (SPAdes) (version 2) | ecosystem: Environmental > Aquatic > Freshwater > Lentic | place... | reverse complement strand
TCAGGATCCTGGTTTATCAAAAGCACGCATTCCAGATGGAGGAGCCATTTGGCAAAATAACAGCAATCCAACACCGGGAGATAGTAACCAATGAGAACAATTTTAATCCTATTCGTTTTCTCATCCTTCCTGAATGCGCAGGATGTTGAACGGATTTTTCCGAAACAAAAAATAAGTGTTCCGGTGGAGGAACCATCGGATGTTTGTATAAAAGGTAACGAATTTATTGTAGTGAGCGATAAAGGCGATGTGTTTTCACTGAGTAAAGATTTCTCGCAGAAGCGCTTGTTGCACGCAAATCTTTCGGATCCCGAAGGTGTTTTTTGTTCTGGCGATAGCATTTGGGTTGCCGAAGAACGCAGTCGACTTGTTACACAACTGCTCTATTCTAATCCAGCGGCAATACGATCGGTAGAAATTCCTTATTCGGGAGGACGCAATAAAGGGTACGAGGCCATCTGCCGTAATTCCAAAGGAAACTGGCTACTATTCACAGAAAAAGAGCCGGTGTGGATGATCGAACTTGACGCACAATTCCATGAAATAGGTCGTGCCATTTTACAGGTTCCGGGCGATGTTTCGTCGGCTGCATTTTACAATGGACAACTGTTTTTACTGAGCGATGAAGCCGCTTGCGTATGGAAAATGGATCTGGCAACGAATAAAATCCTCAAGACATACACCTTCAACATCCTCAATGCAGAGGGATTGTGCTTTGAGGCCGATGGTAGCATGTGGATACTGAGCGATGCCGAACAGAATATCTATCAATTCGAGAAAAGGCAATGGTAAGAAAACTGATATTTTCTATGATGGGAGTATTCGCATGCGGATTAATCACTGCGCAGGTAAGCCTAACTAATGGTGTGAATTCACTCGAAATATCGGGTTCTGTTAGCACGTATTACAATTATCGCATACTAGATTCAGTTTCGACCGAAAAAGACAAAAATCGTTTCAATCTGCGTGATGCTCAAATTCAGCTCGAAGGCCGGAAAGGTAAGAACTGGGAATATGAACTACAGGTTGATTTAGCCGACTTGGGAATTGGTAGTGTAGATCCAGAGAATCCCGGATTGATGGATGCCTGGATGAAATACAAAGGTTTTTCGTGGTTCGACATCCGCTTGGGATATGGAAAACTTGCCTGGTCGCGCTCATCGCTTACTCCCTTTTCCTATTCTGCCTATTGGCAACGTCCCGAGTTTTTGCGGGGAAGCATTTTGAGCCGCCGCGATATAGGCTTGGAATTGAGCAAGGAATTCTTCAACCAGCGCCTGGTAATTATTGGTAGCGTTTACAATGGTTTGGGCGAAGTTAGCTTACGAGGAGACAACGATGTTACTGGTGCACTCGAATACGTTGGTCGTATAGAATTTGCGTGGCCCATTGCAATGAAGTACCGCGAAACCGACGACAAGCACTTGCGCAAACCTGTTGTAAACATTGGTATGGGCGGTCGTTACACCGAACGTAATTTGCCACAAGGAGAGCTTTTCCCATCGAGTGCAGCGGGCGAATACGGGCTTAAACTCACCAACGGACGCAAATGTAGTTTTGGGGCTGATGGCGTTTTCATGTACCGAGGACTTTCAATCAATGCAGAGTTTTATCAATCCGTAAATACACCACAGGATACTGCAAGTGCCTATTTGCAGGGAATTACGTTTGCCAAAACCAAAGGTGTATATAAAACAGGCGGCTTTGTAGTACAAGGCAATTATTTCATCAAACCTTTGAAACTTATCCTTTCGGCACGATACGAAAATTATAACCTCAACGATTTGTTGCCCGGCACCAACGAGCGTATATCGGGAGCTATTGCATATCAGTTCGACGGTTTCCGTTCGATGATTAAGCTCCAGACTTTGCACATCCTTCAATTCGAAAACCTTCGACCACCCGATTGGACCGATCAGTTCCGCATTGGCTGGCAATACATGTTCTAACCTTATTTTTTAATCTATTCCATGAAAAGAATTCTTGTTTTTCTGTTTTCTATTTTACTCTCATTCGCATCGGAGGCGCAGGCGTTGTTACCCGGTAGCATTGCATTTTTATCTTACCAAACCAATGCACCCGATGGTTTTGCTTTCGTAATCCTCCAGGATTTACCGCAGGAAACAAGCATCTCCTTCACCGACAATGGCTGGAATGGATCTGCTCTTTTTACCAACGAACAAACACTTATTTGGACAAGTCCTAATTTTACTTTGCCGATTGGTACGGTCATCACAGTGCGCGATAATAATGGTGTGCAAGAGTTAATCGGCCCCGGTGCAATTAGTGGTGGACTTCCAAGTTTGAGCGCGACTGGCGATCAAGTGTTAGCATACACTGGAACTGATTTGGCACCGGAATTTATTGCCGGAATTACAAACAGCAACTGGCTTGCGGTATGCAATACTTCGGAATTAACAAATACTACGTGCTTGCCATCACAACTTGTGAACGGGGTAAATGCGCAATCGCCAGTGAACTCTGAAACTGTAGTAACCAATATGTTTTTTGAAATTGGCGAACTCAACGGAACACCCGATCAAATTAGAACAGCACTCATGAATTGGAACAATTGGACCGTTTCGAGTGATGTTACTGCAGCAGGGTTCACCGTTTGGCCCGATTGGGAATTTATTGTTTCCGCTCCAGCACCTTTGAATTTTACTTTTGATAACAGCAGTGTATTGCTTACCGAAGGAGCATCAGGAAGCAGTATTGAATTTTTGTTGAATGGACCTGCATACGGAAATCAACGTATTGGTTTCCTGGCAAGTGGGATGATTTCTGCAGGCGATCTTTCAAGCAATCCCTCCTTTTTTAACGACACCCTTTGGATTGAGTTTTTCAGCGGCAGTAATGCAGCAGTGCTCGACATAGCTGCGGTAGAGGATTTGAATCCCGAAGGTACAGAATCGGGCGCATTAACACCTGTGGTTTTTAGCTCGGGAATCGTACCCAACAGTAACACTGTTTCTCTAACTATCGAAGACCTCCAGGGTATTTCTTTGGTTCAGTTTACCAGCGAGTCGCAGACGATGAACGAAGGCGATTCGGTGTTGGTAAATTTTAGCATCACTCCCTCGGTAATAGAAAATACTTCGTTTACAATCCTTTTGGGTGCAGGTACAATGCTAGATTCATTAGAATATTCGTGTGCAAATCAATCGGGATTAAGCACTTACACGATGAATGTTGTGGCCGGTGCATCAGATGTGTCGGTTTGGATTAAGATTTCAGCAGATGATTTTCCAGAGGCTTCGGAGGTGTTATCGCTCTATATTTCTGAGGGTGGTTCGGGAATGCTAGTGGGCGGCAACAGCGAAATCGAGCTTATTGTACCCGAAAATGATCAGGAATTTATTCCAACAGCACTTTTCCTCAATGAAGTAATGGCGAATAACGATTCAACCATAATGGATGAAAATGGATTTTACAGTGATTGGGTTGAGGTTTACAATGCCGGCGGCGGTGTTTTAAATCTCGAAGGGCTCTATATTAGCGATGATGCCTTGAATCCTTACAAGTATAAATTTTCAGACGTAAACCTCCTTTCTGGGAGTTTTACATTATTGTGGGCCGACGATAGCACCGAGTTGGGTAATACGCATTTAAATTTCAGACTGAGCGCCTCGGGAGAGCAATTGTTTTTATTTGCAGCGGCCAATGAGCCCGTAATGATAGATTCTATGAATGTACAGGCTTTGGCTGCCGACCAGTCTTACGGTTCGTCTCAGAATGGAAATCAGAATCGCCAGATTTTTGAAGCTGGTTTGAGCACACCGGCAGCTTCCAATAGTTTAAGTGGAACTGAAAGTATTTATTCAAATGCAATTTTGAACGTATATCCTAATCCGGCTGTTGCAGGTGAAGAGGTTCGTGTAGTTAGCATAATTGGAAAACCAGTTGAACTTTGCATTTTTGACGCAAGCGGAAGACTTGTGTTTACATCAGGTGAGCAAACATTTTCAATGCCTCTGTTGGATGCAGGAATATATTTAATCGGTTTTAACAATGGGTATAAAAATGCATACTCCAAACTTGTTGTTCGATAAGATGAAGATTAACTAAACTCAAAGCCAATGTTAAATATTTGTTTTTAAGCAACCCGCAATTCTTTATAACGTAAAGACCAGAGTTAATCTAAATTTAACATTTAGGTTATAATAGTCAGCTAAGTTTGCAATCAATTTAACGCTGCAATCAATTCCTAATCATGAATAATCAAACTTTTATGAAACTTTTTAAAAATGTAAGTACGCTGGTTTTTCTAAGCCTTTTAGGGCTGAGCCAGTTGAAAGCCCAAACCGTAGTGACCTTTACCGAAACTGTCGGAACAGTATCAGCTACTACCGCCATTACTGCTCATGAAACAGCAAATGGTTTCGACAATGATCCATTTACAATGTCGAATGGCGGCGCAGCCGGAACTGCTGACATCCGTAGCTCAAATGCATCAACTGGTTACACCGGTTCATCAGGAGTTGCCAATGTCTTTTTTACAGGTACAGGAACTCTTGGTTTTGGTATTGCAGGTATAAGCACAACTGGTTTAACCGGCTTAACCATGCAGTTTGGTTATCGTAAAGAAAGTGCGACTGTTTTACCAACCTTAGCATTTGAATACTCTTTAGATGGGACTACATGGACCGGTGTGAGTTATACTTTTTCTCAAGCAGCAACAGCAACAGCTGGCTGGTATCTCACACCTGTTATAAATTTACCAGTTGCATGCGAAAACCAGGCAAATTTAAGATTGCGCTGGGTTAAATCAGGAACTCAATCGGTTCGTATTGATGATATTGTATTACGCAATTTTTCAGCATCGGCCTCTCTTGCTCTAACAACTACTTCAATGCCTGCTAAATTTTACGCGAATGCAGGTTTTGCTTCAGATGTTTATTCTTTTCAAGTTAATGCCTTGAATGTCGGCTCAAACAATGTTAGCGTTGGTGCAGTAACCGGTTTTGAATACTCAACCAATGCAGTTGGTCCATTCTCTGGATCGTTAACCTTGACTCCAACTTCAGGAAATCTTTCAGCGACAGTATTTGCTCGAATGGCATCAGGTGCTGCAGGTTTGGTTTCTGGAACGTGTGCAGTTTCGTGTTCTGGTGTAACAACGCAGAACGTTACTTTAAGTGGTCAGCGCTATGCAGCTGGAGCGGCATTTACAGCTGGCAATTTGGTTGTTATGCGTGTGGGCGAAAATGGAGTTACCGTTCCGACAAGTGCTGCAGCTCCGGCATTCCTAGACGAATTAACCCCTACTGGTGTTTTGGTTCAAAGTGTTCCTTTTCGTTATACCGTTGACGGGTTAAATCGCCGCATGGTAGTTTCTTCTTCTTCAACTTCCGATGGTGTATTGAACCTTTCTCCAGATGGTCAATATTTGACTTTTACAGGATACGATGCACCAGTATTTACAGCGGGTGTTACCGCAACACCTGCCGCTTCTAACAATCGTATGGTTGGTTTAATGGGGCAAAACGCAGTGTTGAATTCTACAACACGAATTAACGATGGTTACGATGGAAACAACTGCCGCAGTGCAGTAACATTGGATGGAAATGGATTTTGGGTTTCTGGTGCAGGAACTGGCGGGGGTACCCGTTATGTTGCATTGGGTAATACAAGTACATCTACTTATGTGAGCTCAACGCCTGCCAATACCCGTGTTGTTAACATTTCGAATAACAATTTATATGTTTCTTCACAAAGCGGAGCTAATATTGGTATCAATCAGGTAAGTACATCTGGTTTGCCAACTACAGCAGGCAACACAACCAATTTGATTTCAACTATCTCTGGTGCATCTGATGCCTATGGTTTTGTATTTCTCGACCGCAGTGCAACAATTCCGGGAAATGACGTGGTGTATGTTGCCAATAACAGTTCTGGCTTGCTTAAATTTTATTTTGATGGAACGAATTGGAATGCCGCAGGAAACATAACATCGAGTTCAATTGTTGGTATTACTGCAAAAGTTGTAGGTGCTAACGTTGAAATTTATTGCGTTGGGAATACGGCTTCCACTATGTACAAAATTACAGATGCGGGTGCCTACAATGCTACTTTAACAGGTTCGTTATCTTCAGTGTACACGGCTCCTGCCGGAACATCTTTGCGTGGGGTTTCTTTAACACCAGTTACTTTACCTACACCCGATATTGATCATACATTCTCAACACCAGGTGCTGCAACTATAGCACAAGGTGCGAGCAATACTCCATTGTACCGTGTTCAATTGGATGTTAGTACAGCTGCAGCCACATTAACAGGAGCCACATTTACTACAGCAGGTAGTTATACCGGTTCGGATGTATCTGATTTCAAGCTTTACTTCTCTACAGATGCAACACTTGATGCAGGCGATAACGTTTTAGGTACCATATCAACAAGCACAGGTGCTGGGCAATCACTTGCCTTCACAGGATTGGGTCAGGTTATTCCAATTGGTACTCGCTATCTATTTGTAACAACCTCTGTTTCTGGTTGTGCAAGCATTGGAGGTACACTCAACATCAACAGTACTGCGTTGACAGCCATTACTTATTCGCAATCAACTAAAACAGGAACACCAGTAGCAGGTACATCTAAATCAATAGTGAGCGGAACATTGGCCAATGTAACTGGTTTAACAGCTAGCAGCGGATCACCTACTGTGCAGGTAAGTTGGACAAATCCAACTTGCTTCGATCAGATTTTGGTTGTAGCTCATACGGCTAACATTACTGGTACTCCAAGCGGAACTGTGTATACTTCAAATTTAAACTATTCATTAGCGCCTGCATTTGCAGGAGGCGGTAAGGTAATTTATTACGGATCGGCTTCTCCTCAGTTTATTACTGGATTGGTGTCAGGAACAACATACAATGTGAAGGTATTTGTTCGCAAAAGTGCATCATGGTCAAGCGGTGTTCAGGTTAGTGCTACGCCGCAAAATCCAACATTCTATTCTGTAGCCTCTGGTGTTGCTGGTTCAGGCGCAATTTGGTCGTTAACCCCTGCAGGTGCTCCTGCAACTGCTGCAACTTTGGGAGGATTTACTGTAAATACATCAGTAGTTATTCAGAATGGTCATACTGTAACATTTTCAACCTCAAGTGTGAATATGTTCAACCTTACAATAAATGCCGGTGGAGCCATGACAGCAGGAACGACATCTAATACTTATATGAACATCAATGGTAATGCAATCACTAACAACGGAACACTTGGAACGATTGTAGGTGATGGTATCTCCTTAAACATTCAAGGCGTTAACGTTGTATTCGGTGGATCGGGAGTTAATAACGTTGCGCGTATTCGAAAGAATTCTACAACCAATACTACTTCAACGCTTGTAATTAACTCTAATGTAAACGTAAGTTTTGCAGGTTCTGCGGTTTACAACAATACCGACAACACCAATTTCAATGTTACAATAAACTTTCTTAAATCGTTAAACCTTACAGCAACAGGTGCGTTTTTAGGTGATTATACATTCGATGGTACTGATGGTGCTAGTACAGGCGAACGTGGTGGCGTATTAACGGTAAACGGTACACTAAATATGACTGGACGCTTAATTGCAACGAATAATAATACCAACGCAATTTATGGTTCGGGTATCGTTATCAATGGTGGCGGACGAATTTTCTGTAATGATGTAGATATCAATACTACGGCAGGAACCGGCCTCCCAATCACTATTTCTGCATCTGGCCGTTTATCGGTTTCGGGTAAGATGCGTATGTTAGGAGGAACTTTGGCAGCAAACAATGTAGTGTTCAACTCAGGTGCTGTATTGTTGCACGGAGCCGGAACTATAGATGGCGGAACAGCATGTAGCGGAACAGTAACAGGAGCAATTCAGTATCGTCGTCAAGGAGCGACCACAAATGTGGAATACAATTTTTGGTCATCTCCTGTAATCAATGCTTCAGCAGCAACAATCATGGGATCAATTTCTGGGGCTAATGCTTATACATTTAATCCACTTTTGGCTACTGCAAGCACACAACTAGGATTGTTACAAGGTTGGACACCTGTAACCAATACCACAACGATGACACAAGGAAAAGGCTATATCTCGTCAAATGCTGGCTTGGTAACCTTTACCGGTGTGCCTTACGAAGGAACATTGGCATTGCCGTTAACCGGAAGCTCTTTTACGAAATGTAACTTGGTTGGAAATCCATATCCATCTTCTATAAGCGCAACGTCACTATTAACCGGGAATAGTGGTCAAATTGTGCCAGCGCTTCACTTCTGGGACGATGATAATTCTGCCGGATCTGGGTTCAGTCCTGCCGATTACATTGTGGTTAATACACTCGGTTCATCTGGTGGAAATGGAGCTACTTGGACGGGTCAAATTGCAGCAGGACAATCATTCTTTGTTGAAGGTGCTACTACTTCAAATACCTTCACATTTAACAATTCGATGCGTAATGCCAATGCTGCAACATTCTTTGAAGAAAATTTTAATCTCAAGCGTGTTTGGATTTCTTTATCGCAAGGCGCTACTGCTGAAAGTGAAACAATGTTAGCATTCTTGCCTGATGCTTCGAATGGCTTCGATCTTAACTACGATGCGGCTCGTGTGTTCGTTAATTCAAATTTATCATTGTCTACAACACTCAATAATGGCAACTATGCCATTCAAGCATGGCCTTCAATTGATCCATCACATATCATTCCGCTATCAATTAATGCTACTCAAGCTGCAACCCACCAGATTCAGATTTCTGGAATCGATAATATTGATGCATCGATATTGGTGTTCCTTGAGGATATGGAAACAGGTGCTGTGCATAATCTACGCGAAGGTGCTTACAGTTTCGAAGGAAACGCTCAAATGAGTAATTCAAACCGTTTCCGCATCCGTTTCAGTAAGCCAACTGTTATTTCTGCCGAAGGCGAGACTTGCACAGGATTTGACGGAGAAATCGGCATCGAATCGGAAGCTGGTACATGGAACTACACTTTAAGCAGCGCTACTGGACAAATAATCAGCAACGGAACTACAGAAGATATTATGTTGTTCGAAAATCTTGATGGTGGTGATTACTTGCTCAAATTAAATCGCAATGATTATAATGTTTTCATGAACGTTACTATACCATCTGCTCAAACTGTTGATGCCATTATCATGAGCAGCGAACAAGCATTCGTTTTTGATCCAAAATCATTCTCTGCTGTAGTATCGAATGCTACCGAGGTGGTATGGAATTTTGGAGATGGAAGCGAAGTACAATTAGGAGAGAATGTGCAACACACATACGAACAACCTGGTATTTACACGTTGAGCCTAACAGCAAGCAACGACGAGTGTTCTTATGGTATCTTCCAAAATATCGTTGTAATTAATCCGACAGTTACTGCGATGGAAGATTTAGCTAAGAATAGCTTTAGAATGTTGCCAAATCCTGCACAAAACAGTTTAACCTTGGTAAAAACTGGTTTAACTGCTGCAAGTATTGAAATTGTTGACCTTAGTGGTAAAGTAGTATTGCGCGAAACATTAGGAGCAACAGCGCAAACTATCGATATTTCAACGCTATCGGCTGGTATTTATTCGGTTGTTTACAAGCAGGATAAAGTGTATGCTGTACAAAAGCTTGTTGTACAAAACTAATATTCATAGGCTGCTCAATTTGAGCAGCCTTTTTTTTGCTTTGGAATCTGGAAAAAGAATATTAAACAGTTGTTTCCCCTTGGCTGCTCAAATTTGAGCAGCCTTTTTTGTTTTAATAGGTCTCCAGCAATTTAGTTCGCATTTTCCATTTGCTTATTGCGGAAGAACAATTGATTCTCAATCATATCGAGCACAATGGGCTGTTCTTGAGAGATACTTCCTGCCAAAATTTGCTTACTAAGTTCATTCAGTACTTTCTTTTGAAATAAGCGCTTTATTGGTCTTGCTCCAAACTGAGGATCGTATCCTAACTGAGCCAACCAATCGATAGCTTCTTCCGTCGATTCAATCTGAAATCCTTGTTCTTTCAACATCTCTTGAACTCCCGCAAATTGCATGCGTACAATTTCTTCTACATTGCTTCGACTCAAAGGTTGAAACATAATGATATCATCAATACGATTTAAAAACTCCGGTCGAATGGTGCGTTTCAACAATTCAAACACACCAACTTTGGCTTCAGCAATTACTTCATCTAGTTCCTTGTTCACCAAATCTTCGAAACTCTCCTGAATCAATTGTGAACCAATATTGGATGTCATGATGATGATTGTGTTTTTGAAGTTCACTACCCTACCCTTGTTATCGGTCAAACGACCATCGTCCAAAACCTGTAACAAAATATTGAACACATCAGGATGGGCTTTTTCTATTTCATCGAGAAGCACCACACTGTATGGCTTTCGACGAACTGCTTCGGTTAATTGTCCGCCTTCTTCGTAACCAACATATCCCGGAGGGGCGCCAACCAAGCGACTAACCGTATGGCGTTCTTGGTATTCACTCATATCGATGCGGGTCATTGCCTGCTCGTTGTTGAATAAGAATTCGGCCAAGGCTTTTGCCAATTCCGTTTTTCCAACGCCTGTAGTTCCCAAGAAAATGAACGATCCGATAGGACGTTTCTTGTCTTGCAAACCAGCACGAGCTCTACGAATAGCATCCGAAACCGCCTCAATGGCTTCCTCTTGACCTACAACACGTTTATGCAACTCCGCTTCAAGATTCAGTAATTTCTCACGCTCGCTCTGCAACATGCTGGATACAGGAATTCCCGTCCAACGACTAACAACTCCTGCAATATCTTGCGCATCAACCTCTTCTTTAATCATCGCCTTTCCACTTTGCGTTTCAATAAGCTGAAGGCGTAATGCATCAATTTCGGTTTCCGCATCTTTGATTTTCCCATAACGCAATTCGGCAACCTTACCAAAATCGCCCGAACGTTCGGCTTGCTCGGCTTCAAATTTATAGGTATCGATAAGCTGCTTGTTCTTCTGAATTTGATCTACAACATCCTTTTCGTTTTGCCATTTCGATCGCAACGAAGAACGATCTTGTTCGAGGTTCGCAATTTCTTCACTTAATGAGGATAATTTCTTTTGATCATTTTCACGTTTGATGGCTTCACGTTCAATTTCGAGCTGACGAATTTTCCTTTCCAATTCATCCAATTCTTCGGGAAGTGAATTAATTTCCATGCGCAATTTGGAAGCTGCTTCATCAATTAGATCGATGGCTTTATCGGGTAAAAAACGGTCATTGATATACCGCTGACTCATTTCAACAGCCGCAATAATAGCTTCGTCTTTGATGAGCACCTTGTGGTGATTTTCATACTTCTCTTTCAACCCACGTAAAATAGAAATCGCATCTGCAGCATCGGGTTCGTCAATTATTACCTTTTGAAAACGACGTTCGAGTGCTTTGTCCTTCTCGAAATATTTCTGGTATTCGTTTAAGGTTGTTGCACCAATTGCACGCAACTCACCCCGCGACAAAGCCGGTTTAAGAATATTGGCTGCATCCATGGCGCCTTCTCCTCCACCCGCTCCAACAAGCGTATGAATCTCATCAATAAAAAGAACAATATCACCTTCCGATTCCGTCACTTCCTTCACCACCGATTTCAAGCGCTCTTCGAATTCCCCTTTGTATTTGGCACCAGCAATTAATGCGCCCATATCGAGCGAATAAATCTGCTTGCTTTTTAAATTTTCTGGAACATCGCCATTTACGATTCTATGCGCGAGACCTTCGGCGATGGCTGTTTTACCAACTCCTGGCTCTCCAATTAAAATGGGATTGTTTTTCGTTCTCCGACTTAAAATTTGAAGTACGCGGCGTATTTCTTCATCGCGGCCAATAACAGGATCGAGCTTTCCGTTACGCGCCATATCATTGAGATTTTTCGCGTACTTATTTAATGCATTATAGGTTTCTTCACTTGTTTGTGAAGTAACACGCGCACCTTTTCGCAATTCGGTAACAGCGGCTCGAAAATCTTTTTCGTTCAATCCCGAATCTTTCAATAAACGAGAAACTGCATCATTCCCAGATAATATTCCAAGTGCCAAATGTTCGATGGAAACAAATTCATCTTTCATTTCCTGCATCAAGGATGTAGCTTTTGTTAATGCCGCCTGAGCTGGATTGGAAAGATATGGGGAAGCGCCCGAAACTTTCGGATACCCTTTTATAATACTATCTAATGCTAAAATTAAAGCAGGTGTGTTTACGCTTAGTTTTTTGAACAAAAATGGAAGTACGTTCTCATCAATTTCGAGAACTCCTTTTAAAAGGTGCCCAGTTTCAACTGCTTGTTGCCCATTTTGAGTTGCAATTTGTTGAGCTTGCTGAACAGACTCCTGAGCCTTGAGTGTGAATTGATTGAAATTCATTATATCGGTTTTAGATAAAAAACCCCAAGCAAGAATTCACCCCTTTCATACAAACGGAAAAAATGTCAGCCAATCAACAAACCAAGCGACATTAAATCTGATTATCAAGCAAGTACATGACAATATAGCAAATGAAAATAGGATTAAATAGTTTCAATCAATGACCATGACCACCCGGTCCGCGCATTGGGTCGTTTGGTTGAGCTTCAGGCATTTTCATACCTGCAAATTTTCGGAATGTGTACGTAAACGAGAATAGAAAATAACGACTCAAGACCTTGGTGTAACTATCTTCTACAAAGGTTTCCGTTACACTTCGATTGATACTTTGATTTTGTTTAAGCAAATCGAAAACGGTTGCGCGAATTTCACCTGATTTGTTTTTCAGGAATTTGTATCCAATTCCAGCGTTCCACAGAGTAAAGTTCTGATTGAATCCGGTTCCTAAACCGGAGTAATTCGATTGCGTGATTTCGGTATTCAAGACTAAACCTTTCCAGGGAAGCCAATTGGCTTTTACACCCGCTGTTTGAACGATGTAATTATTGTTTAAGCTCGGCTGAAGCGAGTTGGTTACATTATTCCAACCGCCATTATACGACACCGTAAAATCGATTTTTTCACTGATGTTACTCGCAATCACAATTCCACCTGAATAAGCAAACGTTTCGGATTCGTTGCGTTGACCATTAATTTCACCGGGCTTTACGTTGTAGTTCAATCCGCCTTGAATGTTTAATGTACTTTGAATCAGTTTCACTGGAAAACTATACGTTACCAAAGAATTTAAATTAACAAATCCATTTAGGTTCACAGGACGACTTAGTTGAGAACCTTTTCTCAAATTTACACCATTCGAAAGTGTAGTATCATTATTGGCAATGATGATGGAATTGGCAATGTAATTATTGGTAAAATTGGAACTTAAATTCACAAACACTGAACGACTTGTTTTCACATTAGCATTACTAAAACGGGTGGTAATGGATTGCGAAAATTCTTGTTTCAAGTTCGCATTACCCGTTGAAAGTTGCAAAGGATTGCTATTGTCGAGGACCGTTTGCAATTGATTTACAGAAGGTATATTGGTCGAACTTCGATAAAACATGCGCATATTGGTTGCACTGCTAAACTTGTAGTTAAGCATGGCGAAAGGGAGGATGTTATTGAACGTTTTTTTCAACTCAAATTGATTGGGAAAACTTTGATTTCCAGTTAAGACAACTTGTTGCATGTTGGCATTAAGCACCATCATTAATTTGGGAGTACGAATTCGAATTCCAGCGCCACCTTTTTGAGTTGTTATAACATTATCGTAACTGTTTGAAAGTAATGAATCCAATTTCAGTATCTCTAAATTCATTGGATCTAATCGATTAGTTTCCTTCAATGATTTATTGATTGTTTGTGATGGAGTATAATTTAAAAACAACTGAGCTAGCTTCCCAATATTTTCGGTGAACATGATATTGGTTGAATAGGTTTGACCATTCGTATAGGTTAAAGTTTGTTGCTGTATGATAGAACTTGTATCACTCAAAACAAATCGATTGTTCGACCCAAGATCTGAACTACCCGCCTTTTCGCTATTATCGGAATTTAGAGTCAAGGAGATTGTACGCCCCGCCTTCTTGAATTTATGCCGGAATAAAATATTTTGCGTCATGGAATAACCCGAATTCTGAGCTGAATTATTGGTTCTGGCAGTACTTAAAGTATCGAAAAGTTCACGTGAAGTGATTCCCGAATTATCCGATGCGTTTTGATTGAGCTGCCAACTCAAACGAGGTGAATAAATGATGGAATTATTGGTATCAAGATTAATTTCCATGCGGAGATTGAAACGATGGTTTAAGTTATTACTCCATCCCGCAGAACTATCCTCGTAAATCTGAGAAGTAGAATCACTTAAAAAGAAATCTCTTTGAAGCGTTTTACTAGTTTCGTTTTGAGTGTTATTGAAAAAGTAACTACCGCTCATTTTCACTTTTGGACTCAATGAATCGTTGTAGTTCAACCCAATAGAATGCGTTGAGTTTATTCCGTTCGATTGCCCAACCATAAAGTTGGAAGGATCGTTTGCACTTGGCGCCATTCCCATCATACGCCCCATGCCGCCGCCGCCCATTCCGCCGCCGCCGCCCGCAGAACTCGAGACTCCTAATAAATCTTGACTCGAGAAATTCTGTTGGTTGATGTTATTGCTTTGTCCTAAAACAGAAATACGACGATTCCCTTTAAAGAAATTGAGGTTTGTCCCCGCCGAAAACCGATCTTCCGTTCCTGCACCTGCATATACTTTCCCAAATTGTGCATTCTTCATCCCACGACGTGTAATGACATTCATGGTACGTTTCGAATTCCCATCATCAAATCCCGAAAATTGGGCTTGGTCGCTCAGTCTATCGAATACCTGAATTTTACTCACTACTTCGGCAGGTAAATTTTTCAATGCCATTGAAGCATCATCACCAAAAAATTCCTTGCCGTCAATCAACACTTTCTTAACCTCTTCCCCACCAGATTTCACAACGCCTTTATCGACTGTAATACCTGGCATTTTCTTCACCAAATCTTCGGCTGTTGCATCCGGATTTACTTTAAACGCATCAGCATTTATTTCAGTTGTATCGCCTTTTTGAACAACTCTGATTTGTGCGGCCTCTACCTCCAACTCTTTTAAATTCTTGCCAGTGTTTTCAAGATTAAGCGTTCCTAGATTTTTATTTTCTGTCAGTGAAACAGGTATTTTCAATGGTGAATAACCAATAAAGGAAATTTGTAGTTCATAATTTCCATTTGGAATATCAAGCAATATAAAATTCCCTTGAACATCGCTTTGAACAGCATTTATAATTGCCGTTTCACCATTTTTGTAGAGCGCTACATTCGCACCTATTATACTTTCGTTTGTTGATTTATCTAGCAATCGCCCACGTAATTCGACACGTTGAGCAGAAAGAACAAAAACATTTAGAAATAAAATAAAAAAAGCAATGTGTATTTTCATTCTGCAATGATTGTAAAACAAGGAATCCGTTTAATGACAGATAATTTAAAATGTAAAATAAGGGATAATTAAATTAATGTCTGATAAACATGCCCAATTCATTTACACTTTGTTTGGCTTCAGGAACAATCGCAGTGAGAAATTGAAAAACATGTACCATCGATGGCCATATTTTAAGGTGAGCATCCACACCTGCATCGCGCGCTTTTTCAATAAACCGAACTGTATCGTCTAGCAGCATTTCACGTTCTCCAACATGGATTAGCATGGGTGGTAGATCTTTTAAATCGCCATAAATGGGAGAAGCCAGGCAGTTTTGCGGATTGGTAGTTTGTAAATAACGTTGCGCCCAAACTTTCACCGAATGTGCATCGAGCAATGGATCCTCATGTACATTTTCGTTTCGCTCTTCCGAAGGCACACTCAAATCCAACCAAGGAGAAAGCGCAATTACTTTAACTGGCAGTGAAATTTTTTGATGTTTTAACGATAAAAGTAATGCCATCGTCAAACCACCACCTGCCGAATCACCACCAACAACTATGTTTGAAGGTTGCTCGGATTTCAACAAAAAGTTATAAGCAATAACAGCATCATCAACCGCAGCTGGAAAAGGATGTTCTGGGGCAAGTCTGTAATTCACTGCCAATGTGCGCATTCCGGAAGCTATACACAAATTGCTAATCAAACTACGATGCGTTTCCCAAGAACATACGCTGTAGCCACCACCATGAAAATATAATAGAACACGATTCGACTCTAGTTTGGTTGGTTCAAACCAAGCGGCCTCCAAACCTTCAACCATCAGAGGTTTTATGCGCACATTTGGATCATAGAAACACACATTTTGTGCAACCCATTTTACGAATCCTAACCCACGAATCTGATGATCATCTGCATCATAAACCAAACGTTTAAAAACACGCGAACCAGGACTTAAAATTTTACCTATAAACGACATCTTAAATCAACAACCGAAAATATTTATCTTGTTTGGCGAAATTAATTAATTCTTGAGATAATTTGATGGACACGTTTTTCAACTTCCTCATCAAGTTCTAAAACGGGAGCATGATGCGGTTTTATACGAGCATCAATAATGAGTGAACCATTACATCCCCAATGTTTATTTTTTTGAAAAGAATCAACTCCGTAAATATCATGCGAGGGATTGCTGCGTGTAAACGTAACCCATACCCAATTGTTCAAATTCTCGGAAGTGAACTTCGAGTCGTCGCACAAAATAATCAATGGAAATTCATTGCTCAATGAAACATCGATGTGTTTGGCATAGTTCTCAACTTCGATGTTTGCTTTTTCGTAATTGATAAACCTAGGTGCATTTAAAGTTAAAACACCAGCCAAAGCGCAATGAAAATCGGCGAAGCCATCGGGCAAATTAAAATCAGCTGGTGGCACATTTCCAAGTTCCCTTCGCTTATTTCCTGCAGCCGCCATAACCAACTTCGAACCCGTGTTCAATCCATCGCCGCTGTAATCGAGAGTATCGATGCTGGTTTGCGTGTGAAAATGCAAATCGCGTTGTAAATCGACACGTTCTAAAATATGTTTGAAGAACGCTTCCACATGATGCGTATCCAGTGAAGCATCATCCTCTTTCGCTGCAATAAATAAATATTTGGCCAAACTCAATTGCCCCGTTCCGAGTATATGATTCGAAATGGTGATTAATTCGGCAGGGCGTCTTTCCTGTTTGAGATAAGGCGTATACCTTTCGCTTCCGATGGCGAGTAATAAGGGATGAACTCCCGCAGCATCAACTGCATGCACATCATGAACTCCAGGAAGTTCATCGCGGATTGCATCGCCAGTCATATCGTGAATGAGGGCACCAAAGCTCGTATCTTCTTGCGGCGGACGACCAACAACAGTGAAAGGCCAAACGGCATCTTTGCGATGATACACTTTCTTGACACGCATTACAGGGAATGGATGCTGCAAACTATAATACCCCAAATGATCTCCGAAAGGACCTTCGGGCTTGTTCTCATTCGGATAGACTTCGCCGGTGATCACAAAATCGGCATCGGCATTTAAGCAGAATCCGTCCTCATCATAAAAATAACGGAAGCGTCGATTATTAAGCGCTCCTGCAAAAGTCAACTCCGACATCCCTTCAGGCAAAGGCATAACAGCACTTAAAATATGAGCAGGAGGACCGCCAACAAAAATGCTCACTTTAAGCGGTTTACCTTGTGCATTACTTTTCGATTGATGCACCCCAATGCCCCGATGCAATTGATAATGCAATCCAATTTCTTTGTCTAATTCGTATTCATTTCCGGTTAATTGAATCCGGTACATGCCCAAATTGGAATTCATGATTCCAGGTTTGTCAATATCTTCGGTGTAAACAGCTGGCAGCGTAACAAAAGCGCCACCATCGTTTGGCCAATGTTGAATGAGGGGCAAATCGCTGATTTTACACTGCGCAAATGCTACGGGCTTGACCAATCGCGCTTTCATTGGCAAAGCAGACAAAGCAAGAAATGGCATTTTCCAATAATGAAATGGTTTTTTTAGCGCAGCAATAGGATTCGACTTTAGCGCAATGAGTTTCTGAATATCCGAATAGGT
>Ga0209230_10000353_pt1 | contig 18068 bp, 17 predicted proteins | sample LakOntMetagenome_FD_187467 | JGI IMG/M metagenome (GOLD analysis project Ga0209230, IMG submission 187467) | Freshwater and sediment microbial communities from Lake Ontario - Sta 18 epilimnion Metagenome (SPAdes) (version 2) | ecosystem: Environmental > Aquatic > Freshwater > Lentic | place... | reverse complement strand
GTAGTATGGCATAGACAGTAGTGAATGAAAAAAAAAATCTTCGATCATTTATCGTCCATGTATAAAAACCCCACCAGACGTAAATTAACTTGCGTCTAAGGGGGGTGTCGGCGAACGCCTGGATGACAAATTTGGACTAAAAAATGTTTTTATTACAAAAGTGAAAAAAAGTCACCATAAAAAGTTACCATAAAATGATTTAAAGGATTTTCCATAAAGTGATTTAAAGGAATTTTCAAAACAAATTTGGACTAAAAAATGTTTTTATTACAAAAGTGAAAAAAAGTCACCATAAAAAGTTACCATAAAATGTTTCAAATCTTTAAATAACTTTTGTAATAAAATGATTTAAAGGATTTTCCATAAAATGATTTAAAGGAATTTTCAAAACAAATTTGGACTAAAATTTGTTTTTATTTCAAGTAAAAAAAGTTACCATAAAATGTTTCAAAGCTTTAAATAACTTATATAACAAAGTCATTTAAAGAAATATAATAAAGTCATTTAAAGAAATTTCATAACATGATTTAAAGAACTTGTTTTCTCATTTTTGTTGTGATTCTAGTTGTTTTTCAAGTGATTCAACGCGTTCAATCAAATGCGCATGAAGTTTGTCAATTTCATCTTTTACGCATTTAATAATTAGTGCAGAAATGGGTGTGGAAACTGCCAAAAGAAGTTCAGTGATTATCATATCCTATATAGGCTATATAGTAAACAACAGATAAAATTATTTAATTAATTCGTATCAACGAGTAAGGTTTTGTTGGTCATTCAATTAGTATACGTTTGTCAAACCTGATTGAAAACATTTGATTTAGGTCTGGCTCCATTAAGTTTATGTAAAGAAACGAATGTTTTTCGTTAGTTGCTTGGTGGTAAATTTCTAGAAGTAATTTTTTGTCGACGAGTGCAGATAACTCTTCAAGGATGGTTTCGAGGTCGCGAAAATTTCGGAGCCTATAACAATAAAGTTGTGTTATGTTTTTGCGAATAATGGGTGATAACGCTGTAAAGACCTGTGTTGATACGATCGTAGAAATAAATGAATGCCTTCCTCTAAGGTATAACGCGTGTAATAATTTATCGTGTCTTGTGAGACTTGGGTTATCAGCGACATCATCCAAAACAATCAGAATCTGGAAAACGGATTTATATTTTTGTTCTTTCATGTAGTCGGCAACTTTCTCTTGTGTTTCAACAATCGCGTCTAGTCGTTGTGAGTCATATTGATCCATGAAACAGTGCTCCTTTTCTGGGTTCATTTTTAAGACGTCTGTCATATATTGTTTCACAGGTTCCCATGACTTATCAATATGAATTGTGGGCGAAATAATAAATATTTTCTCGAAGCAACCTCTATAAATGTCCATAATCATATTTTGCAATAAAACAGATTTGCCAGAGCCAGAGGGACCTAAAATAATAGATCGCATGGGAAGCTCTGCACACATTGTATACTTACTTTGTTTTGCGTTAAACTTTTTAGTCGATAGTGGTTTTATTAGTGGATGATCCATATTACTTATAGTATAAATTATTTTCTTGAAAACCAAAAATGATTTTCTTGATTAATAACAATTGGTACTTGTTTATAGTTCCTCACATATTTAGATGTCGTAAAATTATCCGTTTGAAAAATTGCGTTATGATGGCTGTTGTTGTACTGGTTGCGATGAAAATGGAAATCCTCCGTTGTAGTAAGGTGATTGTATTGGTGTGTATTTTTATTAGTCCTGTTAAAAACGTGGCTATCAGAATGGTTGAAGATGTTTGCAATTTTTTGGCTTTTATTTATCTTGTTAAATGTAAGACATTCATTTTGAACGATATTCTGATGCACATTTTGTTTATATAGTTTTTTGATTGTGGTTATCGAGTTGTCATCATTGAAAAAATGGTTGGATTTATTGGTATGTTGCTTCTTGATAACGATTGAATGATTGTCTTCAAATAAATACGTGTTGTGTTTAGTTTTGTAGTTTGTTTCGAAATAGTCAATCATCGACTTTAGACCTGGTATATTTTGATCGTTAATATCAGATGGTTCAAAATAATATGATACATTTCCGCTATAAGGGTCTGTTTGTGCCTTTGCCTTGATTATTTGTTGTAGACGCGAAAAAATATCATAAATATTTTCTACTAAATTATCATCAGTGAGAAGATTAATACTATTTGCTGTAATTTCTCGTACGTTTCGAAGGTTTACACTATTGTTATTAGACATTTAACTTAGAATATATAATAACAACAGAATAAAATTTTTGACATTTTATGTCTTTACTGACAAAGGCTCACTCTTTAGCCTCCATAAGCCTAATCGAGGACGTCAACACCTGAATCTCTGATATTAAGAACATTATCAGAGTGTAATGTGATGTAAATGCGTGTTGGGTGATCGACTGGATTGTTGGACATAGATTTTGTTCGAACTGTTATTAAATCGCCGTTTTTTGTGTTAAGTCCTGTAAATCCTGCGCCAAGATGTTTTTCCATATCACAAGCAATAATAAATCTATTATACATATACTGTTTTAAATTGATGTCAACAGAATGGAAATTAGTTTGGTGAATACCTAATGTTTTCTTGAGTTGAGAAAATGCCTCTGCAACGGAACGAACAGGGTAGACTGGATAAAGCTTTGATCCAACTTGAATTTGATACTCTAGCTCTTTTGTCGCATTATATCTGTGACCTTTCATTGGGTGATACATGTCAATCGCTTCCTTCATATAACCAAGACTGTCTGCTACATGCGAACCATCATAGGTAACGAAGATAGATTTGAGCCTCGAAACCGAACGACTAATATTAACACTGGAAACAGAACCCGCAATCACTTGCATCGAAGAAATGAATGTAGAATAGTTGATACTTAGAGCTTTACCTTCCAAAATATGTTTTGTGTATTCGTTGTCTAATGAATTATCGAGCGTAAGGAGATCGCATTTCATTTGAACATCAGATATACTCCATTCGTTTGAGGCTTGGGCTTCAGAAAATACATCATTGGTACCCCAATCGCTATTACCATATGCGACCGCTTCCTCAGGTGTTCCAACTAATTCAAACTCAAAAGTGATTGGAGCAACTTTCAATGGCATATACTTGCTTTGATGTAATAAACCAGCAAGTGGTTTGAAACTGACAACTTTACTTTCACCTGCACCAAGTCCAATCGGATGAGGTTGATTTTCCCAATTGATGTTTAGTCCGCCGTCAGGGTTGACGGATGTAAGAGATACGTTAGGGTCGAATAAGTCGTCGTCTACGGTCCACTCAAAACCTTCAACAGCTTCATTATCTTTGACGTGTTTGGCGGTCAGTCTGTGAAACATAGAATGGACTCGATTATAGATATCTATGTCTTCAATAGTCTGGCCTTGACAAAGAACGCGTAAACGTCTGAAAAAGCAAAACGGACCAGAGAGAGGCAATAGTTGAGGCAGATTAATATACCCACCTACGATTGGCAAAGTTGCAGTGTTTCTTGTTGCTGCTATGTTATTTATTTGGAACTGAAATTTAACTGTAGATGGGTCTAGCCAGTCATTTCCCGTTAGCACGAACTTAATGACCTTAACACCACTTGGTTTATAATCGTTACCGCCTTGAGGAAAGAAGGAGACGCTTTTTCTGTCAGTAAAATAACTGGCACCAGGTTGCAAGCGATATTGGAGATTATCAACGAGTTGATCTTCAATTGAGTTGGCTGTTGATTCCATGTTTATATTATAATATATCTATAAGTAGAAATTTTTATTTTACATTTTTTAAAAATCTATAATGTTGCCTAAGAATTTGCAAAAAAAAACGATTCAGGATTGTCGCGACTGTTCTTCTTCTAATCTTTTCTTTGCAATGGAATCAATTTCCCTAATAATTCGGACCATCTCCTGCCTGTTGGTACTTTTTTGCACAGTTACTGTCATATAATATCCGCGGGCTTCAAGCTGATCGATTAAAAACTGTCTAGTCTTTATTACGAGTTCATAATCCCTTAAACCTGCTATACTTTTTTCAGCTTCTGAAGCATATCTAGCTGGAATCGGTCTAGATGAAGAAGAAGAAGAAGACGAAGAGGATGCGGATGCGGATGAGGATGCGGATGAGGCAGCAGCAGATGCGGATGCGGCAGCAGATGGTTGACTTATTGGCACGATTGCTGATGATATTTCATCAGTAAGAGCTAGTGGAACAGGCGCTTGTAAGGCAGTAGTTAACTCATCCATTAAACGACCTTCAGCATTCATAATTTGTCCTCTAAGGTGTGTAGCATGTATTTGATTCCCTTCTGCTTGCATCGTCAGCGCTCTCTGGGCGTCAGCTAGTTGACCGCGAAGATACATATCTTGCAATTGATTTTCTTCAGCTTGCCTTCTCAGTGCTCTTTCTGCATTTCTCTCCCTTAATGCAATCGACTCAAAGACATTGGATTCATGTCTTTGCAACTCTTGAATTTCTGCTATTCTATAATTGTGTATCTCTGCACCTCGTACGGCATCCATATGACGAGCAACAATTTGTTCGTCTGTGATACGTTGTAATTCCTCTCTTGTTGTTGCTGTAGTTTGCGCTCGTTGTTGCACTGCTTCTGTGATTGCTTCTTGCGCGATTTCCGTTTGTTCTTCCAAATATCGTTCTCTTTGTGGATCGTAATCACCAATAAAGTTTTGAGCCGATGAAAATGCAGTTTGGAAGGACTGATTAGAGAGTGTATCTGAATTGTCATCACCGATGAAATACTGTTCTGGTAATGGTCGTGATCGTGGTGGTACTGACGCGGCTACACTCTGGAAGGACTGATTGGAGAGTGTAGCAGCCCTTTGCATAGCCATTTGGCTCATTTGTGCCATTTGCTGAGCCTTCTCTGTTTCGTCGATACTATCTCGAACTTGCCCAAACAAGTGGGAATTGAATGTTGTTTCAGCCCTTCGGTCAGGATATTTGACTTTTACAGGCTTGAAGGTCTCAGCAATAATATTATCGTAGGTTGGTTTTACACGTAATCCTGACATATTGACTCCATAGAGTTGATTTAACATAATTCTATATATAAGACGGTCAGAAGTTTTTTTCACTTGTGGTTCTTATCAAATAAATCTTTTAACTGAAACATTCTATTTGTAAGCCGGTCTAAATCAGCGTCTTTAAGTACGTGATTTTCTAAAACTGATTTGATGCGATTAAATTCATTAACATAGTTAGATTGCACTTGTTTTTTGATAAGGTCGTTTCTGAATCTCGCATTTGCGATTTTGTTTTCCCTAAATTCTTTGAGGCGTTTCCACGAGTACTTGGAAGGAATAAATTCGAATGATGGCAATAACATACTCATTTTATATTTATACTATATATAATATAAAAAGAGAAAAAATATCTATGTTGCGCTACTACTGAATAATTGAGACATACGCTCTTTACGTAACATTATTCTATTCAATCGCGCATCCTTACTAACAAGGCTCGCAGGGACTAAAGAGTCCTTACTCACAAGGTTTGTAGAAACTGAGTCAATATTGTTACTTGTTGAAATGTCTGTTTTGACATTGGGTTGCTGATCTGATGGACTTTGAATAGGTCTTTCTCCTTTCTCTTTCTCTTTAGGCACCATGTTCGTTTCCTCTCTTTGTTTAGAGACAATAGTTTTTTCTTTTTTCTTTAAACCAGGACAATTATTAAGATGGGTATACTTAAATGACTTTTTTGACATACTTTTCCCACAAATATGACATGTAATTTTATCTGGTTTGGCTTTGTTTTCCGCTTGAACATGGTTTGGTTCATTTGATGGTGGATTTATGTCTTGTTTCTCTGGCTCTACAGTCTCTACGAGCCTTGTGGGTAAGAGTTCTGTTACTGGTTCATTTGATGGTGGATTTACGTCTTGTTTATTATCCTCTGGAACTTCATCATGTTTGTTCTCTAAGGGTTGTTCATTTGCGACTATCTGTTCCGGAATAGGGTTCATAGGTTCAATACGAATAGTTTTACGTTTCGGTGGCATATGTATATTATATATATTTAAGATTATATATTTTTTCTAGCAAAATATTTTAAAATTCTGCAAAATTGAAAATACGACAAATAATATTCTCTTTGCTTTCTATTTAATTTCCACAACTTTTTTGACATAATATAAATACATTAGTACATTGTGTCAAGATAAAAATTCAAACTCGCCTCAAATTAGTAACTTCATTGTTTGTTTTATCACCATCAATATGCTCTACATTTTCTAAACGTCTTTCATTGGGAATAAAAGTATCTGCTACAAGAAACCGAATTGGATATCGGCTACGAATGCCAAAATCATCTGATAGTAAATAGTATACGTGTCCGTCCTTCATGACTTTAGGAAATAGTAACTTAATTGATTTCTTGTTTAGGATATAGGCACGATCAGAGACTTTATATTTACTTAATCCTGGAATATCTGCAAATGTCCCATATGTTTCGTGAATCGTTTCATGAAAATGTGTCATCCTTGTTATATACATTATATTGTACTCCACTTTTTAAATATATTTTTTTAAACAAAGATGACAAAATATTGTCTTATATACAAACGCATTTAAAAAGTAAACTATAAACTATTGTATATATTATATTATACAATGAAATTTCAACAACAAATTGAACTAAACGATTTCTTTTTACCAATTATTGGATACGAAGATCTATATGAAGTATCATTTTTTGGTCGTATTAGAAATGTTCGTACGAATAGAATATTGGTTCCTATAAATTCTTGTGGTGGTTATTATCAAGTCAGTTTAAGAAAAAACAATGTATCAAAAGTGTATTTTATTCATCGCCTGGTAGCAACGGCATTTATTCCGAATATTAAAAACGTTAAATACGTTGATCATATGGACCACAATAAGACCAATAACACAGTTTATAATTTACGTTGGGCTAGTTCGTCAGATAATAACAGAAATGCGACACTATCAAAAAGAAACACATCAGGGTATCAAGGTGTTAGATATATGGAACATAATGGCACTGGCTACTGGGTAGCACGATGGTATGATGAAAAAGGAATACCTAAGCAAAAGAATTACAGCCTTAAAAAGTTCGAAAATGCAAAAGATTTAGCAATTGGTTGGCGCGATCAAATGGTTTTACAGTATTATAACCGAAAGTAAGTTGTTTTTCACTTTTATTCACTACATACTATATGAACTGAATAAAATCATCCCTCAAACGAAGTAAAAATCAAACTAAAACTAACATGAGATCCGTGCAGTGGTATATCTCGACCAAGAAAGTCAGTAATTCTGAATTCCATTGTTGATAAAGTTTGTCGTGAACAGTCCAAGTAATCGTGTGCTGATACTACCCGATCGATTGTTGAGAATCCATAATCAGACGCTATAGGGACTTTCTTGATAATTGTCCTTCTACCCAATAAGTCAGATGTCGAAAAATTACCAAGATTAGGACTTGTAATAAATGCGGTAGTAATTGGAACAAGATTTAAGAAGCCAGAACGATAAGTAGATCCTGATGTGTAGGTTGCAGATCGTCCATAGTTTTTGAGTAGCTCATTACATGTTGTCAAACTGTTTAAACCAATTATTTTAAGGTCGTTATCTGTTAATAGCTTGAATGATTCTTGTGGTTCATTCATACGTATTGATAATGACTGTGTAAAATTATCAAATGTAACTGTAAATTTATTATTTTCTGGATCGACTAGATTAGTTTGGATCGTATTGAGCTTATTTTGTATTTCTGTGGCTAACGACGTGCCTGAATAATTTTTTGCTGATAGTACTAAGTCAAAATTTTGGTTAAATCCTAGTGTATTAGTTACATTCAAGTGTATATGGTCGTTATAATCTTTTTCTATTGTTGTCCATGTGTGCTCAATGCTGATATCGTCTATAAAAAAAGTCGTATTATTTGGGAAATAAAGTGTGTTAACGAGTTGTACTTTAAAATTTGAGGTTGATTTGGAATCACTGGTCATAAACCGCGTATCAATATAGAGTTTTTTTAGTGGGATTGACATTATGAATATAATATATCATATAGAAAGTTTTTTTTTCGATCTTAACTACATATATAGATGTTTCCAACGAAAAAGACAATAGTATCACATATTAAAACAGGAGTGCAATATGCAGGAGCTTTAAAGGGTATGTGGGATACTGGTCGCGCTATTTACGGTATAGCGCAGACGGTTGCGCCATATGTTGCACCATTAATTTAAAAATAAATATTCTAAAGTCATATTATATAAATCAATGTTTAAAATCAATCGTAATACTCTGACTCATGCTATGAACGGTTTAAAGTCTGGAATTGCCTCTGCATCAGCACATGGAATTAAATTTATCGCTTCTCTACCCAAACATTATAATACTGCTAAAAAGTTTCTTGGTGACGTTAACGATACGTACACTACAGCAAAGAAAGCATATTCAGTGCTAGAGCCAATGGTAAAAAATCCCTCGTTACATAGCGGTGTAATGAAGGCTATAAGTGGGTATGAAACAATTAGAAACAAGGTCATGGATACACACGAAACTGTGGCAAATAATATTGATCAAGTAAAATCAGGTTTAAAGAAAGCCGGTATTAGAGCGGGAATTTAGTCTTTACGAGTAAGACAAAAATAAACCATATAATATGAAAAAAAATATCTAGGTATACAATATAAAAAGACAAATATGGTTCTCTTCACACAAACATCATTTCCTGTTTCTTCCGTCCTTCCTATTTCTGGTCAAGTAGGAACGCTTCAAACTGTTGGATCTGTCAACCTCGTAAAGTCTGATGGGACTACTGAAACAATTTTTGACAGTGTACAAACAGCATTAAACTGTTTAGCATTTATGTCCGCTAGAAAACAATATTATTTAATGGCGAACGACGATATTATGGTAATTAACATATCAAATGTAAAACTATTAGTTCTTGAAACGACTTTTTTAAACCAAAAACTGATGAATTCCTTTACAATGTGTTACATTAATGGCGAGGTAGTTGGTGTTCATCGTAATTTATCAACTATTCAAAGCTTAACAGATGCTCTTGTTAGTGTTGGGTATAAAAGATCAAGTGCCAGTAATTTCGCTAATAATTGGGATTTACAAGATTCATTACCAAACCCTGAAAAGCCTCATATTCAGGTCGTTGATGTCAATTATAGATCGGTTGTTTCTAATAGCACGAATGGTTCTCAACTCAACGACGATACACAACTTGTTTATGCTTAATTTATGTGTAATATCAAATAAACATCTCTTTTGATCGTTTAAACCTTAAAAACATGTTTTTTAAAGTTTTATTACGAAAACTATTTAAAAATATATGGTACTTAATTAATTATATAGGTAAATATTAACATGACAAAACTTAGCAATATAAAGCTTCTCGAAACTTTCAGAATTTTCACTAATCAAAAAACACGACCTTTAATTGATCGAATCGTTGACTTATACAAACAAGGTGTTTTTAACATTGCAACTGGTAAAAAACTGGCAAATCAAGCCACAGGCCGAGGAAAAGCATCGCAAACAGCACTTAAGCGTGTTGAGGAATACGAAATCAAGAAACAACAACCACCAAAAAAAGCACAAAACAAACAAACATTATCATGGTACTTTGTGACAGGCATTGTCACAATTAAACGAATCTATATTACCAAAAACACACAGAAAAGTGTAAACCCTGTTATGCATCACACGACCTATTACGACAAAGAAGTAATGGATATCCGTATAGAGGCACGCTCAAAAGAAGAAGTCCGAAAAAAAGCTGATAAATATTTTAAAAAAAAAATTGAAAATATTTCATTTTACGAAAAAATACAGAAATTTGTAAGTGTTGAAATCACAAGCATCCTTAATGAAGCTGAGTTTGTTGCAAAACCACCAGAATTTAGACCAATGAAATCAGCTAAGCCAGTCAAATATGATTTTATTCCATCGGATGATTCACTTTTAAAAAATGAAGGTTTTTGTGTAGTTGATCAATTTGTAGGCATCTACAGCAAACACATTAAGAAAGTAACGAGAGAATGGTTTATTGATAAATTACATGAAATGAACAAAGGTTGGGAACTAGATGGTAATGAAGTTATGGACGTTTGGACACTAGAATCAGGTGTAACACCATTCATGTTATGTAACATTTGCAGAGAGCTTGATATTTCACATTATGCGTACGATGCATCACGTAAGTGTTTTCTGAAGTTTATTAGCAAAAATAAGAATTATCCTGCGTTGGTATATTATAATGTTAATTCGCATATGTATTGGATTAGTGATAAAAATGCAGTAGAATCACTTGTAAAACAAGCTCGTGAAATCGAAACTAAAGTTAAAAGTATTTGTTTAGAAGAAGAAACGAAAACAAATTTATACGAAGATAAAGAAATCTTTGAAAATATTCCAATTGATAAATTGATGGACTATGACAACTGTGTTATTATTTACAGCAACGGAGAAACAGAGCATGAGATTCAAGTAGGCAATGATATCATAATAGAAAAAGGTAATAAAACAAATTTAAATACAGAATTGAACGACATTATCAGGCTATATGGATATATTCCGGTAGTTGGTTTGAAAAATAAAAAATCCTCAATCACGCGCATTCATTTTACACATGAGGGCAAAAAAATAATATTGGAAGTTGATCCGAATGACCAGAAAAGACTAACATGGAAAGATGTCAAGTCACTTTGCGAAAAAATGCAAATTGCTTTTGCAAATCAGTCCTTTGGAGTATTTGTTGGTCAGCTCAAGGACAAGTTTATGAATCAAAAAAACGTGCGTCACGTTTTCTCCAAAAAAGAAAGAAAGGTTATTTATGAAAAATCAAATCAGACGTGCTTATGTTGTGGGAAAGAAATCAAAATAAAAGAAACCCATATTGATCATATCATTCCCTTAGCAAATGGAGGCACAAACGACGAGGAAAACCTACAATTGCTTTGCAAACCATGCCACTTTGAAAAAACCAAGCATGAGGCAGAACAAGGTTATGTTAAACTGTCTGATACAGCGTCGAGCTTCAACAAGACGACACTTGATATTTTCAACTCGCCATTATGTGCATCGCGAGCTTTTGTTGAACATGTGAAAGACATGAATACACTGCCACTTTGTCAAAGACAAAATAAAGTATTCCATTTTGATATAAATAAATGTCGTAAAAACTGCTTGAGGTATAATAATTTTGATTTCCCACTTTTCACAGTAATGGACCAACCAAAGGATTTTACAAAAACTGACGAACTAAAACCAGGTCTTTATTTTGTTGAAAGTGATATGTATTTTCCATTAAGAGGAAATGGATGGTATAGCCAGCCAATGATTGAATTCTGTCTTAATGAAGGTTATATTACTAAAGAGCAAATTAAATATAGCATCGAAGCAAGTTTAACCATTCCATCAAACTATTTTAATGACTTTATTGATTACTGTTACACAGAACTCGGTGAATTTGCAAAACTTTCTATAAATTCCATGATTGGATGTTTCAAGCCAAAAGAACGCGAGAACTGGAAATCAATGCTTATTTCTAAGGACCCTAATGAATGTTTCTATCACTACTTGCATCATGATGGGTGCTTTGTTGAATCACGAGAAATTGACGATGAAACATATTACATAGTATATAACAAATATTTCACAAACAAAGATGAAACAGAGGCACCAATTTACAATATGATCCTTGACATGGAAGCCATTCAGCTTAAGAAACTTGCAACCAGAATTCAATCAAATAAAGGTACTATTATCGATCTATCAACGGATTGTGTAAGTGCAGTATTTCCAACAAATAACCAACCATTTAAAACTGATGGAGTAAATTTAGAAGATTTCTTTTTTGATGATAAGAATGTTGTTCATGCGTATAAATTAGAAGAAAAAGAATCAATGTTAAAACACGAGCAATTACCGCGATATACTAGAGTAGATCATGTTGAATTACAACCTGTAATTTGGAATGTTATCCCAGATGCAACAGATAATGATTTTACACCACTTGTAGATCAAATTCTAAATTCTAAACTATCTTGTAATTTGGACGGAGCTGCAGGAACTGGTAAAAGTACTCTTTTGAAACAGTTAATGGCAGAAATGGATCAAAGACAATTAAATTATGTAGCACTTGCACCAACAAACAAAGCTGCCAATATTATCAAAGGCATTACTATCCATAGGTTTGCAATCTCATGCTCAAAGAAAAATATTAAACAAATGAAACTTGATTATATTCTTGTCGATGAAGTAAGTATGTTACAAGAAATGTTTTATAAATTTTTATGCTCAGTTAGTAGAGCTTTCCCAAATATTCGCTTTATTTTGGCTGGTGATTTTAATCAACTTGAGCCTGTAAACGATCGTGTAGTAAATTGTGATTATAAAAATTCCATCGCTTTGCATGAGCTCGCAGGCGGTAATAGAGTACAATTATCCAAATGTCGAAGATCTGATGACACTCTTTTCAACTTAATTAAGCCTGAAAACATTCCAACTATTGATAAATCTAAATTCGGATCACGATTTACAGAACGTCACATTGTTTTTACCAATAAACGACGCATTGAAATTAATAAAAATATGATGGAATCGCAATATCAACTTAAAAAAACCAAAGCAAAAAAAGAACCTAATTGTCTCAATCTTCGGGCGCTAGATTATGATCCTAATAGCCAAGATGTGAAACTTATTGTAGGTACGCCAATTATCGCTCGTAAAAACTGTGTTGAAATGGAAATAGCTAACAATGAGACATTTGATGTTAAAGCCATCAAACATAAAATCAAAATTGTTACAATATCCGATGGATCGCGTGAACTAGACATCAAATTTGATGACTTCAAAAAGTTGTTCAATCCAGCGTATGCAATTACTTGTCACAAGAGTCAAGGTACAACATTTAATCACGCATACACCATTCATGAATGGAATAAAATGTCAACTCGAATGAAATATGTAGCGTTGAGTAGATCAACAGATTTGGCACATATCAACATTTTAACCGCATAATATATTTATATAGTCTATATCATATATACATATATTCATGTCCCATTTGCTTTTTTCGAAAGCCGAAAACGAAAACGAAAAATAAATATCTAGTGCTATCATATAAACAATATAAATGTCAAATATTATTAATTTCGCGAATTCTGAAGGTTTAGTTAGGTCATTTACCGATCTAGAATTGGACAGAATTTTAACAGATCTTAACGCGAGCAACTCGTATTTTACATCTTCCTATAATGATCTTATTTTTATTAGGTTAGCAGATGGATATCTTTTATTATACGACAAAAAACCAAATAGCAATAAACGCTTATTTGAAATGTTTTCTTTTGGATTTGCGACCGATAACCCACATAGTTTAAAACTCGTTCAAAATAATTCAGCAACAGAATGGACGTTAGACCAAGCACTTCTAAGCGTTGGATATCCTGGGGCTGTACCTGTCGCATCACTAGAGCAAGTATATATGAAAATGTATGTTAAGTCTGGATCAAATGTTGATGTGTATTCTAAGGCTGAAACCAATGCACTTTTGAGCACTAAACAAAACCTTATTAGTGATGGAGCTTTAACAATCCCAAATATTACTAATCTACAAACAGAATTAAACGCCCGTCCGTTAACATCTAATGTGTATACTAAAACAGAAGGTTTAAGTATTTCAAATATAACTAATTTACAAAATGAATTAAACACACGTCCGCTATCATCTACCATTTACAATAAGACAGAAATTGAAACCATGATTGCAAACCTCATTGATAATGCTGATGTCAATCTTAATACATTAAATGAAATCGCTAATGCTATTAATAACGATCCTGTGTTTTATCAAAAAGTAGCATCAATTCAAGGTTTAGAGACACTTGTCAAACCATCAACTAATTCACAAATATCATTACCATTACAAAATTCAGAAGGTACATTTACTCTATCAAATGATAATCAGACGTTTGATTTATCTTTTAAACCGGCTGGATCACAATTTAGCATTTCTGGGTTAACATATAATAACACAAATGGTTTAACTGTTAATAATGATTTAAACGCAAACTCATTAACCACTTCTGTTTTAACTGTTTCTGGTCTGGATGTCATCAATGAACTTAATAACAAGGCTACTACAACCGCTCTTACTAATGGTCTATCTCAAAAGGTAGACTCAACTACATTTACAACGGCTATTAATCAAAAGGCAAATTTATCATTAGTGAATACCATTATTGGATTACAAACACTTGTTAATAACAATACTGAAACTATATTACCCATCGAATCCAATGGATCGTCAACTAAATTTAGATTTAGAGTCGGTAATAATGCGCTAAGAATTGAAAAATTTGATAATGTTGGTTCTGTTGTCCTTGATGATTGGGTAACTATTTTAACATTGAGTTTAGATGATTCAAATGCACCTGTATTGATGTTAGGTGATTTAAATGTTAAAAGTGAATTGGCTTCTAAAGCATCTATTTCATATGTTGATAATGCAATTTCAAATATTCAACCGGTTTCCAGTGGTTCTGCTGTTCTAACAAACTATGTATCACCACTCGAGGCATCGCTCGACGGACTTAAGCAATATAGTTTATATAGAAGTGGTAAAACAGTGAGACTACAAGTAAAACCATCACCGCAATACGGAATCAAATTATCAAGCTCTTCATCTATTACGTGGTCTAATGTTGCTTTAGTGCCTGATAACTCGTTCACTTTTGAAACATGGTTTTATTCTGATCGTGCTGGTGGTGCTCCGACTTTGTTAGACGTGAGAGGCAACAATAAAGCAATAACAGTCAATAAAGACGGAGGCGGACGCTTACAAGTATTATCTAATGATGCTAATCTTAATTTAAACGTTAATGGATATGTCCCGCCAGCTGGTCAATGGATTCATTTAGCTGTTCAAAATGATGTACCTAACAATATATTTAGAGTCTATGTAAATGGTGATTCGACACTTTTAAACTCTGCTCCTGGTATATCTGGTTGGTCATCTGTCAGTAATGTAACAGTTTCTATGTCAATGTCTGAGGGTTATAATATATTCTCTAATATAAGATTGAGTCTTGGGGCGATTTATGGAATTAGTACATTTATTACAAAAACTTTACCACTAGACAAAAACAATGCAACTAAATTTTTAGTTCAAGGAAATACAACGAACGATATTATACAGAATAGGCAAGGTGGATTTATTGGTTCTGTTGTTTTACAACAATTGAGCGATTCTCTTATTACTGAAACTGCAACTGATGGAGATATTCAAGTAGTCAAAGTAAGTGCGAGTGACGTAAAAACTAACAATTTAGGTATTACAAAAAAATCAAACAATGGAAATCTGTTTAGCGTAATCGATGAAACCACGCTGGGTGGTACAACATTTGACCCAGTTATTGTGGCTGGTGTTCCTATGACTTGTACATCAGTTAGCTGTTCTAGTCTCACTGTTGCTGGAGTTCCGGTTAGTGGCGGGGGCGGTGTTGGCACTTTATCCAATTATACTGATGATATTAGCGCAAGTATTGCTAATTTATCCGATGGATCATTATATCATTCAAATGGACTTGTAAAATATAAAATGCCATCTTTCTTATCTCAATACTATCTCGGCGATGGTAGAATAACAATGGAGCCTACAACTGGTTTGACGAATTTACAAAATCAAACAGTATGGACCATTGAAATGTGGTTTAGAAAAAACGAGTTTAATTATGCAAATAATACAACGACTCAAGTCTTGTTAGATACTAGACCTGTAGGTGTCGGCGGTAATACAAACGGAATCCTTATCAGATTAGAAACAAACGGTACATTGACCTATGCCGATACTGGATCCGATTCATCAGACTTCTTTTTACCTAGACCTGTAGGGACATATGCAATTAATACATGGCAGCATTTGATATTGCAAAGAAACGGCAATGGAGTAAATGTGTTTTGTAATGGTACATGGACTACCACAACGAATTCTAACCCTCAATTCAAATTCAATGGTATCACTATGAACACTATTGCAAATATCCCAACACACACAGGATACAGAACTAATGCAACTGTCAGCGGATTGCGCTTTAGTTCTGGTAATAGATACGTTGGCGGTTCTCCTGTTACAGCATCAAGAAAAGAAGTAGAACGAACTGATGCTAACACGGTTTTCTTAATGACAGATAATTTCAGAGATGTAATTTCTGGTAATATTGCCGCGCCCGTAAGCGTAACTGAAACACGAACAAATTTACTTAATGTCATAAATTAAAAAAGTCTGATGTAATATTATACAATGAGTCAATACCAAATAAAACAATATAGCCGAGATAGGGCAAAAGAACTTAATGTAAAAATAAAACCAAGTACGAACCCTAAAAAGAAGATAGATGTCTTTGATAAGAATGATAAGTTTATAGTTTCAGTGGGTGCAAATGGTTACTCAGACTATCCGACATACTTACAACAAGGTGATAAAGCATTAGCCAACAAAAGAAAACAATTATATAAAGCACGACATAAAAAGGATAGAAAAGTAGTCGGAAGTGCTGGATACTACGCCGATCAAATTTTATGGTGATATATATTTTTTTTATCTATAATTAAAATATATTACCAACAATGAATAAAAATACTATAACTAAATGGGGATCTATGAAAATTGTAGTTCCTAGCACAATGTCATTTACTACGAAAAAAGGAATAGTTAAAAATATATCACCTTTAACACGTACAGGAAATATTGCGCGTAGAGATAAAACACCAGCGATCAATTTAATTACGGAAGAACAAGAAAGACAACATAAATTAGAAGAACATATGAAGTTTCGTAAGCAGCATAAAACACTTTTAAAAAATTTGTCAGAGATATCAGCAATGCATCTAAAAATACCACCGAACATGTTAATGACACAAAAAACGAATGAATTAGAACAACTACATATTAGTGATAGTAATCATACCCGATATTTAAAAGATTACTTAGAGATTTCAAAACCTTCAATAAATGATCCACAATATTATGTTGCATTGAAATCAAATAATAAGGAAACTATCAATGAAATTATCAAATGTACAAATATATATGATCAAATGTTTGACGAGATTGATAACAAATATTCAAAAGAACATATTAAAGATCATATTGATAAATTAAATATAGATATTGATGATGTTTCCAACTATGTATTAAATTGGTTTGATAATAAAACAAGATCGGGTGAACATTCCCCAGAATATGCTGATTTTTGTAGATTAGTAATATTTCCTTCTTTAGTCAAACACACACCTAAAAAAAGTCTAACTAATGAAGATAAATTTATTTTAATGATGTACGCAAATGATATTGCATTAGATGCTAGGTTCAGCTATCTTATTTCCGATCAGTTGTTTAAAAACAAGTTAGTTAAACAATTTATAAGACCTAAACCTATAGGAACCTTACAATTTTTTAGATTCATCAGTTCAAAATTTAGTTCTCTACATAGTGAATTGTTAAATTGTCATGTTTGAATGAGAAAACAAGTTCTTTAAATCATGTTATGAAATTTCTTTAAATGACTTTATTATATTTCTTTAAATGACTTTGTTATATAAGTTATTTAAAGCTTTGAAACATTTTATGGTAACTTTTTTTACTTGAAATAAAAACAAATTTTAGTCCAAATTTGTTTTGAAAATTCCTTTAAATCATTTTATGGAAAATCCTTTAAATCATTTTATTACAAAAGTTATTTAAAGATTTGAAACATTTTATGGTAACTTTTTATGGTGACTTTTTTTCACTTTTGTAATAAAAACATTTTTTAGTCCAAATTTGTTTTGAAAATTCCTTTAAATCACTTTATGGAAAATCCTTTAAATCATTTTATGGTAACTTTTTATGGTGACTTTTTTTCACTTTTGTAATAAAAACATTTTTTAGTCCAAATTTGTCATCCAGGCGTTCGCCGACACCCCCCTTAGACGCAAGTTAATTTACGTCTGGTGGGGTTTTTATACATGGACGATAAATGATCGAAGATTTTTTTTTTCATTCACTACTGTCTATGCCATACTAC
>Ga0209230_10000351_pt1 | contig 18109 bp, 10 predicted proteins | sample LakOntMetagenome_FD_187467 | JGI IMG/M metagenome (GOLD analysis project Ga0209230, IMG submission 187467) | Freshwater and sediment microbial communities from Lake Ontario - Sta 18 epilimnion Metagenome (SPAdes) (version 2) | ecosystem: Environmental > Aquatic > Freshwater > Lentic | place... | reverse complement strand
TCGGCAGTTGCAAGGTGCGAGGAATTCTTCCGAGGATGAGCCGCCCATTGCACCTGCAACTGCCGAGACGATGTTGTACTTCATTCCTAGGCGATCGAATGTCTTGATATATGCAGCGCGGTGCTTCTGATAAGACTCGACTAACCCCTCATCGGTGAGGTCGAATGAGTAGGAATCTTTCATGACAAATTCACGGCCGCGGATGATGCCAGAGCGTGGACGCGCTTCATCGCGGTACTTTGTCTGAATCTGATAGAGCGAGAGGGGAAGATCTTTATAGGACGAGTACTCGCCCTTGACCATCAAGGTAAACATCTCTTCATGGGTCGGACCTAGTAGGTAATCAGTGCCCTTGCGATCTTGGAGGCGGAATAAATCTGGTCCGTACTCTGTCCAGCGATTGGTCTGCTCGTATGGATCTTTAGGCAACATCGCTGGAAAGTGAACTTCCTGAAATCCTGCTGCATCCATCTCTTGGCGGACAACGTTCTCGATATTGCGCAGAGTGATAACACCGAGCGGCAACCACGAGTAGATACCGGCTGCAATACGGCGGATATATCCCGCGCGTACAAGGAGGCGGTGGCTCGGAACCTCAGCATCAGCTGGATCATCACGGAGCGTACGAAGAAAGAGCGTGGACATTCGCAACATGAAGCGAACCCTACCGCCTAAGTTGCGATTGGTCGGTGAAGTTAATTGCGAATTACGAGGTGAGAACTGTTGGTTCGCCGGAAGCTACTCCTGCTGCTTCCATCTCTTCGGCAAGACGCATCGCTTCTTCAATGAGAGTCTCAACAATCTGCGCCTCAGGCACAGTCTTGATGACCTGACCCTTCACGAAGATCTGTCCCTTGCCATTGCCTGATGCAACACCGAGATCTGCCTCGCGCGCTTCGCCCGGGCCATTGACTACGCAACCCATAACAGCAACGCGAAGTGGAACTGTCATTCCCTGCAAACCTGCCTGGACCTTCTCGGCCAATGTGTAGACATCGACCTGAGCGCGACCGCATGAAGGACATGAAACGATTTCAAGCTTACGTTGACGAAGGTTGAGCGATTCGAGAATCGACATTCCAACCTTGATCTCTTCAACTGGAGGCGCTGATAGAGATACGCGGATTGTGTCGCCAATACCTTCGGCGAGGAGGATTCCAAATGCTGTTGCAGATTTGATTGTTCCTTGGAAAATTGGGCCGGCTTCTGTGACGCCGAGGTGCAACGGGTAGTCACACTGTGCTGCCAGTAGTCGATAGGCATTGACCATCGTGACAGGATCGTGGTGCTTTACCGAAATTTTAATGTTGCTAAAGCCATGCTCTTCAAAGAGGCTCGCCTCCCAGAGCGCAGATTCTGCCAACGCCTCTGGAGTCGCCTTGCCATACTTTGCGAGAAGTCGAGGATCGAGCGAACCCGCATTAACTCCGATACGAATCGGAATGCCAGCATCTCCTGCAGCCTTAGCAACTTCCTTCACCTTGTCATCGAATTGCTTGATATTGCCCGGATTCACTCGAACTGCCGCGCACCCTGCATCAATAGCAGCGAAGATGTACTTAGGCTGGAAGTGAATATCTGCAATGACTGGAATCTGTGACTTCTTGGCAATCTGCGCAAGTGCATCGGCATCATCTTGTGATGGAACAGCGACGCGCACAATCTGACAACCAGAGGCTGTGAGCTCGGCAATCTGCTGCAGCGTTGCATTGACATCAGAAGTCAGGGTTGTGCACATTGATTGCACGCTGACTGGTGAGTCTGAGCCAACGCCCACATTGCCAACCATGAGCTGCTTCGTCTTACGACGTGGAGCTAGTGGCTTCAGTGGGGCGCTTGGAATTCCGAGATCTACCATGTTGCGTATTCTGCCTGATTTTTAAAGATTGAGCGAGACAGGATTGATAATGTCGGCAATTACTAGAAGCACAGTGAGAATACCGAGCAGAATGACGACTACTCCGGTAATCGGTGTAAGCACATTCACATCGATAGGAGCCGGCCGTGGCTTCTTACGAAGACGGGCAAAGAGTGCGCGAATCTCATCAGCGATAGCAACCGCCATATGGCCACCATCGAGTGGGAGGATTGGAAGTAGGTTAAAGATTCCAACGAAGATATTGAGGCTTGCAACTAACAAGATAAATGTTGTCAGACGCTCATTGCCATTGAGCTTCTCGCTGCCTACCGCTTCACCAGAGACGCGAGCTGCACCTACAACGCCGACGAGGCCATTGGGATCGCGCTCTTCATTCATAAAGGTCTGGCGGAATAGTTGGGGCACCTTGGTAGGTAGTGCGATGAGAGATTTCACTGACTCTTTTGTGAGGAACCAACTTGCGCGACCTGCCTGGCTGGAAGATTCGAGGAAGCCATCTCGCTCTGTGCCAAGAGCAGCAACTACACCCAGGATGTAACGCTTCGCCTCTTCGTTATATGCAGGTGCTGCAGTAATGATGATCTTCTCGCCGTTGCGAAGAATCTCAAAACGAAGCTGTGCCCCCTTTGAATCAGCAATCTGCTTGGCATCAACAGACCAGTTTTCAACGGGATTGCCATTGATAGAGATAATCTCATCGCCTGCCTTAAAGCCGGCGGCGGAGGCAACTGAGTTATCGCTGACCTGCGCGATATTAGGAGTCAGAGTTGTATAGCCAACTGCGAAGAAGATAGAGAAGATGAGTAAGAAACCAAGGATGAAGTGGGCGGTTGAACCCGCACCAAGGACAATCAGCTTCTTCAGTGATGATGCGCGAATAAAGGCGCGGTCTTCTTCACCGGCTGGCATCTCATCGCTTGGTGTCATGCCTTCGATACGACAGTAACCACCAGCAGGAATTGCTTTGATGCCGTATTCGGTTTCACCGCGAGTGATAGACCAGATACGGCGACCGAAACCAACGAAGAATTCAGATACTCGCATGCCGAACTTGCGCGCGGTAAGAAAGTGGCCGAGTTCGTGGAACATAACCGAAGTCAGAAGTGCGACTACGAAAGCGATGATGCCGAGAATTTCCATTATGAAGCTACCTTTGCAATTTGGGCTGAAGTTGCCTTACGAGCATCCTCTTCTATAGCACTGACATCTGAGATATCTCTGAGAGTTGGGATTGATCTCTTTTCATAGTGAGCAACGATTGATTCGACCGTTGGAATTATCTCGATAAATTTAATGGCGCCCTTCATAAAGGCATCAACAACGACCTCATTAGCGGCATTGAAAATTGCTGGGAGGGCTCCCCCGATTGCGCCACAGTGGCGGGCAAGTGCCACCGCTGGAAAACGCTTCTCATCGATTGGTGCAAAGTTCCAGGTTGATGCTTTGCTCCAATCGATTGGAGCAGTTGCACCCACGGTGCGGTGAGGGTAATTAATTGCAAGTGCAATCGGCCCCTTCATATTAGGAGGCGATGCCTGTGCAATCGTCGAACCATCCTTGTACTCAACCATTGAGTGCACAATTGATTGTGGATGAATGACTGCATCTATCTGTGTATATGGAAGATCAAATAGATGATGGGCCTCAATGATTTCGAGCCCCTTATTCATCAAGGTCGCAGAGTTAATGGTGACAACCGGACCCATCGCCCATGTGGGATGTGCCAACGCTTCATCGAGGGTAACTTGCGATAGATCTTCACGATCTCTAAAGGGTCCCCCGCTAGCAGTCAGGACTAGGCGCGCGATATCTGAACTCTTATTACCATGCAGGCACTGCCAGATTGCTGAGTGCTCTGAATCAACGGGAAGAATCTGATTTTCTTTCGCAAGCGGCATCACGAGTTCGCCACCGGCAACGAGAGATTCTTTATTTGCCAGCGCTAATTGGTTACCTGCCTTGATGGCAGCCAAAGTTGGGCCAAGTCCAATTGAGCCGGTAATCGCATTGAGAACTACATCGCATTTCATCGCCGCGATCTCAGTAGATGCACCTTCGCCATCAATGACTGTCACGCCAGGAAGTGCTGCCTTGATCACATCTGCGTTCTTGATAACGCCAACTGTTTTTACGTGATATTTCTTCGCCTGCGCAATTAAAACCTCAGGATTCGAACCGGCTGCGGTTATTGCAAGTACTTCGAATCTATCTGGGTTGGCATCTACGATTTCAAGAGCTTGCAGGCCGATAGAACCGGTAGAGCCGAGAATTACAAGTGAGCGCTTCATTTAACGGCGCGCTTACGTCCCACGATCTGTCCGAGAATGACAACGGTGAGAGCGATGATAAACATCGCAGAGCCGATGACATTTGCCTGCGGTGGGATACCGCGAGCAGCTGAGACATAGACAAATTTAGGGAAGGTCGTCATCGTGCCAGAGTTGAAGTTGGTGATGATGAAGTCATCGAAGGAGAGACTGAAGGCCAAGAGCGCAGCTGCTGCGATACCTGGAGCTACCAATGGAAGTGTCACACGACGGAAGGTTTCAAATTCATTTGCGTAAAGGTCCATCGCTGCTTGTTCAAGTCGTGGATCAAGGCTGGCGATTCGCGCCTTTACTGTGACCACAACGAATGACATACAGAAGACGACGTGCGCCAAGACAGTCGGCCAGAAACCAGGATTGACCTTAAGAGTAAGAAAGAGCGAGAGCATCGATGCACCAAGCACAATTTCAGGAGTTGCCATTGGCAAGAAGATCATGAGGTTGGTAGTTGAACGGCCACGGAATTTATGGCGCCCGATTGCAAATGCAATCATCGTGCCAAGAATTGTTGAGAAGAGCGTTGCAAGGAAGCCAATCTTGATTGAGTTTCCAAGTGCGGTACAGACTTCTGGCGCTCCACATGGGTTCATCCAGTTATCGAAGGTGAAGCCCTTCCAGATGAGATTCGACTTACCGCCATCATTAAAGGAGAAGGCAACGGTGTAAGCGACAGGAATGAGCAGGTAGGTAAATGCAATGACTGCATAGATACGGATGAGGTTGCGCTGGAACCAGCGAGATACGGTTCTCATACAAGTTCATCCGTTCCTGCTTTGCGAATATAGACGGTCACAAGAATCAAAATCGCTGCCATCAATGTGAATGAGAGCGCAGCTGCCGTTGGGTAATCAACGATCTTGAAAAAGCGCGACTCAATGACATTTCCAATCATCTTCGTCTGCGGACTTCCGAGGATTGCGGCATTGACGTAATCACCAGCTGCAGGGATAAAGGTAAGTAATGTGCCGGCAACAACGCCTGGCATCGATAGCGGCAAAGTCACCTTACGGAAAGTTGTAAGACCGTTTGCATAGAGATCGCCAGATGCTTCTAGGGTGCGTGGATCAATGCGGTCAATCGATGCATAGATCGGCAGAGTCATAAATGGCAAGAAGTTATAAGTCATTCCTGAAACAACGGCAAAGGCAGAAGATGTCAGTGTCGTGCTCGGCGCGATGATATGTAGATCTCGTAAGAGTGGAACTACAAAACCTTGCTCACCAAGTATCTGCTTCCAGGCAATTGTGCGAAGCAGAAATGAGGTGAAGAACGGCGCAACTACTAGAACTAGAAGAACATTCTTGTACTTGCCTGCTTTGAATGCGATTGCATATGCAAGCGGATAAGCAATTGCTAGCGCTGCCACCGTTGCGATTGCAGCATAGAGAAATGATCGACCGAACTGTTCTTTATTTTCTAGGAAGGCATCAATGTAGTTCTGCCAGCGAAGTGATTGCTCATATTCGCCGGTGTCTCCCCCGGCGACGGGAGTCTGGGTTGATGTCTGCGCCAAGTTTGCGATAGGCCAGAGAAAGAAGGTAAAGAGAAAAGCTACGCCGGGAAGGAGTAGAAGGTACGGAGTGCCGGGGCGAGAGATGCCTGACTTACTCATCATCCTCGATAATCTCTTCTGGATTTACTTCGGTTCCTGCCTCGGCATCTTCATCTCCACGGAGCGCGAATGTGAATCCTGCTTCCCATGAGATGTTGACATCTTCACCGACGCTAAATGGCGCTACTGCATCATCGTTCTGCTCGAAGACCATGAGCTCTTGTCCCCAAGGCATCAAAACCTGATACTGAGTTGAAACACCAATATAGGAAACATCTTCAATCTTGCCACCGCTAAGGACGTTGCCTGAGAAAGGTGTGGCTAGACGAGAGATACGGAACTTCTCTGGGCGGATACCGGCAAAGATTGAGTTATCAACTGCATGTGAGCGGTTCTTTGCCAGAGAAATCTTCTGACCAAAGAGATCGACGATGTGGTTATCGCCATCGTTGCCGGTAATTGTTCCCTTGATGAGGTTTGACTGACCAAGGAAGTTGGCAACAAATGCAGTCTTTGGATTGTCATAGAGATCCGCTGGGGAACCGAGTTGCTCAATTTCACCCTCATTCATCACAGCAATCGTGTCTGCCATAGTCATGGCTTCTTCTTGATCGTGTGTGACGTGTACGAAGGTGAGTCCAACTTCCTTCTGAATCCACTTAAGCTCAATCTGCATCTGACGGCGCAGTTTGAGATCGAGTGCGCCCAGAGGCTCATCGAGGAGCAGAAGCGCTGGGCGGTTAACAATTGCGCGAGCAAGTGCGATGCGCTGCTGCTGTCCACCTGAGAGCTGAGTTGGTTTACGTGCGGACAAGTGAGAAAGCTCTACGAGTTCGAGAGCCTTCTCAACTTGTTCCTTCACATCTTTAATTCCACGTCGACGAAGACCAAATGCGATGTTCTCAAAGATTGTTAAGTGAGGAAAGAGCGCATAGTTCTGGAAGACGGTATTGATGGGACGCTGATATGGCTTGGTGTAAGTGATATCAGTGCTGCCCAGAGAGATTGTTCCCTGAGTTGGTTCTTCAAGTCCGGCGACCATACGAAGGGTTGTTGTCTTACCGCATCCTGAAGGTCCAAGAAGTGCAAAGAATGAACCTTCAGGAATTGTTAATGAGAGATCATTAACGGCAGTGAAATCCCCGTATGACTTTGTAACATTTGTAAGACGTAGGTCGCCCTGAATTGAAGACTTCTCTGACAACTTAGTTACCAGCTGCCTTTTGGAATGCTTCTGTCCAAGCAGTTTCCTCAGCAGGTGTAAGTGCCTTGAAGACGTTAAGTCGTGAGAGTGTCTTCTCAGTTGGGAAGATGTACTCAGACTTTGCAAGCTCTGGATCGAACTTTGCCATCTCTTCTTGTGCGCCCTTGACTGGGGTTACGTAATTCACGTAAGCCGCAACCTCTGCTGCAATAACTGGGTCGTAGTAGTAGTTAATAAGTGTTTCAGCGTTCTTCTTACCCTCAGCAGATGCTGTTGATGGGATGAGGAAGTTATCGCCTGAGATTGTTCCGCCTGATTCTGGGATAGCGAAGTCGAACTTACCTTCATTCTCATTTGAGAGCTGGAATAGATCGCCAGCCCATGCGATAACAGCAGTTGCATCGCCTGAGATGAGGTCTTCCTTGTATTCGTTGCCCTTAACGCCGCGGATCCATCCATCAGCAATCTTCTTCTCAAGGAAGTCGACTGCATTCATGAACTGATCTTCAGTCACGGTAGTGACATCTACACCCTGTGAAAGCAAGATGACGCCGATGGTGTCGCGCATTTCAGAGAGAACAATAATCTTTCCCTTGTTCGCTGGAGTCCATAGGTCATCTACTGATTTCATTCCCTTTGGATTTACCGCTGTGTTCCAACCGAGTCCTGCCATGATGCTCTGATAAGTAAGTGAGCTATCGCGGTTTGGATCGAATGAAGGAGATGCAAGTGAATCAAGAATGTTCTTTGCATTTGGAATATTTGCCTTATCAAACTTCTGTGTGTAACCAAGACGGATAAAGCGTGCTGCCATCCAGTCAGTTGGTGTGATTACGTCGTAACCAATATCTTCACCGAGCTTGAGCTGTCCTTGGACCTTGCCAAAGAATTCATCGTTATCGTTAATGTCTTCTGAATAAACTGCATCAATCCCGAACTTCTTTTCAAATGCTTCAAGAGTTGGGTACTTCTTACCTGAGTCATCAACATCAAGGTAGAGAGTCCAGTTTGCCCAGCGAACTGAGTTAGCTGCATCTGCGCCGCCACCTGATCCGCATGAAGCGAGCGCCGAAGCACCTGCAACTGCGCCAGCGCCGGCAAGAACTGCACGACGGGATACGCGAGAGTTAAGAATTGAACGTGCTTCTGCTGAGAGAGGTTTTTTAGCCATGCGGTAAGGCTCCTTTTGATAAGCGATTAGAGAAGCGATTCGCTTCGACTAACCAGCGCCGGTACAAGGGACGGTTTTGCAGGGCTCATTATGTAACCCAATTGGCCTTCAGGCCAAACGTATTTGAGAGGTTTCGCAGTGGTGGAAATCAGGCGCAGATGTGGCGCTGATTAGGCGTTGAGGTTGGTCATCACATGCTTGATTCGGGTGTAATCCTCGAAACCATAGCTAGAGAGGTCCTTGCCATATCCACTGCGCTTGTAGCCACCGTGAGGCATCTCTGCCACTAGTGGGATATGGGTATTGATCCAAACACAGCCGAAGTCGAAGGCCTTTGCCATTCTCATCGCGCGGCCATGGTCCTTGGTCCAGACCGATGAGGCCAAGCCGTAATCGACGCCATTGGCCATCGCAACTGCCTCTGCCTCATCCTTGAATTTCTGAATAGTGATGACCGGCCCGAAGATCTCGGATTGGATGAGCTCATCACCCTGGCGTAGGTCTGCAATGACAGTTGGCGCGATGAAGTAGCCAGGTAGCCCTGATGGCTTTCCACCGGCAACGACGCGAGCATGTGATGGAACTCGTGAAATGAAGCCTGATACGCGCTCGAATTGGTTGGCATTGTTTACCGGACCCACCAAGACATCTTCATCTGGCATACCCATTGCAATCTGATTGGTCGCCTGATCTGCAAGCAACCTCACCATCTCTTCATAGACGCCCTCTTGCACAATCACGCGGGTAGCGGCGGTGCAATCTTGGCCAGCGTTGAAGAAGCCCGCAATTGCAATTCCTTCTGCAGCAGCTGCGAGGTCGGCATCATTAAAGACAACAACGGGTGCCTTGCCACCGAGTTCGAGGTGAACGCGCTTAAGTGACTTAGCGGCTGCACTTGCCACCGCCATGCCTGCTCCGACTGATCCCGTAATCGAGACCATCGCTGGTGTTTCGTGCTCGACCAAGAGCGCACCTGTTGCGCGCTCACCGGTGACTACGTTGATGACTCCTGCTGGAAGAAACTCTGACATTACCTGTGCCATCAAGACTGTTGATGCAGGTGTTGTATCTGATGGCTTGAGGACGACTGTGTTACCGGCAGCAATTGCTGGCGCCCACTTCCAGACTGCCATCATCATCGGGTAGTTCCAAGGAGTTACTTGAGCACAAACACCCACTGGCTCGCGGCGAATGAAAGATGTCATTCCGCGCATGTACTCGCCCGCTGATTTTCCTTCAAGATTACGCGCCGCACCGGCGAAGAAGCGGATCTGATCGACCATCGGTGGGACTTCTTCCGATGCGGTCAGGCCAGTTGGCTTTCCGCAGTTCTCAGATTCGACCGCAACGAACTCATCGGCGCGAGCTTCAATGGCATCGGCAATCTTTAACAATGCGCGCTGGCGCTCAGATGGGGTTGAATCACGCCAATCAACAAATGCAGCACTTGCTGACTTCATTGCTGCATCAACATCGGCAGCGTTAGAAATTGGAGCGGTGGCAAATGGTTGGCCGGTTGCAGGATTGATCAGCGTAGTTGTCTCGCCTGACTTGGAATCTACTGACTGGCCATTGATGAAATTCTGAAGCTTCTTCATGCGAGGGAGTCTAGCTAGGAGTACTTGGCGGATTCAATAGTGACACTAGAGACTTGAGCCGCTAGCGCCATTGGGTAGGTAAGGAAGATTGTGTAAACACCGGTACTAACCGCGTAATCGATAGTTTCGTAATCATCGCCGAAAGAGATATCTCTTCCCTGCGGGTCAATCAAGGTCACCGCATCGTATGCCCAAGTTTCATATGCGCTCTGGGTCGATCCGGTGTAGGCGGTATTGGTAATGCGTGTCACCAACGTTGTGGCGGTGACAGAATCCGATAGAGCACTCGTTGCGCCAGCGCCCTTATACATACTCAACGGAGTAGTACTGCCGGTTGGAAAAAGCTTGATGCGGAAGATATTTCCCTTACATAGTCGCGGATCTAATCCGTAGAGGCGAACGGTCTTAACGTAATTGCTCTGGGTATTTGCACCAACCGTTAAACCGATTCCGACCCATTGATCACATGCCTTGATCTGGTAGATACCTTGTCCAAATTCCTTACGACCACCACTTAAGGAAATATTCGCGGCAAATGATGAGCCAAGGAGTCCGAGCACAATTGAGAAGATGATGAAGTTGCGCTGGGCGCGCAGCCTGCGGGCGGGACGCTCTTCTGAGATTCCATCTTCGTAATCTTCTGGATTGGCGGAGCCGCTGAAGTAACTCATTTATGCCCCGCCCTTTCTCGTTAGTTCTTCTTGATCAGATGCAAAATCTTACCTGCACTTCGACGCTGAAAGAGACTAGCTATCTCAGCGCCCTGAGCAGGAAATACGGGCTATGGCGTTATTTGTAGGGATGAGTCACTGGCAACTGAACCATTTGCGGTAGTGACGATGACTCTTCCGGAAGTCGTGCCAGCAGGAATCGTCACCGTAATTTTCGAATCGCTTACAACCGTCATTGTGATGGGAAGCTTATTTCGCCAGAACTTCACCTCGAGGTTTGATGCGCTAAAGCCACTTCCATTGATATCGATACTTGTTCCGACCGCCGCTGAATAAGTAGAGAGTGAGGTAATCGCAGGGGGTGCGGTATTGATAACCGTTACAGATGTTGCGCCACCAAGTGCAATCCCAGAACCTGAGCCGGCAGGCGGTGATGGTTGGCTGATGATATAAATTGAGAAATAGACGCTGACCGTTACGGTCTCGGCCAAGTAGTTTTGTGTTCCCGCCTTCGACACTAAGAGATTGCAGTAAGAGGCGAAAGTGCTTGTCATTGTGAGAACAAGGCTTGTAACTGAGCACCCAGCAGCTGTTGAGCCAGATGTAATGGCGACAGTGACCGTACCTGTGTCGCTGCCACCTAGAAGTGTGATGATAAATGGTGATCCAACCGCTGCCCCGTACTGTGAGATGTTTAGCGGATTTTGTCTGGCTTGCAGAATCGTCAGCGTACTCGTCTCATAGACAACTGCTTCATAGAAGGTAGGAAGACCTGCAGTAAAGGTCGGCGCAGCAGCTGAGACAGTATATGTATCGGCGTTGACTGGAACAGTCCCCGTCAGGGCATAGCGGGAAGATGAGAATCGAGTAGGAACTGTGACTGAGTCACTGTTCTTCAATCCGCGTACCAATAGTTGTGGGTATGAAGTTGGCTGCGAACCGTTATATGTAACAACGGTCGGTGTATCAAATCCGATAGTGAGCGTATCTGCCTTAGCAATAATCGCTTTAATCGCAAGTCGAGTGACAGCCCCGTTGCTATCTGTCACCGTCAAAGTGTCATAGTAAGTATCAGGACGCAATTGCGGAATGACAGTCAGCGTAGGAGCACTGAGGTTTGAAACGTTATATGTAAAGCCAGGAGTGCTGTTGACGCGATTGGTTGCAATATCTACATAGCTATATGTGTAACTTGGAGCACCAGATGTGACAGTGAAGGTGTCTGTCACTGCGGTTCCATACTTCGAAGTGTGAGTTGATGCTAATTGACCGGTGAGGAATCTAGCCTTTGTTGCGTTGTAATTCTGCAATAACTCAGCGCCTGATAAAACCCGGTTATAGATGCGAAGGTAACCAAGTGATCCTGTGAAGTACTGTTCATCGCCCCACTTGCGGCCGAGCACTAGGCCGGTATCAAGCTTTGCTAAATCCCAGGTGACGGTCACATCAACAGTTCGAGTTGATACAGTCTCGCTATCAACAAAGAGAGCTAGCACATTCGTATTCTGGTTGAAGGTAGCAGTCAACCTCACCCAGGTGTTATTTTCGATAGTAGCCGCTGGAGTTGAGTACCAAGCTCCACCGCTATAAATGCCTGCTCGGACTAAATTAACTCCAGACCAGTAAATCGAAATGTTGATCTGTTTGCCTGTGCCCGCCCAAGGTGTTGCAACAATTGCTTTCTCCGAACCTTGATCGCCAGAGCGCTTGACCCATGTTTCAACTGTATAGCTTCGCAGTAATCCTATATTTGATACATACCCGCATCGCTGACTGCCAAAGTTGAGAATTCCATAGTGATCTGTCGAATACGTTGGGGCAGAACAAGTTGTCGATGTTGCTAGCTCGAGTTTTCCGGTCATATTTGCGACCAAGCTGGTAGAAAGTCCCTGACCCGATAAATCGCCAAGTGAGGTACCTGACCCTGAATAGGTGTTGGAGTTACCTATGTCGAGGAAAAGCACCGTGCCGGTATCAACGAGTTCACCCGCACTAAATGATGGTGGAGTAACTACCTTGATAGTGAGCGGGATGGAAACTGTTGCCGATACCGAATCCGTCACCGTGATAGTTGTCGTGTAAGTACCCACGGTCAAAGTATCTGAAACCCTCAACACGGCTAGTCCGGCAGTGCTTGTATCTAAAGAAATAGATGAAAGGTTTGGCGAAAGGCTAAATCTATATGTCGGCGTGCCTAAGGTTGCGGTAAATGTTTCAGATTTACTTCGCCCCACCGTCTTGATAATTGTTGCGCTTCCAGCGAGAGCCAACGTTCTGTTAATCGTGGCAAAGACCGCAGTTGAGGTATCTTGGATGAATAGCCCTGCTGTATCAGAGTCGGTAACAATCACTCGATATAAGAATTGGCTTCCAGAAGTTGATGTGTCTGTCGGTACCCAGCTATAAGAAGCGTTCGCCGCTCCGTTACCGCTCTTAATTAATGAATAGGTGCCACCACTGCCACCAGTTGTTGATTCCCAACGGAAGGTACGAGTCAACATCGCGGTAGCGCTGTCTAAGGCAACATTTGTTGTGAAGGTCTCTGTCTGGCCTACATTGAGATATGCATTTGTTGGTGCGGTAAATGTTGGCTTACTTGCAGTGATCCAACGGATAATGATGATGCCAGAGCCACCGTTACCGCCTGCAACATCGTTGGCGTTTCCAGAGATGTATCCGGAGCCACCACCACCTGATCCAGAGTTTGCTGCAGCAGCCGTTGGAACGACTTGTCCCTCAGTACCAGTTCCAGCTGTAATTGCTCCGCCAGCACATGCGCCACCAAGACCACCGGTGGTTCCTGATGAAGTGCTTCCTACTCCACCACCACCGCCACCCGCTAGACAGAGAAGCGATCCACTGAGTGGATCGAGAATTCCGTTACCACCGTTAGCGATGGTCGTGTTTGTTGGCGCAGTCCCGCCAGAACCACCAGCACCACCTCCACCGCCACCAGGGTAAGGCGCGTCGGTATATCCGTAACCGCCATTATTTCCTTGACCGGCAGTTCCTAATCCAATTCCGGCAGACCATGTTCCAAGGACGTTATATCTAGGAGCTGCACCACCACCAGAACCACCAGCTCTACCTTCATGATAAGTGTTGTCTGCGGTGTTGTATCCCCCACCACCTCCACCACCTATTGCGGAAGCACGTGTTCCAAAGACAGTGTTCTGGCCGTCATGACCCTGCCATTCATTTATGTTTGGACGTTGAGCACCCAATCCACCTAAACCGATTTGAATTGTTTCAATTGCATTAGGTGTTAACGAGATCTTTGGTGTGTAGATGTAACCACCAGCACCGCCACCGCCACCTACGCGCGATCCACCACCACCGCCACCTGCAATAACTAGCGATGAGGCCGTTGTCACGCCAGCGGGTACTTTCCAACCACCGCTAGCAGTGATGTAGGTACGCAAGAATTTCTTTACTGTGTATGGGCCATATGCGGTCGTGCTTTCAATTCTTGAACCATCCAACATTGGAGAACCGGTGTATGCAAAATCAGATGTTGAAGTCGCGCTGTAAACTCTATTGAAGACCGTCGTACCGGTTCCTTCGTTGAAATCGTAGTAGGCCAATAGATTTGCGGTATCAAGAGCAGCCCTTGTGCTCATATCTGTTGCAATATTTGCCTCAGATCGCGCGGCGCTCCAGATTTTCACTTCATCAATCTGTCCCGGCCAGAAAGTATTGACGTCAACGAGATTAGAACTGTACTGGCCGATTGCCGCCGGCGCATTGAGGGTTGTGGCTCTCGCACTAATGGCCGTCTTCTTTGTTGGAACCCCGTTTATATAGCATATGAATTCATTACTACCATTCCAAGTGAGCGCTACGTGAGTCCAAGAATTGCTTGGAAATGCTCCACAATCTTGTTCTGCTGTAGTGATGCCATCTCTCCAATAAACGAGAGAACCACTCGAACGTTTAATATAGAACCTACTTGATCCAGTTCCTTGGGAGAAAATAACCGCAGCTACGCCTGAAGAGGACGGATTAACCCAAGCTTCCAAAGTGAACGGATCATTTGGTCCAGTGGGCAAAACAGTTTTCCCTGATGCAACTGCATACTGTGATGTACCATTAAGACTGATTGCAGTATCGCTTTCAGAGACAGGCTGTTCCGTGACAGTAAGCGTGGCGGCTGAGCTATTTACATAAAGTAATTCAGATGTTGGACTGCCGGTGCCTGGATCATAGGCGCGAACCCGGTATTGATAGCCGCTGACAACAGAGTCAAATCTTGGTGTGGTGTAGGTGGAGGAAGTTGCCCCTGAAATGTCACTCCAATTAGAGCCGCTATCAGTAGAGCGCTGCCATTGATATGCACAAGCGGTGGAACCATTATTACTGGAAGCGCTAGAACATGTTGATGAAAATGTTGCACTTCTATTGGTCGTAATTGATGCAGAAACTGGGTTAGTGGTAGTTGGCGCGAAACGAGTTTGTGTTGCAAGGTAATTACTTGTCACATTTGCGGCGCTAAGTGAAGTTGTGTAGATGGAAAGCTCACCAAATCTAAATTGACCAGCTGGAGTATCACAAGTGCCAAAGCATGTTCCGCCCTGCATCGCGCCAACATGAAAAAAGTCATTTGCAGATGTCAACCAAGCAACAGAATTTAATGTGCCAATCGCTTGGCCATTGATATAGGCAGTGACTGTTGAGCCGTTATAAGTTAAACCAACGTAGTACCAGTTATTCTTTGGCGTGGTAAGTGTCGAGGTTATAGGTCTTGCGACTCCGGCATCGTATAGGCCAATTCTAAATTTTTCCCCTGCTGTGTAATCCATCAAGGTCAATCGATAGCCCGTGTAAGGGTCGGCCTGTCCGCTGTGATTTATGATGACTCCAGTGGCGGTCGGGTAGACCCACGCAAAAATGGATACAGCAGCACTATTGGCAAAGTTCTGTTGTACATATGCGTACTTACCGCTCGTTGCATCAAAGGTGTAATACCCGACACCAGAATTTGTATGTACTGGAGTGCCGACGAGGGTCATTGTTGATGCAACATCATTGGCCCCGGCAGTGGCATTTGCATTTACGACGAGACCAGTCTGAATCAAAGCCGAGTTCGCGGCTTGAGCCGCCGGTGAGCCAAGGTAATCAGAGATTGGTCCTGGAACTATTTGAATCAGAGTGAGCGCCAAAGCTGTAACAAGTGAGCGAGAGATACGGCGCGGTGATAACACCTTGGAGTATCCCTTTCCTCTGCCCATCATTGACATCCTCGAATCTTAGAGTGGCGCATCATTTTATTAATACACATCCGCTATGGCGCAATCGTTAACGATTGTTCAGAGAAGGTTTCTCCATTAACGGTGCCTACATAGACTTTTCCGGTTGTAGCACCCGCGGGGATGACGATCGTGATCTTTGAACTCGTTACTGAAACTGGGGTTCCCCCAAGTTGATTACGCCAAAACTTGACCACAAGAGAACCTGCTGTAAATCCTGAACCATTGATTTCAATTGTTGCACCACGTGCTGCTGAGTATGTAGAAAGAGATGAGATAGCAGGTGGCGTTGTGAGATCTACCGTCAGAGATGTTGCACCACTTAACCCAAGACCAGAGCCCGCAGAAGTTTGAGCTGGCTGGCTGACCACAAATGGCATGAAGTAGACGGTGGCACTTAAGGATTGACTGAAGTAATTACGAGAAATTGCCTTAGTGATAAGAATGTTACAAGTCTTTAATTCAGTTGCCGGAGATGAATTAGAAAGTGAGCGGTTTGCAACAACACAGTTAAGCGCCGTTCCACCAGCTGTTACCGATTCAACAATTGCACCAGGACCGGCTCCCCCGTTTGTCACGACAAGGAATGGTGATCCAGCGACTGCGCCATAGAGGTTCATTGAAAGTGCGGGTTGTGTGGCACGTGTGATCTTTACCGTGCTGGCCTCATAGACGATATTGAGATAGTTTGCTGATGAGCCTGATGTGAAGTTAAAGGAGGATGAAACGGTATAGGTCTCAACATCGACCGGAACAGATGCACTGTTGGTGAGGGCTACGTAACTTTCCGGTGCTCCTACCGCAGATGCCGGCGCCGAATAGAGGCGGGTTGCTGTTGCGGTGTCGGTGTAGGCAAGTCCTACGATGGAAATTGTTGGAAGCGTTGAAGGCGCACCACCGGTGTAAACCATCTCAACTGGATTGCGCAGCTGAACGGTAAGAGTGTCGGCCTTTGCCAAGGTTGTAGAGCCGCTTGAAGAAGTTGCAGCCAGGAAGTTATTGCCTTGACTGATGGTTGCGGTAAAGAGGCATGTCCCAGATGGCTTGATAGCGCGAGCAGTTGAACTTGAGACTGTGCACGAATCGGTAGTACTTGTTGCATAGGTAATCGTTCCATCACCAGATCCGGCAGATGGAGTTGATGTGACTGTGCGCGTCTCACCATATTTCATTGGTGATGCCGGAGCGCTGACCGAAATTGTTCGCGTTGCTCTATTAATGGTCAGCGTCGCAGTTTCAATAGTGACCGCGGTATAGGAATCGAGAAGAGAAGCTGCAGTGACTGGCGTTATCGAATAGGTGCCGGCGTTCGTTGGCTTGGTGCTTGTTGATCCATAGGAAGTACCGGCATTATCGGCACCGGCATAGTTATAAGACGTTGGCGTTGCCGTATCTGAATTCTTAAGCCCCACCACAGTAAAGGATGGGATGAAGTTGAGTACCGAACCGGTATAGGTATCGGTCCGAGCTAAAGCTGTAACTGTAATTGTGTCCGCTTTACTCACCACAATGCTGATGGCAAGAGAAGTTGAAGCCCCCTTGGTATCTGTTGCGGTGATGGTCTCGTTATAGGTACCTGGCCCTAATGTGGTCCCGATTGTTACCGCGGCATTGTTTGCCAGCGATGTGTTCCAGGTTATTCCCGTTCGGTTTCCATTAAATAGGGATATGGTCTTGCTTCCAGTACCTGTGGCGGCACCAACGGTGAATGTATCGGTATGGGTCGCACCATATTTCTGAATCGTATAACTACCGGTAATTGTGATTCGAGGGTTAACAACTATATATACGGCAACGCTGGTGTCGGTAATGAAGAGCCCCACCGTGTCACTATCGGTCACAACTACGCGATATTGATAGCGAATGCCGCTGGTTGTAGTTTCAAGTACAGGTGTTGTGTAAGTCTGGGTTGTGATTCCAGAACCTGTACCCACTGCAATATTCGCCCACGTAGTACCAGTGTCATTAGATGACTGCCATCGATAATTTCGCGTTAATGATGTCGCTGGATCTGCCGAAACTGTAATGGTGTCAGTTAAGCCCGCTGTTGTTGTATCAATAGTTGGTTGAGTAAAGGTTGGTTTTGAAGCTGTAATCCAACGAACGATTACAACACCGGTTCCCCCGCTGCCCCCTTTATATGCACTGGAGCTGCCAAATGCACCGCCACCGCCACCGCCAGAGTTGACGACGCCGTTTCCTCCGCCGCTATTGAGCGATGCGGCACCGGTGCCACCATTGCCCGATCCACCTATGAGACTACCTGTGCCGTTGTACCAACCCGCGCCACCGCCATCACCATAAACAAAGTTACTTCCAGAGATGCTTGAGGTAAGTCCTACACCACCTCGCCCGTTAGTTGGTGTTGCCGTTGCACCACCGCCACCACCACCGGAACTAACAATGAGAGCTCTCTGACCTGCAAAACCTTGTCCTGCGATTCCAGTTCCACCATCTGTCT
>Ga0209230_10000346_pt1 | contig 18158 bp, 14 predicted proteins | sample LakOntMetagenome_FD_187467 | JGI IMG/M metagenome (GOLD analysis project Ga0209230, IMG submission 187467) | Freshwater and sediment microbial communities from Lake Ontario - Sta 18 epilimnion Metagenome (SPAdes) (version 2) | ecosystem: Environmental > Aquatic > Freshwater > Lentic | place... | reverse complement strand
ATCAGTTCATAACTCAAATACTATAAGATACACAGCACGAACAGTTGGCACCATTGATACAGGAGTGTCATTAATTGGTATTGTATACTCAAGACCTGATAGCTACTTCATTCACAGACCGTATGACGGCGGTGTTCAACTAGGCACAGGCGGTCCACAGCACGGTGCTCAGGCAATTCGTATGAGTAAGAAATATATTCGTTACCAATCTGGTAAGGGTATTATGTATACAACTGGTGCATTATTTGCTCCTAGCTACAGCTTACAGGCTATCTCTTCAACTGGAACCACCGTTGGCTCATATATTACTGTAACAACGGATGACGTTGACCACGGCTGTCAAGTTGGCGGCCGCATAAGAATTATTGGTGTTGATACTGCTGGATATAACGGCGACTACACAATCGTTGACGTTATTACTGAACGACAATTTAGAATTCAGGCGTATACAACCTTGGCAAATGTATACGGATCGATTACCACTGCTGCGCAGATGTCAATTTTAAACTGGCATGGTGCAACTGTTCGCGCTGGAACATTTGATGACCAAAACGGTATGTTTTGGCAGTATGACGGCAGAGAATTATCAGTGGGCCGTAGATCAAGCACCTTGCAATTATCAGGTGTGGGAAGTATTGCTAAAGATAGTAATTTATTAACTGGAACAAATACTCGATACAGAGATCAAGTTAAAGCAGGTGATAGAATTGTTATTAAGGGCATGACCCACGTTGTATCAAACGTATACAGTCAAACTTCAATGAGTGTTACCCCTGATTATCGCGGCGCAAATAATGCGACCCAAGCTAAAATTTGTTTAGTTCAAGATTTAATTGTTCCACAGAGTCAGTTTAATTTAGATCGTTTAGACGGCACTGGACCAAGCGGTTACAATCTTGACATTAGTAAAATGCAGATGATTGGTATGCAATGGTCGTGGTATGGTGCTGGATTTATTGACTTTATGTTAAGGGGTGCTGATGGAAACTATGTGTTTGCACATCGTATGCGTAACAGTAACGTAAACACAGAGGCATATATGAGAACTGGTAACATGCCGGTTCGTTACGAAGTTATTAATGAAGGTGCAATGGGCAAATTGAGACAATCAGTAACAGCAACCGCTGGCACATTGCCGTTAGTAGATGCCAGCGCATTCCCTAATGAAGCAGGAACAGTATATGTTGATAACGAATTAATCTCATTCTCTGGTAAAAGTGGAAACAATTTAATTGGCTGTTCACGTGCTACACCGTTAGTTAATTTTGTCGGTGGCGCTCAGCGAACATTTATAGCAGGGCCTGCAACTGTCCACGAAGTTAATACAGGCGTAATTTTAATTAGTAATACGATTAGTCCAATTATTAGTCATTGGGGTTCTGCTATGTTAACAGACGGCCGCTTTGACGAAGATCGCGGCTACTTGTTTAACTATGCATCTACTGGTATTCAAGTATCAACAACTAAACAAACGGCGTTTTTAATTCGACTAGCACCTAGTGTATCAAACGCTATTATTGGTGACCTAGGCGATAGAGAACTTATCAACCGTGCGCAATTGTTATTAAAATCAATTGCGGTAACTGCTGATAGCGGAACAGGTGGTTTAGTTATTGAGGGCGTATTAAACCCACAAAACTACCCAACTGATCCCGGTGCAATTTCTTGGTCAGGATTAGCAGGTAGCTCAGCAGGTGGTCAACCGTCATTTGCACAAATCGCACCAGGTGGTTCTGTATCATGGTCGGGCGGCGCTGCGGTGCAGTCGGCCACCGCTACTACCACCGCAGCCTTAACTGGAAACGCTACTGTTCCAAATAATTCATTATTTGCATCGGCAATTGGATCAAATATATTATATGTAACAAAAGCAAGTTGGGACACGCTCGGAGCAACTGCTGGATTTAGTGTGGCAACTTCAGAAACTAAGTATCCAAGCGGAACAACTGTATCATCAGTTACTGCTAATCCTCTTCCAATTGCTACGACATTAGGTCTAGTAACAGGAACTGCTACAATCCCAGCAAGCGCAAACTTTAAAACGCCAGCTGGTGTAAACTTCTTGTATATTGCACAATCTAGTTATTCTGCACTAGGAACTATTGTAGCAGGTTACGGGGTATCAAGTGCAGATTTCCCAGCTGGCACTACCGTAAGTGGTGTTACTGGACCGCTATTCGCCGCAGGAAATAGTTATTATACAGTAACTTTTAGTCAAAATGCACTGTTGCCCCACAATCCGGTTACATCAAACTTAGCAACTCGACAAGTTCAGTTAATTAATAATGTAATAACATTAACATTTAACGTGACACAAAGTTTTTCTCCGTATAGCATCGGTGACAGTATCACAGTATCAGGTAATCCCGGGTTGACTGGAATCAACGGAACATATACAGTTACAGCATGTAACACTACTACTGTGTCGTATGCATTTACTGCTGCCAACTTTGGACCGTTTTCGGTTACTGGCGCTGTTGTAAATAACAATCGTCTTAACAATACTACCCTATTTGCAACAGGATTAGCAACGACTGGTGCAACTACACTTAACTTTACACAGTCAAGCTGGGCAGCATTACCAATTGGAACACCGGCTGTTGGCAATACAACTAACGATACTGGCAAATTTGCAAACGGAACTCAGATTAGTGCAATTAGTCCATTGAGAACATTCAATGGTGTTAACTTTTACACTGTTACTTTTAATAGCACACTAGTTGGTTCTCAACCAGCTGGCACTGCTGTGACATTTAGTTTCACAGCATACTATACATTGCTATTAAGTAAGAATGCATCAAGCGCAATTAGTGCCGCAGCTACAGTGGCATTTACTCCGGCTATTATTGGAACTAATACATCCTTCTTATACTTTACACAAGTAAGTTGGGAAACACTAGTTTCTAACTATGGAGCAACTACCGGCACTGAAATTGTAGACGTTGCTAAGTTCCCCTCTGGCACTAAAATTGCAAGTGTTACAGCATTACAATCGTTTGGTGGAACTGCCTACTATCGTGTTAACTTTACACAAAGTTCAATTGCGGCAATTGCCCCTGCCAGTGCTATAACATTCCAGTTCGGTCTTCCTCCTTATGCACAACCAGGCGAGACGGTATTCTCATTAGTTGCTGCACCGGGCGGAGCAACAGTCTTAGAGCTAGGTGAATTAAAAGAATTAACTAATACTACATTAGGCGGTCGAGGAACTTATCCTAACGGCCCAGACGTGTTGGCTATTAACGTTTACCGTGCGAGTGGCACTGGAAACATTTCTACTAACATTGTTGTTCGTTGGGGCGAAGCGCAGGCTTAAAGACTGTCTACTATATCAATAACGGTTTGTATCTTAGTTTGAATAATGCGATTACGCAGACTAAGTGCAAGCCCGTTATGAACAGGTTTAGGAAATGATTGAATGCTAGCCCATGCCCATGCAACGTGTTCTTCGCTAAGGGTTGGAATAAATTCTTTTTCTACTACGCAAAAATAAGTGTGAAAGTTAAACACACTATCATTTGAAACAAACGATTCTAAGGGGATCGTTTTTTTAATATCAGGCATTGCGCCTAATTCTTCTTCAATTTCTCGTTGAAGGCCCTGCCATGGATTTTCGTTAGCTAAGTTAGTGCCACCGACTAAGCCCCATGTTCCAGAGTGCTTGCCGTCAGCTTTTTGAAGCAATAGAAATCTGTTTGTAGATTTAGCATAAATTAATGCACCGCTACAAACAATTTTATCAGTTACAGTCTTAGTCTCCATCCGCCCTCTTTATACTCGCCTTCAAACGATTTAGTCCATGCAATACCATCCCACTTGTATTGCACTCCTGTATATATATTCGTTTGATAGGTAGGGCTAGCGTCTTCTTGATGACCTAATGATGCAAATATCACAACCCATTTGCTACCGTCGTATTCTATAATATCATTTTCTTTAGCAACAAAGTCCACACCTAGCGTAGATTTCCAAGCATCTGGACCGTCTACGTTTCCAATATCTCCAATGTTTTCTACAATAAGATATCGTCTACCAGTAGCAACAGGTTGGTCATTGCCTTCTTTATTAGGACGTTTAGGATTAAATGTTAGCGGATTAATAATAGCATCAAACGTGCCTGAGCTGCTTGGTCTTGAAAGAGTAGTGATGTCAGTATTACTAGGATATGTGTCGGAGTCCCAATTAACGATCAGCAATGTGTCGTCGTCTGGGTGCAGTGCAATTGTTCCAATTACTTCGTTGCCTGCCGGCTGCTTGACAAATATTTGACTATATCCTGCTTTATATTGTCCAGGGTATTGATCTAAAATATTAAACCAACTAATAGGAGTGCCTTGCTTAACAGGCAATTCATTAGGGTCTATGCCCACTACATTTTCGCCCGATGCTAATAATTGTGCTTGACCATTGTATACTTGAACACCGTATCCAGCAATGTTAGTTGCAATTTGTGTAACAAGCTGTATGCCTGTTCTTGCGCTATCGGCTAGCGGATCAGTTCCTAACCCGTCAATATATCCTTGTTCAGGATCAGTGATACCTTGTTGCAAGCTAGTAATAATTTGTGTAATAACGCCCATCTGTTTGATTTTAACAGGCGGGTTAATCCACATAGGTGTTTCTAACTCTAACGTGGCAATGTCAATTGGTGTGTCAACACCAACTGGAATTGATCGAGAACTCCATGTTAAGTTTTTAATTTCTAATACACTTAAACTGGTCCAGTCAACATAGTTGTCAGTTGTTTGCAATTCTAATGTAGGATTAAACAGCACTAAAATTTGCTCTAATATTTGTAATTTCTGATCAGTGTTTGACGCCCATATATCGCATTTCATTTTCAAGATAAACGGAGTAGGCATCAATCTTTCAACTGTGTAGTTACCGCCTTGCTCCCCTGTATATCCGCCAGTGGTTTCGTCGTATTCGCGTTCTCTAACATGGGCTTTGCCAATAAAAGTAGAGTCAGCAAGACGAGAAGGATCCATACTAAGCCCAGTAATGTATATTGCAATACGCGGTGTAGAGTTTATTTTATTTTCTGAGTTTTGACGCATGATAGCAGCGGCTTGTCGGTCTGCATCTCCGTATACTACAGGAATACGAACTAATCTTCCATCGCCATACTTAACCGTAAAATTACTAAAGACTCGTATAGTCTGTAGTAGATATCTACGGATTTGCCCGTCGTAAAAGTGTAACATTATAAATCTGCCTTAGGTTTAAGTGCTTTGCTAATAGATTGACGTTCGTCAATAAACGACTCATACAATGTCCACGAAACACTACTGCCAATTGCTGCCGAAGCGTTCATAGTAATTAAAGCATTTCCGGCAGTTCCGGAAGTAACAGTTGACACAGTAACTTTTTCGTCACCTATTACAACCTTAGCACCCATCTTAGCAGTAAACGGAATAGTAGTTTGAATTGTGGTAGTTGCTACAGTTGGGATATCAACTCCTTCTTGCACAACAGTGGTTCCAGTAATGTTTGTATTATTAATGAAACTAGTTTTAAGAGTCTGGCGTGTATCGCTGTTGGTAAGTGTATGACGCACTTTGTCTTCAACTTTGACCCAACGAGCACCATCATAACGGAATAATCTATTAGGCAACATGTCTGTTCTTAAGAAGAAATCATCCTCATACGGCACTGCCGGAAACTGAATCCCGTGACCAAAGTCTGCACCGTTTGGCGGCACGCCGTCGCCTAACAGGTAGCCTGAGTAGCCAGAGCGCTTGGCTCTGTTAGCCACTTCGCTAGCACTAAATGATTCATTACTGGCATCTAAAAGTGTCTCATCAACAGTTTGTAACAACGGCTGACCAGTATTTGGATCTGATGCAATAGTATAGAAATGCCTAGTCTCGTATCCGCTTTGCGGTGCATCGGCATCAGCCTGCGCTAATATACTGTCGTTAATTTCAAGTTCTTTATTAGCAGTGCTCAACAATTCTCGTAGTGTAAGATCACTGTTTTCATTGACTGGTTGATCCAGGATATCAGCAAATTGCTGGTTGTCTGTGATCTTTTTAAGTTTTAATCTGTATAAGTGCGGATACCACGTGGCACTGAAACCTTCACTAGCACGACCTACATCCTCAATAACATAATAGCGAGGTAGTGTTACATCAAAGTCATTTAGAGCAAAGTCGTCACGCAAGTTAGGCAGTTCAACTACGTCACCACTTAGTGGTTTTCTACCAATGTATTTGATAAAATCGTTAATGTGAACAGTCATATAAACTGTGTCGTTGTCAATGAACAAGCCAAACTGACTTAGGTTAAAGTCAATGTTTGAAACATTATAGAAGCCTCTAAGTTTATAAATTGACTGGTCATACTTTCTATCACGATTTTCTAAAAGAAGCAAATCTTGGATATTTGTCACTGCTACTCCACCAGTATAATGCGGCTGATCTGCAGTGGCATTTTCAGCGTCTGGGTTAGAAGGACCTAGGTATTTGTGCAGATACACGTCGACACCACCAACCTGAAACATCTCAGAAATTTGGCGATCCATGAACTTGTAATCTTGCCCTCGTTCGGGTTTGTATAGTGATAATCGTGGCATAATGATATTTATCGCCGCATAAATATACTTGGAGAACTAAAATGCCAGATACTAACGCTACCACAAGTTTAATAGAACGAAACAAGGTCTTTGACTACGTAAGAGACATGCTTGGCGATGGCATGGTTGATGTAGAGCTAGATCCCAAGCATTATGAAACTGCACTAACCCGTGCATTAACACGTTTTAGACAACGTAGTAGTAATGCAGTAGAAGAATCTTACATGTTTTTAGAGCTACTACAGGATGTTAACGAATATCGGTTACCTGACGAAGTTGTAGAAGTGCAAAGTGTTTTCCGTAGAGCAATTGGTAGTAGAAGCGGCAATGGCGCTGGCGGAACTTTATACGAACCATTTAACCTAGCCTACACAAATACCTACATGCTAAACTCCACTATGATGGGCGGCTTAGCAACATACGAAATGTATGCTGGATACCAGAAATTAGTAGGTAGAATGTTTGGCTCATACATAGAATTCAAGTGGAAGCCTACAAGCCACATATTAACTATCTTACAACGCCCGTTTGCTGAAGAAGAACAGATCCTAATTCGCTGCCACAACTATCGCCCAGATTATGTATTATTACAAGACTTCTACGCCAAACAGTGGTTATATGATTACACGCTTGCAACCTGCAAAATTATGCTAGGTGAAGCTCGTAGTAAGTTTGCTAGCATCGCCGGACCACAAAGTGCAATCACCCTAAACGGCAATGATTTGAAATCTGCAGGTAAAGAGGAACTCGTTGCATTGGATAAAGAAATCCAAGAAATGATGACCGGCGGCACACCGATGACCTTTATTATTGGCTAAAAATAATTTGACCTTGTAATAAAAGTGTTATATACTAGCACTAATTACAGGGGATTCTTATGATCATTGGCGTATGCGGATTTATTGGTTCTGGCAAAGATACCATTGCAGACTATCTTACTAACTTCCATGGTTTCCGACGAGAATCATTTGCAAATAGCTTAAAAGATGCAGTAGCCTATGTATTTGGTTGGGACAGAACAATGCTTGAAGGCCGCACTAAACAAGCCCGTGAGTGGCGTGAACAAGTAGATCCGTGGTGGGCAGAACGACTTGGAATCCCAACTCTTACTCCTCGTTGGGTCTTACAATATTGGGGCACAGAAGTATGCCGCAAAGCATTCCACGATGACATTTGGATTGCTAGCTTAGAAAACAAACTTCGTAACAGTAAAGACGATATTGTTATTTCAGACTGCCGATTCCCTAACGAAATTAAATCAATTAAAGAAGCAGGTGGTATTGTTATCCGTGTAAAACGGGGAGACGATCCTGTATGGTATAACGATGCCGCTGATATGAATGCCGGTGATCGATGTATGAATTACATGACAGCTAAGGTTCGTATGCAAAAGCTAGGTATTCACGCAAGCGAAACAGCATGGGTAGGAACTAAGTTTGATGCCGTATTAACTAATGACGGCACTATTGATGACCTAATGTCTAAGATCAAAGATCTGGTATCAGATCCCCTTGCCTCCATCGCACACCTTCCTTATGAAGAGTCCGTTGGCAGTTAGCACATACTGTTTTTAAGTTTGTAGGCCGGCAGTTATTCAAATCGCCGTCTACATGAAACACTGCAAACACCTCCTTGTGTAGACTTTTAAATCCACACTTGTCGCAGGTGTTTTTCATTTTGTAACCCGAGCGGAACCATCTGGGCGAGCCTGCATTGTCTCCGCCGTGTAAACACGCTTCACATAGCTTTCTATAGTATGTTTTTTTACCCTTGTGATAGTTTATTGCACAAGGTCGTAATCCGCATGAACAAAGTGGTCTCATACTAATATTTACCCCTTTTTACCCCCTTTTTCAAACGGTATAAGTAGCACAAAAATCCAAATCTCCATAAATACATATAGAACATGTTCACATGGAGATTATAAAATGGCTCAACTAAGTTCACCAGGCGTAAGCGTATCGGTTATTGATGAAAGTTTTTACACACCCGCTGCCGCCGGAACAACACCTTTAATTATCGTTGCTTCAGAAGAAAATAAACTGAACGGCGCAGGAACTGGCACCGCGCCGGGAACCCTAAAAGCTAACGCAGGTCAAGTTTACTTGTTGACCAGTCAGAAAGATTTGGCCGATACATTCGGAACTCCAATCTTCAAGACTGACGCTAACAATAATCCAATCCATGCAGGCGAACAAAACGAATACGGTTTACAAACTGCTTATTCTTATCTAGGCGTAAGCAACCGAGCATTTGTTGTTCGTGCTGACTTAGATACTAAACAACTAGATGCCGCAGCGGATGCGCCTGCAGGTGAAGCAGAAAACGGCACATACTGGTTTGATACAGCAAGCACATCGTTTGGTATTTTTGAATGGAATTCATCAGATGCGAGCGTTACAAACGGTCAAACATTTGTAAACAAAGTTCCACTAGTTGTAACAACTGCATCTAAGATTGAGGCGTTAACTGGAGCTCCTAAAGGCTCAGTTGGTGCTATCGGTGACTACGCTTTTGTAATCACTAACGATGATAACCCTGCAGATTCAGACTTAACAAAAGCACTTCCAACAATGAGCAAGTTGTTCTTAAAAAACAGAACAGGTGCTTGGGTGCAAGTAGGAAGCGATGCATGGTCTAAGTCATGGGCTGTAGTAACTGGAACTAAAACTCCAGCTGATACATTCGCAAGTGGCACATTGATTTTTAAAGACGTTGATAACAACACATTATATACAGCAACAGCAACAGCACTTGGTGGTGTAGGTTCTGGACTAGTTAAGGCAATTAATGATAACTTAAACGACAACGGTGTTTATGCCGCCAACGTTAACGGTCGTTTAGCAATTTATTTAGATGCAACTGTAATTGATCAAGTTGGCTTAAGCGGAACATTAATTGACACCGATGTATTGGGCATTGCTGCAAAATCATATTTTGCTACTAAATTGCAAATTTCTGCACACACTAGTGTTCCATTATATAAAGCTAACAGCGCATCACCTCGCCCAACAGGCAGTGTGTGGTTCAAGACTACTGAACCTAACTTAGGTGCAAGCGTTCGTGTTAAGCGTTACAACACTGCAACGGCAGCATGGGAAGAAGTGTTATCTCCATTATATGCAAGCGGTCGTGCTGCTCTAGCTAAACTAGATGCAACAGGCGGTGGTATTAATTTACCAGCTGGCACATTGTATGCGAAACACAACGTAGAAGAATACACAGGAGCTTCAGTTGAAGCAAACTTCAAGGTATTCCGTAGAACTGCGTCAGGCGGTTTATCAATTACTTCAAATGTTATTGCTGCTGTCACATTTACTACTCAGTCATATACATTCGATATTCAAGAAAGTTTAGCAGGTAACGCAACAGCAAGCGCGGCAGTAACAATTACATTCTCCGGAGCTTCAGGCGATGCAGATGCTGAAACACTAGCAACTGCAATTAACTCAGCAGGTTTAGTAAATGTTGTTGCTGAAATTAATTCACAAAATCGCTTAGTAGTTACACATACTGCTGGCGGCGAAATTTATCTAACAGACGGCACAAATGCTCCTTTAGCTGCAATTTTTGCAACTACAGGTGCTAGTGCAACTGCTAACTTATATGCTGCACCTGCAGGAACAACATTTGATTATGTTGCTACGTTGTGGCAAGAACTGTATCACAAGACTGGAACAGATGCTCCTAAGAGCTTGACTACAGACGGTCAACTATGGTATAACAGCTTAATTGACGAAGTGGATATCATGGTTCACGACGGTTCCAAGTGGGTTGGTTATCTAATGTATGATAACGAATCAGGCGCAAACGGCGATGGTGCAACTAATGCAACAGGACCGATTGTTTCAGCAACTGCTCCTATTACACAATCAGACGGAACTACTGCGCTAAAGAATGGCGATCTATGGATTGACACTAGCGACTTAGAGAACTTCCCAATGATTTACAAGTTTAACTTTGTAACTAAGAAGTGGGTATTAGTTGACAGCAGTGACCAATCAACGGAAGACGGCGTATTGTTCCGCGATGCACGTTGGAATACAGACGGTAGAACTGCTGATGCAGCTACAATTACAGAATTGTTATCAAGCAATTTTGTAGACTTCGACGCTCCAGATCCTGCACTATATCCAAAAGGTATGTTGTTATGGAATCTACGCCGTTCAGGATTTAACGTCAAGCGTTTTGTTCGTGACTATGTTGACACAACAGCACGTAATTTCAGATCATCAAATGACGAGCTAATGACATTGTATTACCCACACCGTTGGTTATCAGAAGCTGGTAATCAAGAGAACGGTGCAGGAACATTTGGTCGTAAGGCACAACGTAAGGTTGTTATCCAGGCGCTACAAGCCCTTGTTAATAGCAATCAACAAATCCGTGATGAAGAAGCACGTATTTTCAACTTGATTGCCACACCAGGATATCCTGAACTAATTGGCGAAATGATCAGCTTGAACTTTGATCGTGGACTGACAGCATTCATCGTTGGCGATACACCAGCACGTTTAACACCAGATGCAACTTCATTGTTGAACTGGGGAACTAACCAAGCAGGCGCATTAGAAGATAACGACAGCGGTTTAGTATCAAGTGATGAATACATGGCTGTGTTCTACCCATGGGGCTACACCAGTGACAACATTGGTAACAACGTTGTTGTTCCTCCAAGCCACATGATGCTACGCACTATTGCATTGAACGACCAAGTTGCTTATCCTTGGTTTGCTCCAGCAGGAACACGCCGTGGTGGTATTACTAACGCAACAGCAGTTGGTTATATTACAGGTGAAGGCGAATTCCAATCAGTTGCATTAAACACTGGACAACGCGACACACTTGCTCAAGTTAAGGTTAACCCATTAACTTTCATTACTGGAACTGGTCTTGTAAACTACGGACAATACACTCGCGCTCGCGCAGCAAGTGCATTAGATCGTATCAACGTAGCTCGTCTAGTAATTCACTTACGTAGACAGTTTACACAGTTGGCCAAGCCATATGTGTTTGAACCGAACGATAAGATTACACGCGACGAAATCAAACAAGCGGCTGAAAGTCTATTGTTAGAGCTAGTTGGACAACGTGCTTTATACGACTACATTGTAGTTTGCGATACAAGCAACAATACTCCAGCAAGAATTGATCGTAGTGAACTATACCTTGATGTAGCTATTGAACCAGTTAAGGCAGTGGAATTTATTTACATTCCATTACGCTTGAAGAACACTGGCGAGATCAAAGGTCTATAATTAAAGGAATAATAAAATGGCAATCGCAACACTATCAAGATTTACAGTTCCACTAGCATCAGACCAGAGCGCCAGCGCTCAAGGTATGCTAATGCCGAAGATGAAATATCGCTTCCGCATTATGTTTGAGAACTTTGGAGTTTCAACTCCTACAACAGAACTAACAAAGCAAGTAGCTGAAGCAAAACGCCCAAGTGTAAACTTTAAAGATATTACACTTGAAGTTTACAACTCAACAATGCACTACGCAGGTAAGGCAACTTGGGATGCTATTACAGTTAAACTACGCGATGACGTTACAGGTAACGTTAGCAAGCTAGTTGGCGAACAAATGCAAAAGCAATATGACTTTTTTGAACAAGCTACGGCAGCAGCTGGTAGCGACTACAAATTTGTCATGCGTATTGAAATGTTAGACGGCGGTAACGGTGCAAGCACTCCAAACATTCTTGAAACATGGGAATGCTATGGTTGCTTTGTTACTAAGGTTGACTACGATTCGATCAGCTACGCAACGCAAGAGGCCAGCATGATCAGTCTTACAATCCAGCCTGATAACTGTTTACAAACAGCAGGAACAGTAGGTGTAGGAACAGCAGTTACTCGAAATACCGGCACAGGCGTAACTGGCGGCGGTTCACGATAATCAAAAAGCTCACTTCGGTGAGCTTTTTTGTGACTTAACATAAACTGCGTATATTATTTTTTAAATAAATACTAGTATGGGAAACCCGTATAACGCTTATCGTGATAACAATCTAAATCCTAATACTTTACAAAAGGATTACGCTCATGCTGCACGGCTGTTTGCAGATGACAATTTTAGGCTAGCTCCTAAGTTAGATTTCTTATTTCATGTATCATTTAATATCAATGCCGCTGCCTTGAAAGATCAAGATTTAAAACAGCGACATTCTAAAGAAATGAACATGTTGGTAAAGAACGTATCTTTACCTAAGTTTACACTACAAACTGAAACAATTAATCAATATAATAGAAAACGTGTAGTGCAAGTTCAACATAAGTTTGATGCTTGCACAATTAAATTCCACGATGATAACATGGGATTGATTAATAAGATGTGGCAAAACTACTATGGATTCTACTATGCAGATTCAGCAGCCGCTGCGAACCCAGGTAGTGCTTATGCTAGAAATGCATACAGCAGAGCACCTTCTAACACATACGGTTTAGATAATAAGGCAACTGGTCAGTTCTTTAATAGTATCACTATCTATCAATTGGCAAGACACCAATGGTTTGCGTTCAAATTAATTAACCCAATGGTTGCAAGTTTTGACCATCAAACAATGGATTATAGCAAAACTAATACTGCACACGAACTAGCAATGACGCTTAACTACGAAGCTGTGCATTACTCAACCGGCGAAATTAATGCAGATACTCCAGAAGGCTTTGGCACAGAGCATTACGATCAGACTCCTAGCCCGCTAGGGTTAACTACTATTAAATCAAGTTCAGTTACTACTGATCAACAACGTGGGACTGCACAAGCTCGTCAAAATGCAAGCTCGGCAATTGACAATTATCAAAATAGACAAGACCTACCACTCGGCGGCACGACAGGAATTGCATCTGCTAAAAGCATAGCATCTACTGCTACTGCAAGTGTTGGCGGTGTTCAAGGAACAGCCTTTCCTGTTGCTACTGCTACTAATAAAAATACAGTAGCAGCCAAAGCGGTAAATATTACTGGTAATAATACTACAATTTTTATAGCACAATAATATGGCATCTAATCTTCCTTCGACACAAGTAACTGACAGTTCGTCAGACGTTAAGCAATTCTTTGACAAATACTTTGTTCACGAAGTTAGTTTTCCTAGCAACCAAATTGATGCAGTCCTTGGATTCTTTCAGAAGCGTGGATTTGACACCGATAGCGCAAGAAGCACAAGTATTGTATTATTAAATCAAGCTAGAATTGATAATGTAAATGTGTTTACATTGCTAGATACATTAAAAGCATTATCCGATGTGCAACTAAGTCAAGTAGTTGCAGAAGTATTAAACGCTTATCGACAGAAAGTAAGCGTCCTAGGTTATCGTGTTGCTACGGTAGCAGATACGTTCGAATCTCGTAACATTCTAGTATAACATGGCCAGCAAATTTGCACGTGGCAAGTTTGTAATGACTCAGCCAAACAAATATATAGGACTTAAAGTCCCTACCTATCGCAGCTCATGGGAACTAAGTTTTATGAGATTTTGCGACACTAATCCGAGTATACAAAAGTGGGCAAGCGAAGCAGTCCAAATCCCATATAGAGATCCACTAACTGGTAGACAAACAGTTTATGTTCCAGATTTCTTTATCCAGTATGTGGATAAGAATATGAAAATGAATGTTGAGCTTATTGAAATTAAACCAGCAAGCCAGGCAATTTTAGAACGTGTAGGTAAAAACAAATACAATCAAGCACAGTTTATTAAGAATCAAGCCAAGTGGGCTGCTGCTAATATTTGGTGCAAACAACAAGGCATAAAATTCAGGGTAGTAAGTGAAAATGATTTATTCCACAATGGCAAGCCTGGATAAGTAAGAGTATGACTAAGAAACTTGAAGAACTATTAAATCTTCCTGAAAGCAAGAAAATTGTCAAACAGGAAGAGAAAGCCCAGGCAGTATCAACTGCTCAGCCCCTGCTTCGCGACATGGCAGAATTTGACAAAATTTCAGCTAGTTTACCGCAAGTTAAAGGGCTAGGCGATATTGCAGATAACGAATTTGACGAGCTTGCTCGACGAGCTACCGAGGCGTATGACGACTTAATGGACTTAGGAATGAACGTTGAAGCACGTTACTCTAGCAGAATCTTCGAAGTTGCAGGCGGCATGTTAAAGAATGCCATTGATGCTAAATCAGCCAAAATTGACAAAAAACTCAAGATGATTGAGTTACAACTTAAGAAACAAAAGCTAGATCAAGATGCAACAGGCAGCGATGATAACGGAATTAGTATTCCGGGAGAGGGCGTAATTATTACAGATCGTAATAGTCTTATTGAAAAACTACGCAATATGAAATAAATACACTATCGGAATTAAACTATGAAATCATTTAAAGATTACCTACAAGAAAGCAAGCAAGTATACGAATACAAAGTAAAAATTGCTGGCGACTGTCCTAAAGACGCATCTAAGCAACTAAAAGTAGCATTAGAGAAATACGGCTGCACTAGCTGTTCAAAAGGCAACAGAACACCTATTCAAGAAAGTCCTTTAGATTTTCCAGAGTCAAAGTTTGCAGAAGTAACATTGTTTGATGTAGCTGTTACATACCCAACAACTGCACCGGTTTTAAAAGAATACATTGCTAGTCAATTAAAAATGCCATCGGCAAGAGTTTGTGTATTAACACCGTTTGATATCAAAGAACGTGACTTAAACGACGAGCATTTTAAAAATCCTAAAGGTGATGCACTATTAGGTAAAGATTACGAAAGCACAGCCGATGGACAGAAATTAGTCGGCGAGAAGCATATTAGCAGCTTCTTAAAAGACTTAGCTAAACAAAAACACGGTGGCACCGAATATAAGCTGCCTACAGGAAAATAATATGAACTTCGAAGACTTATACAAAAAAATTGCATCACTTGACACTCCTGCAAAAGAAGTGCCCGAAGTGGAAGAGGTAGTTATTGCAGAAGACGCAATTGATCCAGTAGTGCAACTACGCCGTGATTTAGGCCTAGACTTATTTACTGAGAGTGCAGTTGCTGAATGCGGTGATATGCCAGTTATGGGCGGCATGGATATGGGCGCACCAAAGCAACAAGACAACGTCAGCATGAATGTTAGTCTTAACGGCAGCGGCGCAGGCGGCATTAAAGATTTGATGGCCATCTTAAAAGGTATTGAAGCAGGTGACGAAAAGGCAGTTGCTGTTAATATCGATGGCGGCGATATGGGCGATTTAGAAAATGCGTTTGATGAAGAATTTGCAAACGCACCACAAGAGCAAGTTGCCCCAATTGATGCAGTATTACAAACCGGCGATGATCTACACGGCCAGGGTGCAGAAGCTCCTAAGGTTAATGGTGGCGGCAATCCAATGCAAGAAACATTAATGACTCAACTAAGTCGTTTATATACCGAAGTAAAAGAAGGTAAGAAAGACAACTTTGATGCCCTAAAGCATGTTAAGAATCCTACTAAGGGTGAAAAAGATGCTGCAAAAGATGTCAAGCGTGGCAGTTACAAAGACCGTGCCGCAATGTTAAAATCAGCAGAAGCTGATGGCCGTTTAAAAGATTAAATTTTATTAATAGTATTAAAAGCACCCTACGGGGTGCTTTTTTTATACTGAAAAACTAGAACCGCAGCCGCATGTGGACTGCGCATTTGGATTAGTAATAGTAAAGCTACTACCCATGAGTTCTTCTTTATAATCTATAGTAGAACCTATTAGATATTGATAACTCATAGAATCCACAAAGATTTTAAAATTAGATTGTGCTATTTCAAAGTCATCATCGGCCTTGACGTCATCTAATGTAAACCCGTAACTAAATCCACTACAGCCACCGCCTTGAACGAATACTCGTAGCGCAATAGCAGGATTGTTTTCCTCTGCTAGAATATCGGCTACTTTTTCCTTAGCTGACTCAGTAATTGTAATAGGTTCCATAATTATCCACTTGTTAGGTATTTAGTGTAAAAAGATGCACCTCTTCCAAAACCACTCTACAGGGTGCTAGTTTTATGTAAATAAAGTTATGGCAAAATCACTAGACGGCGTATTAATCAAAAAAGCGCACAGTAAAGAAAAGTTTACAGAAGATCAAGTAGCGGATCTTCTTGCGTGTGCTGATCCCGAAACAGGTTACTTATATTTTGTAAGAAACTTCTTTTATATTCAGCACCCAGTTAAAGGTAAGATGAAATTTGAACCTTACGAGTATCAAGTTGGCTTGTTAGATTCTTATCACAATTATCGTTTCAATGTAAACATGATGCCGCGGCAAAGCGGAAAGACTACATGTGCATCGGGATACTTATTATGGTTCGCAATGTTTCACCCGGATCAGACTATTCTAGTTGCCGCACACAAATACACAGGCTCACAAGAAATTATGCAACGTATCCGTTATGGATACGAATTATGTCCTGATCACATTAGAGCAGGTGTAACAAACTATAACAAGGGCTCGATAGAGTTTGAAAATGGATCACGTATTGTATCAGCTACTACTACCGGTAATACTGGTCGTGGTATGTCAATTTCCTTATTGTATTGCGATGAGTTTGCATTTGTGCAACCTAACATCGCCACAGAGTTTTGGACTTCAATATCCCCGACACTAGCAACTGGTGGACGGGCAATTATTACGTCGACCCCTAACAGTGACGAAGATGAGTTTGCGATCATTTGGAAAGAGAGTCAAAATACATTTGACGAATATGGCAACGAAAAGGACGATCATGTCGGCATTAACGGGTTTCACGGATACCGCAGCGAGTGGAGTGATCACCCTGATCGAGATGAACAATGGAAGATAACTGAAACTGGCCGTATCGGCGAAGAACGGTTCCGTCGTGAATACGGTTGCGAATTCTTGGTCTACGATGAAACCCTCATTAACAGTATTAAGTTAAGCGAGTTAGTCGGAAAAGAGCCAATTAGTCGTATGGGGCAAGTGCGCTGGTATAAGAAGCCAACCTCGGATAATTTATATCTTGTAAGTTTAGATCCTAGTTTAGGCACAGGTGGCGACTATGCTGCCATCCAAGTTTTTGAATTACCTACAATGATTCAAGTAGCAGAGTGGCAACATAACATCACTGCAATTCAGGGTCAAATTAAGATTATGCGTGATATTTTACGCTATCTCCAAGACGAAATCGGCCAAGAAAATACCAACAACATTTACTGGTCATTAGAAAATAACACAGTGGGCGAGGCAGGGTTAGTTGTTATCGCTGACATGGGCGAAGAAACTTTTCCGGGATTATTTGTAAGTGAGCCCGGCAGAAAAGGCCATGTGCGTAAGTTCCGTAAGGGCTTTAATACCACTTTTGGCAGCAAAATTTCTGCTTGTGCTCGAATTAAATTTCTTGTTGAAACTGACAAGATTACTATCAATAGCCGTGCATTGCTAAGTGAGTTAAAGACATTTATCGCCGCCGGCACTAGTTTTAAAGCAAAAACCGGCCAAACAGACGACCTAGTGTCTGCACTATTGTTAGTGGTTAGAATGAGCACAATTTTAGCTGATTGGGATCCCCGAGTAATGGAAGTCCTAAGTAGCAAAGAGGGATTCGAAGAGGATTGGGAGCCGCCATTGCCTATATTTGTTTCCTCA
>Ga0209230_10000345_pt1 | contig 18163 bp, 16 predicted proteins | sample LakOntMetagenome_FD_187467 | JGI IMG/M metagenome (GOLD analysis project Ga0209230, IMG submission 187467) | Freshwater and sediment microbial communities from Lake Ontario - Sta 18 epilimnion Metagenome (SPAdes) (version 2) | ecosystem: Environmental > Aquatic > Freshwater > Lentic | place... | reverse complement strand
TGGAATGAAAATATTCAAAATTATACCAAGTCCTAAAAAAGTGTATATATTTTACACAAACATGTATTTTTTATGTACAAACAAGACATAAAGTATCGGAATAACTAAATAAAATCTAATAATTAACTATTTTTGCACTTTGATGTAATAATTAAATTGATTTTCAGAGCAAACACACACTAAATTTTTTGAATGAAGATTGAATATTTTATTAAACCTAGTTGGAAAAATCTCATACTAACAATATTAATTTGGCATGCTGGAATTGCATTTTATATTTTAATTGCAGGATATTCAGAATATTCTCTTTTTAACAGATACACCTTTTATGTAACTTATTCATGGACAGGACTATTATTGTGCTATTTTACTGTGATTTGGTCGATTCCAAAGTTTTTTTTAAAGAAGAAATATATTGCTCTATTAATTTCAAATATATTCTTATTAATATTATTTGTAATTATCAGATATTATTACAATACTTTCCTCTACCAATATGAATATTACGAGTATAAAAATGGAATATACGTACCTGGAAATATATATGATATCATTTCAAGAGGACTATCAAGAGGATTATCTTTTATATTAATTGCATATGTATATCGTTTTTTTATTGATTGGATAATTATTGATAGAATAAAAAATAAATTAGAAAACGAAAAATTAAAATCAGATCTTAAGTCACTCCGCTATCAATTAAACCCACACTTTTTATTTAACATAATCAATAATATATATTATTTATCGCTAATAAAATCAGATAAAACAGCAAAATCGCTAATACAATTATCAGACTTACTTCGCTATGTCTTAGATGAAAAAGAAGATTTAACAGAAATTCAAAATGAAGTAGATTATCTAAAAAAGTTTATTGAACTTCACAAACTCAGATTTTCAGATGCAATAGTGCATTTTAATGTTCAAGAAGATATACAAAACTGTAAATTAAAAATACCCCCCATGCTGTTATTAACATTCATTGAAAATGCATTTAAGCACGGCTCGAAAGAAACAATCAGTGATCCAATTAAAATTGAATTAATCTTATCTGACGATAAATTAACTTATACAGTAGAAAATACAATAGGAGAAAGTATTTCTAAAGATAAAACAAGTGGAATAGGCCTTAAAAACCTTAACCAAAGATTACAATTGTTATATCCAAATAAACACAAGGTGATTTTAACAAATAACAATAATCATTTTTTTGCTAAACTAATTATACAATACAATTGATGATAAATGCTATTGCCATAGATGACGAGCAAAATGCGCTTGGAATTATCACAGAATTTTCAAATAAAATAAGTGATGTCAACATTGTAAAAACTTTTACAGATCCAATAATTGCATTAGATTATATACTTAATCATCAAATTGATTTAATTTTTTTAGATATCCAAATGAGTAAACTAAATGGATTAGATTTAGCAAAAAGAATTTCCAATAAAAATTTACAAATAATATTAACGACAGCATATCCAAATTTTGGATTAGAAGCATTTGATCTAGACATAATTGATTACTTAGTAAAACCCATCCCCTTTGAAAGGTTTGAAAGAGCAATTAATAAAGCTAAACTTATAATTCATAATTTGATTCAATTACCAATTCAAGAAAAATTAGAAATTCTTCCCGAAATCGATGATTTTTTATTTATAAAATCGAGTTATTCAACCTTCAAATTGAAAATTAGTGACATCATATTCATTGAAGGAATGAGGAACTACATTGCGATCCATACAACAAAAAATAAATATACTATTCTAGAAAATTTAAAGAAGATAGAAAGTCAATTGAACATTTATAAGTTCGTACGTATCCATAAGTCATATATAGTTTCACTAAAACACATAAATAAGATTGAGAAGGAAACTGTTCATATTCTTAAAAATAAATTACCAATTGGGGAAACTTATAAATTAAAATTAAAAGAGACAATCAAAAATTATAAATAAAAAACATAATATATCCATACCAATTTTCATCGTTTACAACGCGTTTTATAAACAACCATTTTTTGCTTAAGTTCTACCAATTCAGCTTCTATTTCAATCGAACTCATCCCCGCGAAGGGCACAAACCCTGTCACGAAAGTGACAGGGTTTTTATTTATGGAAGCGGTGTGAGCTTGCTCACAAACGCGGACATAGATAAAAACCCAACGAAATGCGTAGCATTTTGTTGAAAGGGTTTGGGTAAACCCACCCGTTAGGAAGACGTTTTGAGCAAAGCGAAAAACGGCAGTCCTGTGGGTTTGGGTACGCCCCTCGCAGAAGTATAGGGAAGACGGCGTAATGAAATGAAGCCGGCAGTCCTGTTTCCGCTTAAAATCAATGATTTTGACCACAATTAAAGGCATATTATGTCAAGAAAATTGCTCAAACACAATAAATGAAATAATTAGTTAACTTTACCTAACTAAATACTGCATGAAAGATGACATACAAAATATCCTTTCAGGAAAGAGCCAAGTTAAGCACCATCATCTTATCCAAACAACCTGCAGTTACCTTAAAAGAAGCCAAGGAACAAGCTCAATGGTTAAAGACCAACAGCAGCACAAAGAAGAAGAAACAAAGAGCCTAATTCAATTTGCAGAAGACAATAAACTTTGGGTAGAAAATATCAATATTGACCTATACGTATCAGAAGGTGCCGAACAAAAGGTTTTCTTGAAAGATGGTACAAGTGTTTTAAAATTAAATGATTCCATTTATTACGCAAGCTGGGTAGATTATTTTCACAACCTACTACTAAACAATTTATTTTTCCCTGATACAGCATATAAGCTATTGGGATTTTACAAAAATTTAGACGTTTTATACGCTGTGGTTGAACAGCCCTTTGTAAAGGCAAATGAAAAAACAGATTTAAATTTTGTAAAATCTTTTTTAGAAAATAATGGCTTTTTAAACAAAAAGAACCATGACTACTATAATGAGGAACTTAATTTAATTCTAGAAGACCTTCATGACGAAAATGTACTGACGCAAAATGGAATGTTGTATTTTATTGATACAGTATTTTATATCAACAATAAAAAGAAGTAAATTAAAAATCATTGAACCCGAAAAGTAAAAATATACTTATGAAAAGAATTATTCTACTTGCTATAATATTGAATATAAGTTTAAATGGATTTTCACAGAAAATCATTTCAGCTGAAAACCCTTTAGAAAATATAATACAAAACGATTTTGATTCTTCAATTCTTTATTCATATGCTGATCGGGGTTATTATCATAATTATTTAATAATTTCAAAAAAAGATAGTTTAGTTTATTTTTACCGTTATTCTTCACCATTAAATAGTTATATCAATTTTAGAAATAGAGCACCCTACAATTCAAATATTCGCTCAAAATTAGATTCTAATTATATTGAATTCATTACGACCAACCCTAATATTAATAGTTATTTATCAGCGGTTGATACAAAATTGGCAAATGAATCTATTTGGAAAGATATTACAAAATATAATTTATGGAACCTTATCGATGATTCTAAAATTAATTCATTAATTAATGTTTGTGATACTGAAACTTTTCATGAACGTACTGAAATTTTTAAATTATTAACAAAAGATAAAATTATTGAGCTTAAATATTATAATCCCAAGGGCAGGAATAAAGATTGTAAATTCAATCAAACAAGAGACGATATTGTCAAAATTGAAGAAATAATTTCTAAATTCTTTAAAAGTAGATGATGAAAAATTTACTAATTCTATTTTTAATAAGCTGTAATCTTTGCAAAGCAAATCATAATTATATTTTAAAAGACACTACCGCTATACATCAAATTAGTTTTTCTAGAGGTGGCAATCCTGGATATGATTATAAAGATTTACTAGAAAAAGAACTATACACTATTATAATTGAAGAAAATGGAGATGTTATATTAAAATGGAATGGGAAATGCCCTACTAGCAAAAATAATACTGTTATTTGCTCCTATTCCGGAATAATTACAAAGAACCAATTTTCAAATCTAACCAAAAAATTAAAACAAATAAAATACACTGAACTGAAAGAACTTTATGCTCCATTAGTAGAATACGAACATATAACTTCTGATAGTTATACTATTTCTTATAATAATGGACTACAAAAGAAGATTACCGATCAAAATCATGATATAGATGGCTTAAAGGAGTTTAGAGAGATGCTCATTAAGTTAAAAAAAGAAATTAGATGGGCGCCTGCTAAATAACCCTAACCCTACCCTCCATGCACATGCATCGTTTTAACTTCAGCGATAACACTGTGATAATATTTATACCAATGTGATTTCCCTAATTTTTTTGCTTCAATATGTTGTGGCTCACTTGCCCATGCACGAACGGCGTCCATGTCTTTCCAATAACTTATAAAAGCCCCTCTTCCATCGTGCTTAAAACTTTCATAGCCTAAATAACCAGGCATTTGCTTTGCAAGCTCTAATGTCAAATCATCATACGCTGCATATCCTTCTAAATTATCTGACAAGTAGTAATTAAATATAGAAGCAATATAAGGAGGCTGAGGTTGTTCGTTGTTTTTCCAATGTATCATAGTGCTGTAAAATAATAAAAACTTCTGTCTATTTCAAATACACCCTTCTAACCGCAACAAACACAGGAATCAGCACAGAATAGCCAATAAAAAACGGAATAATCATACCAATCCATCCGGCAGCCATAAAAACCGCTATTAGAAGTAACTGAAACCCAAGACCATAAAACGACACCAAAAACATAAACCATTTAGGAAATATAGTTGCATGCTGGGCGCGTGGATCTAGTTTATATACCAAATCATCAAATACTCGGTACAAGATCCTAAATAGCTTAAATAAAACATTAACGCTGGACTGGCTTTCACCCACATAAGCCGTGGGCACTTGATCTTCAAAAATTTGACTGGTAATTTCACCGGCTGTTGTATGCCTGAAAATAACATGGTAGTAATTATACACCGTGCCCTGTGTTTGCATACACATATAGGCAATTAGCGCTAACCATGTATTTGTACCAGTATATACCGCAATTGAAATAATAAGTGCAAGGTTTAAAAGACTATCTAAAATAGAATCTAAATAGCGGCCACTATATGATGGCTCATTTTTAATCCTAGCCAATTGACCATCGGCGGCGTCGAGTATTGATTTTAAAATTAAAAAAAAGCCAGCCAGCCAAAACTGCGCCTTTAACATATAAACAATAGCCAATATACCAGAAATACCAAATAACAGGGTAATATGAATGGCCGTTACGCGCGTATTTTTAAGTGCTTCCGCAATCAATTTTGCTACAGGCCTTCCATAGTCTGAAACATCAACAAATTTATTCGCAACCCCAAGTTTAGACATTTAGCCCTTTAATATGTTATAGAGAAATGTGTAAACATACGATTTAGTTATTGATGTTTTTGTATTTTCATATATATGGAATATAATAATCCACTCATCCCCACTTCGGATATCCCGCAGTACCAAGAAATCCCTTTACAACGCGTAGAGCCGGCATATAAAAAAGTATTGTGGTTTAACTGGGCTATTGCTTATTTGTTCATCACCGGTCTTACTGTGCTCATTTTTATCGTAAACGATGAACTCCACAAAGTTTGGATCATTACCCTAGCTGCGGTTGTATTAGTGAGTAGTATCGCACATGTTATTGCCTCTATAGAAATTGGATTTAAAAATAGGTCTTGGGCGCTAAGAGATAAAGACATCATTTTTAAAAAAGGATGGCTGTTTCAGAGCACACATATTGTTCCGTTTGCCAAAGTCCAACACTGCATTTTAAAAACTGGGCCAGTAGGCCGCAGGTACAATCTTGCATCACTGCGTTTTATGACAGCAGCAAGCCATCAAAGAGATATTAGCATTAACGGTTTATCATTAGAGGACGCCGAAAAAATAAAGGAACATGCAAGACAAGCAATTTGATTGGTATACGCCACAAAAACTTTCTCCGTATGCATTTTTATTTATCATAGGAAAAGTGATTAACCAATCATGGGCGTTTTTATTACTTTTTATTGGCGGTAAATTTCTAAAAAAAGAAAAAGGAATAGCTGAGTTAGGCATGGGTTATTTTATCCTAATCATCATTGGCTTTATTGTATTAGCATCCATCCCCTATGTGATTCAGTATTTAAGATTTAGAATATTTGTAAAAGGAAACGATCTTATTGTTTTAAAAGGCCTCTTTACTAAAAAGATCATCACGATACCTATTCATAAAATACAATCCGTAAACGCTGTGCAGGGCTATTTGAACCGTTTTACAGAAACCTGCGAATTAAAAATAGAAACCGCCGGAGACGAAGGCACCGAAGTAGAAATAAAAGCCATCGATGAAAAAAAAGCCTATGCCCTTCAGGAGCTCTTAAAAAAAGTGCCAGTAGCAGATGAAACTATAACTACTCCTGAGCCTGAAACGATTTTGGGCATTCGGTTTTGGGATATTATTAAACTTTCTTTATCAGAAAACCATGTCAAAACATTTTTACTGATACTCACCTATTTACTAACTAAAATTGATGACGTTAAAAATTTATTTGGCATCGATACAGCAAAAAAAATAAATGAAGAGGCTGATAAAATCGCCTATACCACCAATATTATACTGGCTTTTACATTAACCGTACTTTTTATCACATTTATTGTTTCATTTATTAGAGTGCTTATCCGCTACTACAATATGAAACTTAAAATTTCAGAAAAAGGTTTTGAAACACAGTGGGGATTTTTACAAACACAAAAAAAACTCCTCATCAAAGAAAATATTCAGCAAATTAGTTGGAAAAACAATTTATTGCAACGCATATTAGGAATTAAGATTTTACGATTTTTTATGACCAGCGAAAAATCAAATACGCCTAATCAGTGGATAAGAATCCCTGTTATGCAGGAGCGCTTGCTTACGCAAATAAGTCATATTTATCAGAACGTTTGGCCCTCACAAGTTGCAGCGTCTAACGGCATTGATGCTTCTTACAAGTGGCGCAACACAATCATTTTTGTTACACCCCTATCCATTATAGCTGGCATTATCGTGTACTTTAAGTCGCCATGGCTAACTCTCATACCCCTTGGCGTATTTATTTATTTTACAATTACCCATATCATCCTTCAATACAACTATACATTTTGGTTTCACCAAAACAGTATTCAAATTTGTAAAGGGGTTTGGGGGCGTGAACAAACCATTCTCAATTTTAAAAACGTACAGCAGGTAGAAATTAAAACAAGCCCTTTTTTAAGGTCACATCATTTATGCACGCTGGTACTACATTCGGCTGGAGAAGACGTTGTTAAACTCCCATTTATCCCTGTAGCGCAAGCCAACTATATTACCAACTGGTGTATGGTTCAAATTGAGTTTTAAAACAGTAAAACCTAACAATTTTATATAGATATTTGTACATATGAATACCAAAGTACAAACGCCCATTATGCCCACCCTATTTGCGGGGCTATATTTACTCGTACACTTTATTCCAGATTTAGACGCCGCCGACGTTATGGGACCGCAATGGCTTTATACAGGCATTATTGATGCACTGGGTATCCTATTTATATTCATGCACCGTCAGTATTGCGCGCCGGCAATACAAGGCATTTTCAAATACAAGTTTACCCTGGTATTTAGTTTTTTAGTGGCCTGGGCGTCACTCTCCTATTTTTATGCCATTAACCCTACCGAAACCCTGGTTACTGGCGCAAGACTCATTACTACTTTTTTAGTTTTTATTGTACTATCTATTTTATTTTACAAGCAACCGCTCCCTGCCTTATTAACAGGCATTTCGGTGATCATGGCTTTTGTATTACTTTATGATTCGCTTGTTTTATTAAAAACATTTTCGAGCAACCTAACAACCATGAGCCTCGATGAAAACATTTTAGCATTAAGAGGCAATCATGGCAATAAAAACGTAATGGCAGCAGCCCTGCTTATTAAATTTCCATTTGTACTTTGGCTCATAATCAATAGTAAATTACTGGGTAAACTACTGGCAGCCTTTGTACTTATAATGGGCGTTACAGGGCTTTTAATATTAAATACCAGGTCTACCTATGTGGGACTTCTTATTATCACCATCATTTTTATTGCCACAACCCTGTACTTTAAAAGCAAGCAAAACAAAAAGGCCATATTTACACAAATCGCCTATTTAATTATACCAGTAATTATTGGATACTTTATTGCCAATATGTTTTTAGGCACGGCCGTTCAAATGCAAGATAGCCAGGGCGGTTACGGTACCGTTACCAAAAGAATTGGTGACATTACAGTTGCCAGCGAAGAAAACAGCCGTTTGCGGTTATGGAAAAACGCCATCGACTATTCTATCCATCATCCACTTATTGGGTGTGGTTATGGCAACTGGAAACTAGCGTCTATTCCGTACGAAATATTTCATACCACCGAATTATTTGTACCCTACCACGCACACAACGATTTTTTTGAAATGTTTGCCGATCTTGGCTTATTAGGCGGACTTAGTTTTGCACTCTTATTTTTACTAGTACCCATCATTACATGTAGTATTTGGAAAAACAAGTCGTTTAATAATTTACACTTAGCAGCAACCATCTTATTTATGGCGGTTACCTGTTATGCGGTGGATGCCTTTTTAAATTTTCCCGCCGAGCGTACTGCCATGCAATCTATACTTGCCATTGCAGCTGCATTAATTTGTATCCCTATCAGCTATCAACAAGAAAATGTGAATGTGCGCAAATCACTCATGGGTGTATTTTTTAGTGTAGCACTTATAGGAATTATGCCTAGTATTTACGTTCATAAATTAACTTACGACTCTTTAAAAATTCAAAAGTTTGTAATGGGTGAAGTAAACGCTGACCCCGTAATGAAAACCGAAGACGTAGAAAAACTACCGTCTATTCCTGACATGTCTTCTTCTACCCTGCCTTTAAAAGCAATGATAGCGCGCTATTACATAAGGGATAAAAAATATGATGAGGCCCTAGCGCTCTTAAAAGAAAGCGACAACGTAAACCCGCACCTCTATTACAACGACTTTTTAAGAACAGCTATTTACGCTGCTAAAAATAATTTTGATAGCGCCTTATACAGTAGCAAAAGAGCATTTTACAATTGGCCTAACGCTACTAGCTACTATAAAAATTTAATTTTTGCAGCATCCAAAAAGAAGGACAGTACCGAAATTAAAAAAGCATTTAATTTAATTGTAGATCATTTTAATACGCCATTTACTTGGAACAACTATTTACTAGGTATGTATGAAGTAAAAGGAAGCGCAGACGCTAACCTCAACAATATGTTAGACAGCGCCATTAAAATGTTCCCCAATGATCTTGCAACGTTTAGTCAAACAAAAGCGCTCTTTAATAGGAACTTAAAAGATGCCAATAATAAAAACGCAAACGACTACACCACAGAAGGTTTACAAGCTTTTCAAAAAGGACAATATGTAAAAGCAGCAAGTTGTTATGCGAGCGCATTTAAATTAGACCCTACCAATTATACCCACGCCGAAAACGTGGGCATATGCTATTACACCGCTCAAAAATTTGCAGACGCCATAGATTATTTTAAAAAGTCTATAGCAGTAGGCAGTTCTACTACCGGCAAGTCTGAATATTATTTAGGTATGAGTTATATAGCTACCGGTAAAAAATTAGAAGCTTGTAACGCCTTGCAACTCGCAAATGCAAAAAAATATCCAGACGCTGCGGCAGCCATCACAAATAATTGCAAGTAAATTTTTATCAATTGGACATAAAAAAGGCGGCACTAAAAGTGCCGCCTTTTTATTTATTTGTAACTTATAAATTACGCTAAATCAAAACGATCGAGGTTCATTACTTTGTTCCAAGCGGCAACAAAATCGTGAACAAATTTTTCTTTAGCATCATCACATGCATATACTTCTGCAAGTGCACGTAATTCTGTGTTAGAACCAAATACAAGGTCTACTCTAGTTGCTGTCCATTTAGCAGCACCTGTAGCTCTATCTGTTCCTTCAAAAGAATTTTGTCCTGTTGCTTTCCAAGTAGTGTTGTAATCAATAAGGTTGGTAAAGAAATCGTTGGTTAATACACCTGGACGATTTGTAAACACACCATGGTTTGATTCATCAAAATTGGTTTTTAATACACGCATACCACCTACAAGCACTGTCATTTCAGGTGCTGTTAGATTTAGTAAATGTGATTTATCAAGTAACATTTCTTCTGATGAAATAAGTGTTTTAGGCTTGATGTAGTTACGGAAACCATCTGCGGTTGGCTCTAATACACCAAATGAAGCAACATCTGTTTGCTCTTCAGTAGCATCTGTTCTGCCAGGTGTAAATGGAACAGTAACACTGTATCCACCATCTTTAGCAGCTTTTTCGATTGCAGCAGCACCAGCAAGTACAATTACATCTGCAATAGATACTTGTTTACCACCCGTTGCACCCGCATTAAAATCTTGCTGAACCGCAACCAACTTATCTAATACTTTAGATAGTTGTGCAGGGTTGTTTACAGCCCAATATTTTTGAGGAGCTAAACGAATTCTTGCACCATTAGCGCCACCTCTTTTATCTGTACCTCTAAAAGTAGATGCAGAAGCCCAAGCGGTAGATACTAATTCAGAAACAGTTAAACCTGAAGATAATATTGCAGCTTTTAACTGTGCAACATCTGCAGCATCAACAAGTGTATGATTCACTGCAGGCACAGGATCTTGCCATACTAGTACTTCAGCAGGAACTTCTGATCCTACGTATCTAGCACGAGGACCCATATCACGGTGTGTTAATTTAAACCACGCTCTTGCAAACGCATCCGCAAACTGATCAGGATTTTCGTAAAATCTTTTTGAAATAGGTGCATATGCAGGATCCAATATCATTGCTAAATCGGTAGTTAGCATAGTTGGCGCATGTGACAATGACGGATCATGTGCATCAGGCACAGTTCCAGCACCGCCGCCATTTTTAGGCTTCCACTGATGTGCGCCAGCAGGGCTTTTTACAAGTTCCCACTCAAACTTAAATAAGTTTTCGAAGTAGTTGTTACTCCACTTAGTAGGTGTAGTTGTCCAAGCACCTTCTAAACCTGAAGTAATTGTATTTACACCATTACCAGAACCAAATGTATTTTTCCAACCAGTACCTTGCTCTTCAATACTTGCACCTGCAGGTTCTTTACCTACATATTTTCCTGGATCAGCAGCACCATGTGTTTTACCAAATGTGTGACCACCAGCAATAAGGGCAACTGTTTCTTCATCATTCATGGCCATACGCGCAAATGTTTCTCTGATATCTTTTGCAGAAGCAATTGGATCAGGATTGCCGTTAGGACCTTCTGGATTTACATAAATTAAACCCATTTGTACCGCAGCCAATGGATTTTCTAAATCTCTATCGCCACTGTAACGCTTATCACCTAACCACTCACGCTCAGAACCCCAATACACATCTTCGTGTGGTTCCCAAACATCTTCTCTTCCACCTGCAAAACCAAAGGTTTTGAAGCCCATAGATTCAAGCGCACAGTTACCTGTTAGGATCATTAAATCACCCCATGATAATTTTTTACCGTACTTCTTTTTGATAGGCCATAAAAGTAAACGCGCCTTATCGAGGTTGGTATTATCAGGCCAGCTATTTAGTGGTGCAAAACGCAACATACCTGATCCACCACCGCCTCTACCATCGGTAGTACGGTATGTACCAGCACTATGCCAAGCCATTCTAATAAAGAATGGACCGTAATGACCATAATCGGCAGGCCACCAATCTTGAGAATTGGTCATTAAATCAATAATGTCTTGCTTAACTGCCTTTAAGTCTAATGTTTTAAATTCAGAAACATAGTTAAAAGTCGAATCCATTGGATTTGACTTTTCGGTGTGCTGGCGTAAAATGTTTAATCGTAACTGATTAGGCCACCAATCTGTGTTTCTTGTTCCACTACCTGCACTACCTAGTTTAGCGGTAGCGCTAGCAACCGTTGCTCCTGTGTAAGGGCATTTTCCTTCTGTGTTTGTATTTTCCATTGTAATGAATTTTTAAGCGTTGAGTTGCAAATCTAGGCTAATAAAACACCAAAATTGTCATTTTGTTGTCATGATTATCAGCAAATTATCCATACCAATTAGGTGTATTATTGGATAGTGGCCGAAGGTCTTTTTTCGCTACCTGCCTGCTTGGTTAAATCATCGCCTAAACTGGCTCTATAGAAATCAGCTATACTTGTTAAAGTAACGATTACTGCAGGGTTATGCTTTGCTACATCAAGAGTTTCACCAGGGTCTGTAGACAAATCATATAAGGCCATGGGCACAGTTACAGAAGCATATTTACCCGGAAAACCATCTTTGCCCATATCGGTAGCTTTATAGGTTTGTGATTGGTGCGGAAACACCAATTTCCATTTACCTTGTCTAACGGCCTTAAGGCTATTATTGTCATAATAATAAACAAAATGATCTCGTGGGTTAGCCTGCGTCTCCTGCTTTAATAAAGACAATATAGTTACGCCATCAATTTTATTTTTAGGCAAATTGCTTTTTGTGAGTGCCGCAATGGTAGGCAGCACATCCATGGTAGCCGCCAAATTATTACACACCGTACCTGGCGCAATAACACCCGGATAACTCATGATACAAGGCACTTTAACGCCACCATCCCATGCAGAACCTTTACCCTCACGGAGTCCGCCACTACTACCCGCATGGTTGCCAAATGTTAACCATGGGCCGTTATCACTGGTAAAAATAATGAGCGTGTTTTTTGTTAATCCATTTTTATCAAGGGCCTTCATCACTTCTCCAATAGACCAATCTATTTCCATCATTAAATCGCCAAATAATCCAGCGCCGCTTTTATTTTTAAATTTACTAGACACCGCAATGGGCACGTGCGGCATAGAGTGTGCTAGGTATAAAAAGAAGGGATTGTTTTTATTGTTACCTATAAATTTTACGGCACGCTCTGTGTACAACGTTGTAAGTTTGGCCTGATCTTCTAAATTATTTATTGGCATTACTGGATTAAACCCATCAAGTAATTGAAGCGTTGGATATTTAGATTTTTTGGAACCCGTATCTGTGATGGGTTTACCATCATAACCAACAGGCCACATATCATTAGAATAAGGCAGGCCCAAATATTCATCAAAGCCATATGACGTAGGCAAATAAGGCGCTTTGGCACCCAAATGCCATTTACCAATCATGCCCGTTTTGTATCCTTTTTGTTTGACCATCGATGCAATGGTTTCCTCTGATGGATTTAATGCCACATTTGACCAGGGCATAAGTGCCCCAGAAATGCCCACTCTATTAGGGTAGCAACCTGTTAAAAGTGCTGCTCTAGAAGCGCTACATACAGCCTGAGCTGCATAAAAATTAGTGAACCGCATACCACTAGCCGCTAACTTATTTAAATTGGGAGTGTGGTATGGGTAACCGCCATAACTTTCTGGATCACCGTATCCCATGTCATCCATAAAAATGAGTACAACATTGGGGGCTGTGGTTTGGGGTAGTTTGGTTTGTGCTTGACCCGGCTTCAAAAAAGTCATTATAGACAATAAAAAACCGAGTAAAATTTGTAATTTTTTCATGTGTGTCATATGGTAAACGTAATATAATAATAATGTACGGGAAAGCACATTTATTAGCCAAATTCCCTACCTTTTAGGTACTAATTATCCATTATGAAAAAGCTATTGACACTCCTATTTATTGGCGCTATTACATGTCAAGTAAATGCCCAAACCATTCAACTTGCCAATGGATGGAAATTAAATCCGGCAGGAACTTCTTTTGCACTTGGAGACTTACCCCTAAATATAGAAATAAGTAGTTCAGGAAAATATATGGCCGTTACCAACAACGGACAAGGCTACCAAAGTATTGAACTCATAGATCCTGTTTCAGAAAAAATAATTGACTCCGTTAGTATTGCAAAATCTTGGTATGGTTTAAAATTTAGTGCCAACGAAAAATATTTATACGCTAGTGCCGGACATGACAATCGTATTAATGTGTATCAAATTAACAATGGAAAATTAATACTTGCTGATAGTTTACTACTAGGTAAAAAATGGCCCGAAAAAATTGGACCAGCAGGCATCGAAATAAATGAATCTGCTAATGAACTATATACCGTTACCAGAGAAGACAAACAGCTCTACATTTTTGATTTAAAAACAAAACAAATTATTGGCAAATACGGCTTAGCAGCCGAAGCTTTTACTTGTAAACTAAGCCCTAATAAATCTACCCTCTTTATTAGTTGCTGGGGTGCCGATCAAGTTTTAGTGTTTGATTTAAAAACAAAAACCTGGCAAACACCCATCACAGTTGGCGACAACCCCAACGAAATGCTCATCACTAACACACATTTATTTGTGTGCAATGCCAACGACAACAGCGTTTCGATTATTGATATAGCTACAAAAAAAGTAGTAGAAATTTTAGATGCAGCATTGTATCCAAATGCACCAAGCGGTTCTACCACCAATAGTTTAGCCATCGACAAAAAAAACAACAGATTGTTTATTGCCAACGCCGACAATAACTGCCTTGCCGTTTTTGATATCGCAAAAATTGGAAATAGTAAATCGGTAGGTTTTATTCCTACCGGCTGGTACCCAACCAGTGTGCGTTTTTTAAACAACAAAATATGGGTAGCCAATGGTAAAGGATTTACACCAAAAGCAAATCCATTTGGACCTTCTCCTGTCAGAAAAAAAGGAGAAGTGATACATCACATGGGCATTACTAAAACAGGTAGCAGCGAGCAGTATATTGGTGCTTTGTTTACCGGCACCATGAGTGTGATTGCAAACCCTTCGATTACTACTTTAGCCAACTACACTAAAACAGTATACAAAAACACACCTTACACAGCTACCAAATTAACGCAGGCCGATAGTATTGAAGCAGGCAATCCCATACCTAGTAAAGTAGGGCAAGCCTCTCCTATTAAACACGTGTTTTATATTATCAAAGAAAACCGCACTTATGATCAAGTGCTTGCTGATATGCCGGGCGGTAATGGCGATACTTCACTCTTATTATTTGGAAAAAATATTACACCCAACCAACACGCCATTGCTAGTAATTTTGTGTTACTCGATAACTTTTATGTAGACTCAGAAGTAAGTGCCGATGGGCATAACTGGAGTATGGGTGCCTACGCAAACGATTATCTCGAAAAAACTTGGCCATCTAGTTACTCGGGCCGAGGTGGTACATATGGCGGCGAAGGAGAAAGAGAAATTGCCAATAATAAAAACGGATTTATTTGGAATAACTGTTACCGCGCCGGCATCAGCTACCGCTCTTATGGTGAATTTATTTCGGGAGGTAAACCAACAGTGCCTGTTTTAAATGATCATTTCTGCAAAGACTTTCAACCCTATAATTTAAATATTCCTGATACCCTCAGGTTTAAAAGATGGCAAAAAGATTTTGATTCTTTAATAGCATTAGGTCAAGTACCTAAATTCAATACCGTTCGTTTTGGTAATGACCACACAGAAGGAACAAGAATTGGAAGACCTACACCCTATGCACACGTTGCCGATAATGATTTAGCAGTGGGTTTATTTTTAGAGCATTTGGCAAAGAGCCCAATCTGGAACGAATCGGCTGTATTTGTGTTAGAGGATGATGCTCAAAATGGCGCCGACCACATAGATGCGCATAGAAGTCCGGCTTATGTTTTTGGTGGTTTTGTAAAAAGAAATTTTATAGACCATACCCCTTATTCTACCAGTGGTATGCTTCGTACCATGGAACTTATTTTAGGTCTTCCTCCAATGTCGCAATATGATGCAGCCGCAACACCTTTATGGCGCTGCTTTTCAAATACGCCTACCCCGTTTAATTACAAAGCTATTTTACCTTCTTATAATTTATTAGAAAAAAATACGGCTTACAACGAATGGCAAAAGAGATCAGAAAAATTAAATTTTGCAAAAGAAGATTCTAACAACGATCTAGAATTTAGTAAAATATTATGGCATGCCATTAAGGGAAATGATATTCCGTTCCCTACGCCACGCCGTGCCGCATTTATTATTCCATCAGCGTCAGACAAAGACGACGATTAATTGCACCCTATGCATAAAAGAACTTTTTTAAAAGGGCTCACCCTAGCCGGCATGTCTCTCCCGTTCACTAAATTTTCGGCAGAGGCGCATATTGCCAATTACCAACACTTGCCATTACATCAAATTGCTGCAGACGAAGATTTTTGGGCAGCCCTCAGAGCCGATTATGTTTTACAAGAAGCTTATATCAATTTAGAAAGTGGGTATTATAATATTTTGCCCCAAAAACTACTCAACAAATACATTGAGCATATTAAATACGTGAACAGCCTTGGCGCGTATTATATGAGAACGGTGCAGTATGAAAATAAAAAAAGAGTAGCCGCAAAACTTGCTACACTTGCAGGTTGTGACCCTTCCGAAATTGTTATCACACGAAATACCACCGAGTCGTTAGATACTGTTATTGCTGGCTTTAAATGGCAAGCGGGCGACGAAGCCATTATGGCCGTGCAAGACTATGGCGCTATGCTGGATATGTTTAGAGAAGTTGCAGCCAGACATGGAGTGGTTAATAAAATACTCTCGGTACCCCTTAACCCAAGTTCCGACGAAGAAATTGTAGCGCTTTATAAAAATGCTATTACGCCAAAAACAAAACTACTACTCGTATCGCACGTTATTAATATTTCTGGACAGGTAATGCCTATTCGAAAAATTTGTGATATGGCCCACGAGCATGGTGTTAAAGTACTCGTAGATGGTGCGCACGCTTTTGCGCAACTCGTATATACCATACCAGATCTACATTGTGATTTTTACGGCGCTAGTTTACACAAATGGTTATCGAGCCCTCTGGGTGCCGGTATATTATATATAAGCAAAGAAAATCAGGATGCTGCTTGGCCCTTAATTGGACCTTCCAAATCTGAAGAAGTAGGCATTGCTAAATTTAACCACACAGGCACCCACCCTGTTGCCACCGATTTAACCATCGAAGATTCAATAGAACATTACACACTTATTGGACCCGCACGCAAGCAGGCGCGTCTTAAATTTTTGCAACAATATTGGACTAAACAAATTATGGAAATGCCTGGCGTTGTGTACAATACCCCAAAACAGGATACTCGAATTTGTGCGATTGCCAATGTGGGAATCAAGGGCATGCCACCAGCTACGCTCGCTAAAACACTTTTTGAAAAATACAAGATTTACACGGTAGGTATTGACACGGGTAATGTAGTGGGATGTAGAATCACGCCCAATGTGTTTACTACAACAAAGGAGTTGGACCAGCTTGTTGCTGCCATTAAAGAACTCGCTAGCGCGGCTGTGTAAGGTTTATTTTTCGGTGGGATTTCTTTTACCAGCCATCAGCTTTTCTACGGCAGTTTCTAAACGGATTTGTCTAGTCTCTGCTTTTTTAGCGCCCTGAATCCAGCTTAGGTATTCTTTTTGGTTGCTAATAGATAAAGAGGTAAAAAACTCTTTAGCTTCTTCGTGGTTGGTAAAAATTCTTTCCAAATCTACAGGTAAGGCAATCAAGCGCTTTTCAAAACCTGAACCGCTTTTAAGCTCGAGGCTTTTAACGTCAGAAAAACTGCGGTCTTTATTTGGAATTTGATCTGTTTTTTGGAAACGAATGGCACTCCATACGTGATCGAGTGTTACTTGACGTACCGATTCGTAATCATTTTTAGTAAGCACTTCCCAGCTAGACTCTCTATTGAGGTCACTCACAATTTTACTGGTGGTTTTAGGGTAAGCGATCCATAATTTGGTTTCGGGCGTAATAGCTGGAAAAACCTCTTTTAAGATATTATTAAGCTGCTGCTGGCTAAGTGCAAATACCAAAGCAAAATCCAATTTCTTAGATCTAATTAATGGCGTTACGTTTTTAGCGAAGTTTACTTTTACAAATTGCTTTTCTACAGAAGAAGGAAGTCCTTGAATCAGGATATTCTTTTCGTCTTTTAATTGAAGCTTTTCTAACAGCGGCTGATTGGACATACCTAAAAAATTAGGGATTAACTAAAAAGAGTGCAAAGGTACAAAAAATATAGGGTATTTAACGAAGAAATGTAGCAAACTAGGCCTTATCGCCTGATTTTCT
>Ga0209230_10000343_pt1 | contig 18206 bp, 17 predicted proteins | sample LakOntMetagenome_FD_187467 | JGI IMG/M metagenome (GOLD analysis project Ga0209230, IMG submission 187467) | Freshwater and sediment microbial communities from Lake Ontario - Sta 18 epilimnion Metagenome (SPAdes) (version 2) | ecosystem: Environmental > Aquatic > Freshwater > Lentic | place... | reverse complement strand
GTGACCGCCATCGCTTCCCTTGGTTTTCATTCTCAACTTAGCGATGGGCAAGGCCAAATCATCCGTAATCACCAAAACATTTTCCAGTTTGATTTTCTCCACCTGCATCCAATAAGATACCGCCTTCCCACTCAAATTCATATATGTATTGGGCTTCAACAACAACAACTTCCGCCCTTTGTGCGATATCTCACACATGCTTCCGTGTTTCACACCTGTCCATTGTCCATCAAACCGTTTCGCCAACAAGTCCAAAACCTCAAAACCAATGTTGTGGCGCGTACCGTCGTACTCCTGTCCCACATTGCCCAAACCAACAATCAAATATTTCATACCAAACTTCGAATATCTTTATTTTCCCTTTACCCTCATTGCCTTACAGAAGAAAGTTCGCCACTCAACTTACCTGCACGCCAAGCGGGAACCACCGCACTCAAAATACCCAAGGCCGTGTTCAACCCCAATACCAACAACAAATCTTCGGCGCGCAATTCTACCGGATAAGGAATTGAAAATGTTCCTTGTGTACTCACCCAAGATGTTTTTTGCTGCAGCAGCACCAGCCCCACACCCATCATCAAACCCACAGCCGTTCCCCATGCACTCACCCAAATGCCCTCCCAAAACACAACCCATGAAATGGCACTTTTTTCCATGCCCAAATTTCTGAACAACACAAAATCTCTGCGCTTGTCCATCACCAACAGCGTTAAAGCCCCCACCAAATTAAACGAGATTAGCAATAGCACAAACGACAAAATGGCAAACGAAATCCACTTTTCGGTGTTGAACATCTTATACATCAATGGATGTTGCTCTTGTTGGTTTTTAACATCAAAACTTGGCGCTTGATACACCCTTGGATGGAGATAAACCGGCCCACTGGGACACTTAAGTACGTTTTTTATTTCAAGTGTAACCCCTTCCACCGCACCCGGATTGTCTCGAACGCCCCTCTTCAATTTTACCTCCAACTGAGAAATTTCACCCGCCTCCATTCTGCCAAACAACATTTGCGCCTGCTCCAAGCCAATCATCACGGTTTGTGAATTTTGATCTTCGGGCAAAGAAACAATGGCAGACGGGATAAACTCCTCCATTCTAAACGCATCCACATCGTGAATGCCAGCATCTTTATTGATCACCATCAACGTAATCGGTTGATCAATTTTGCCAACACCCAATTTGTATACCAACCCCTCGCCCAAAATGGCCATGTTCGATACTAAATGTGGGTTGTGTGCGGTACGATCATCAATCAACATGGGCTTGCCCGCCGTCACGATGGAATCGAACAAAATCCTTTTCCCAAATGCCTCATCAACACCCCAAATGGTGCAAACGGTTTGTTGGTCGCCATATTTCAACACCGCTTTCCCCGTTAAAACCTCAGAAACAACCTCAACGCCTTCAATTTTTCGCAACGCACCCAGCTGCTGCCGTGTGATACCAAAAACCACCCCGCGCTTCGGTGTTATCAATAAGTCTGGGTCTGTTTTCTTGTACGATGAAAAAATGCTTGTCTCAAAGCCATTCAACGCGCTCATCAAAACCACCAATGCCATCGCCCCAACAGAATATCCCAACAACGAAATCCCCGTGATCAGGTTTACCACCGTGGGATTTGATCGTGAAAAAAAATATCGCTTCGATATGTGAAAAGACAGTTTGATGGCGTTTTTCTATTATCAACAGACAACCAACCGCCTGCTATCAATGGTTAAATTAATCTTTAGGTGTGTTCAAAGACTTCAACAAGTCTTCCATTTTCGATACATAATCCAAGGTATCGTCTTCGTAAAAATGCACTTCCGGCATCTTTTTAACACTGTTTCGCAACCGTTGAGCCAATGCATGTCGGATTTCTTTGTTCAATGAATCCAATTGCTGCATAATCGCCGCACGGTGGGGGTTGTTGTAGAGCGACAAGTACACTTTCACGTGCCCCAAATCCGGACTCACATTCACCGTGCTAATCGTAACAAAAGCACCGCCCAGCCAATCGTTCTTTTTGATGTTGAACAACTCACTCAAATCGCGTTGAACCTGTTTGCCAAACTTGTCTTGTCTCAATCCCATATTGCAAAGATACAATTCGTTTTAGCACAACAATGCGCGAACCGCTAACTCGTAACCGTTGAGCCCCAATCCGCAAATCAATCCCCTGGCCGAAGAAACCAACAAATCTGTTTTTCTCTCTACCTCGCGTGCGTACACATTGCTCACATGAACCAACACAACGGGAATGTGAATGGCTTTAATGGCATCTGCAATGGCGATGCTAGTATGAGTATACGCAGCCGCATTTAAGACGATGCCCACACAGCCCTCTAATTGGGCCGCCGCTTGCAACAAGTTTACGATTTCCCCCTCTACGTTGGATTGCGAATATCCGATGTGAACCCCGGAAAACCTCTCTTTTAAACCAAGCAAATAGTCTTCAAACGATTGATTACCGTAAATTTCTGGCTCTCTCGTTCCCAACAGATTCAGGTTTGGTCCATTGATGATTTCCACGCGATTCATGTAACAAAGGTAACAAGTGTAAATATTTTTCGGATAGTTCCATTTGAATTGAGGTATTTTGCAATTGAAAATGAACAAACCCACAGTTTTCATCACAGGGGCCACCGGTTTCTTGGGCTCACACCTTACCTGTTTGTTGTTAAAGCAAGGATATAAGGTTGTTGCCATGCGCAGAAACCCCCAATCCCAAGGGTTGTTTCCCTCTACACACCAATTTCACCAACTGCCCGCCGCGTATCAACCCACTTGGGTTACTGGCGATATTCTCGACATTGATGATCTCACCGAAAACATCAAAAACGTAGATGTGGTTTTTCATTGTGCCGCGATGATTTCCTTCGAAAAAAAGGACAAAACCGCCCTCATGACCAACAATGTTTTGGGCACCCGAAATGTGGTGAATGCCTGTTTGATGAATCAAATACCCAAGATTGTGTATTCAAGTTCGGTCGCAGCATTGGGTAGAACACCCAATGAATCTGTGATCAATGAAAATACCGAATGGACAGACAGTAAATTCAATAGCCAATACGCCATCAGTAAAAACTTGGCAGAGCAAGAAATTTGGAGAGGCAAAGAAGAAGGCCTACAGGTCACCATGGTTAACCCCGGAATCATCCTCGGTTTTGGCGATGGAAAATCTGGATCCAATCAACTTTATCACATGATTCAAAAAGGACAGCCCCTGTTTCCCCTTGGGAGCAATGGTTTTGTTGGAGTAGAAGACGTTGCCAAGTTGATGCTTTTTCTTTACGAAAACAACCTTTGGAACAACCGCTATCTGTGTGTTTCCGAAAACCTAAAATACCAGCACCTTTTTAATCAGCTGGCCGACGCGATGGGAAAAAAACAACCCCATATCGCACTGTCGGGCATCGTCTATTACGCCGGTGTTTTTGTTTGCAAACTGCTTGAAACCCTGAGATTGCCCAGCCCCATTCCAAGCGAAAACATCATCACCTCTTCGCAAGTGAGCCATTACCAAACCATTCACAGCGCTTCCCTGCAATCATTTCAGTATACACCCATTCGCGCAGTAAACTATTATGCACTCATGGCCCTGGGTTTGTTGAATAAAGACGCAATCAACCAAAACAATTGACGTACCTTTGCACCAACATGAAGTTTGGTGTTGTAATTTTTCCCGGATCCAACTGCGACCAAGACCTAATTAAGGTGTTGCAAACCTACACAACGGAACCCGTTTTAAAACTTTGGCATAAAGACACAGACCTAGAAGGTTGTACTCACATTTTTGTGCCTGGTGGGTTTTCCTATGGCGATTACCTTCGCTCTGGAGCCATCGCTAAATTATCCCCCATCATGAAAGCCGTTGCCGATCACGCCGATAAGGGTGGTTTTGTTTTGGGTATTTGCAATGGATTTCAAATTCTTTGCGAAAGCGGGCTTCTCCCCGGCGCACTGTTGCGTAACACCAACATGAAGTTCAATTGCAAAAACGTTTATCTCACACCAGGTAGCACCGAGTTGATCGCCACAAGAAAAATCGAAGACAAAGATGTTTTGTGCGTGCCCATCGCCCACGGTGAAGGCCGTTTTTTCTGCGACGAAGCCACTTTGAACGAGATTGAATCCAACGGACAAGTTTTCTTCCGCTATTGTGATGAAAATGGAAACGTGACCAACGAGGCAAACCCCAATGGATCGCTGAACAACATCGCAGGTATTTGCAACGCAGGTAAAAATGTGTTTGGCATGATGCCCCACCCCGAAAGATGCGCCACCGATTACCTCCTCAACGTGGATGGTAAAAAAGTGTTCGATAGCATTTTTTAATCCCTGTCGCTTTTAACGGATTCCAGTTGCATTTGGTCGATTAAGGCCATAATAAACTTTTTATGTAACAACATTTTGGGGGTAGAGTGCGTCTATTGTGTATTCGATTTTAGTTTCACCTCAATCGACACAACCATGAAAAGCCAAGCAAAAAACAGCGCAAAGGGAATGACCATCAAAAAGATTTCCCCCCGTCAACACACAGACAAAGGCCTTTCACAAAATGCAGCCGGTGTTTGAGTGTTGATCTTTAACCCACTCACGTCGCGTCAGCCTATTTTATAGCTGACTTTCTTTTAGTCGTTCCGCGTTTTCTGCGACCTGCAGCGCGTTCAATATTTCCTGAATATCGCCATTCATTATGGCAGACAGATTGTACAGTGTTAAACCAATTCTGTGATCTGTTACGCGGCCCTGAGGGTAGTTGTAAGTTCTTACTTTCGCGCTTCTATCGCCCGTACTTACGAGGGTTTTTCTTCTTGATGAAATGGCTTCGATGTGCTTTGTATATTCAATTTCATACAACTTTGTAGCCAACATTTTCATGGCTTTCTCTCTGTTGCCCAATTGATTTCGTTCTGTTTGACAAACCACAACCAATCCGGAGGGTATGTGTGTGAGCTGCACTTTGGTTTCTACCTTGTTCACGTTCTGTCCGCCAGCACCACCACTTCGGCTCGTTTCCATTTTAACATCGGCGGGGTTTAACTGTACGTCAACCTCCTCCGCTTCTGGCATAACAACAACGCTCACGGCCGATGTGTGAATACGCCCTTGGCTTTCTGTTGCTGGAACCCTTTGAACGCGATGAACACCACTCTCGTATTTTAATATCCCATAGGAACCCACGTTGGGTACCTCAAAAATAACTTTACTGTAACCACCCGCCGTGCCTTCTGTTTCGTCAACCACGGAAAGCTGCCAACCCATATCGTCGATATATCGTTGGTACATCCGAAACAAATCACCCGCGAAAATACCGGCTTCATCGCCCCCTGTACCAGCCCGAATTTCTACCACGGCCGGTTTTGCATCTTCTGGATCCTTGGGCAGCAATTGAATGCGTATCCTTTCTTCTAGTTCTGCTTGCTGTGGCTCGAGAATGTCTAATTCGTCTTTGGCCATGTCGCGGAGCTCCCTGTCTTTTTCGTTCTTTAATATATCCCTGGCTTCTGCGGTTCGATGATACCAGTTTTTATACTCAAAATAGGTTGCTACGATTTCTTCAAGATCGCGGTATTCTTTATTCAGCTTCGTGAAACGCCTTACATCGCTGGCCACTTCTGGGCTGCTTAACAGCAATTCGATTTCCTTAAAGTGGGCGTATACCGCTTCTAGTTTTTCTAACATGCAATTACAAAGATACCAATAGTTCTATTTGCGTGCGTTTTGTATGTGCGTTTTGTGCCGCTCTTATGTCCGGATATTTTGTACCGGTAAATTTGTGCCGGTCTTATGGCAGATGTTATTTGTCAAACGTTTTTATGCACCGCCGCCGTGTTTGAGGGCCAATTCAATAATTCTATGGTCTCTCCATCAAATGCCGCGTATTGACTGCCATGGAGCCATTCTCCAAGATTTATATATCTACTTTTTTCGCCGATATGAACGTCTAATACCAAATGTCGATGTCCGAAAATGTAGTAATCTATAGGGTTTGTTTGATTTTCCTGAGCGTGTGCGATCGCAAACTGTGTGAGGTATTCCTGTTGATCGCCCAGATAATTGTCTTCTTTGGGGTTTTGTGCTAACCGACTTTTTTTACTAAATCGATGCGCCATAGCAACGCCGATATCAGGGTGTAACCAACGGAATAGAAAGCGAGCGAAGCGAGCGAGAAATATTTTTTTTAAGACCTTGTATGAATTATCGCCGGGACCCAATCCATCGCCATGGTGCAAGAAAAATCTCCTGCCATAATGTTCCACCACAAGTTCTTTTTTTATCAACTCTACACCGCATTCTTTCACCAAATACTCCGATAACCACAAATCATGATTACCAGGAAACATGACCACCCTAGTACCGTTATCAGTAATTTTCGCCAGCGTTCCCAAAAATCTCACAAACCCCCTGGGAACCACTTTTTTATATTCAAACCAAAAATCAAAAATGTCACCCATCAAGTAAACAACATCCGCCTGTTGCGCACAATACTCCAACCACTCGATGATGCTTTTTTCCCTTGCCAAAGAAACTTCTTCATTGGGCATGCCCAAATGAAAGTCGCTAACAAAGAATATTTTTTTCGGTGATTTCAATGGTTAAAGTTAAACTATCAGTAATAAGAAACTATTTATGGGTGGCTTTATTAATTTAAATGAGTTTCCTTCTGTTGTTTAAATTCCGGCAAACTGTTTTAGCATTCGAACATCATTCACAAATAAATCGCGAATATCTGTGATACCGTATTTTAACATTGTAATCCGATCGATACCCATTCCAAAAGCAAAGCCAGTATAAATACTCGGATCTATATCACAAGATTTTAATACATTTGGATGTACCATACCGCAGCCAAGGACCTCTAACCAACCAGTTCCTTTTGTTAATCTTCTATTCTCCTCCGTATCTACTCCAGCCCAAATATCCATTTCAGCGCTCGGTTCGGTAAATGGAAAGTAACTAGACCTAAATCTTACTTTGGTTCCCTCTCCAAAAAATTGCTGCACAAAATAGTACAACGTTTGTTTGAGATCGGCAAAACTCACTCCCTTATCAATATACAAACCTTCAATTTGGTGAAAAAAACAATTGCTTCTCGAACTCACCGCCTCGTTTCTATACACCCTTCCTGGCATAACCAACCTAAGTGGGAGCTTACCTTTTTCCATTTCTCTCACCTGTACAGAGCTTGTATGTGTTCTCAACACATGTTCAGTGATAAAAAAAGTATCCTGCATATCTCTCGCAGGATGATCCTCTGCAAAATTTAATGCCCCAAAATTGTGATAGTCATCTTCAATTTCTGGACCTTCAGACAAATCAAAACCCAATGAATAAAAAATCTCAAGCAAACGATCTTCAACAATTCTCAAAGGATGTAAAGCACCCTCGTTGGTTTGATAAACAGGTAAAGTGATATCGTGAGCCACCAAATCACCCTCACTGTTTTCCGACTCTTTCTCTTTTTGTTCCTGATATTTTGCCTCAGCCAATTGTTTTAAACCATTCAAAACACCACCCAAAGTTCTTTTTTCTTCAACGGGTGCCTTTTTGAATTCCTCAAACAACTCAGTGATGATTCCTTTTTTCGATAAATACAACAAACGAAATGTTTCTGCTTTTTGATTTTCATCAAACACATAAGCTTCTACTTCACTTTTGATATTCGCTACCTTGGCAATCATACTTACAAATCTAACCCATCCTTTCTATTTTCTTACATTCGAGTTTCCACTACCCACAACGTCAATAGTAATAATAGTTTTAACTATTAAGAAAAGAAAGTATTACGTAGTATATAGTATAGCTGTGTGGATATGAAGATAACTTCCTTTTTTTAGATTTGTTTCTTTGAGAATGATACAGTCATAAACATTTTTTATTGATATAAATTATTGTTTATCAATGTTTTATATACTGATTTACACATTTATGAAATAACTGTGGCTAAAGCAATTTATTACTTTATTTACGCACTTTGATTTGGTGTAATGAGGCGTACAACATCAAAGGTTTACACATTATTGAATTCTTCCAAGGTCTTAAGATTCTTGTTTCACGTGAAACCAAGTTTACTTTGTTGTTACTCCAGTATTATACGTTCCAGTTTTTGGTAATATTAACGTATTAACGATGTCTTTTTTAATAATGAGAGGCTTTTCAAGCAACACGAAGACTTCAGATTCAGTAAATAGTGCTTTGGTCATTGGATTGTATGAATCGATATTGAGTTTTTGGTAGGGTTCATTGATTGATTCAATATTGATCCATGTTGTGATTTGGTATTGTCCTTCTGGAAGTATAATGTCTGTATTTGATTGTTTATTTAATTGGGTGATGTAATGCATTTTATCATTTTGTATTGATACCATTACATCGCTATCTGATAGATTCTGAATATTGGTTTCCCCCAGATTAATATATGATTTTTTACTACTATCTAAGTATAGTTGGTTTATTTTCTTAGAATAGCTTTTTGAATTAAATCCATAATATCCCAAAGTACTTTGAATGGTATCTGAATGAATTAATCCATAGAGATACTTGTTGGCATAATTAAATGAACGATTGGTAATTATACCGGTATCAAGTCCCAAATCGGAGCGAAAGATGTTTTCATCGTTTCTATTAAAAATGAGGGTATCATTGTTATTTTCTAAAGCTTTGAGGTCGTACCATTCTTCATAAAATGGGGATCCTATAATTACGTTTTTGTTCGAGGTTGTTGAATAATGGTTTTTGTATCTTTTTGTGGCGGGGTATAATTGAACAGAAAAGGTGTCACGTGTTCTGGGAGTGGAATAAAAGACATTATACCTTTCATTGTTATCGATAGAATTGTTGTTGTCATTTTCAATCACATAGGTTAAATGTGATGTAGCTTTAAGTCCATCGAAATGATATTTTTGAAAGGTTTTCTTTTCTGAAATTTCAATAAAACTGTCTTTAGTTATAAAGACATTGTACTTCTTTTTGCCATCGTTTTCATTTATTGATATATGTATCTCTCCAGTATCATTTCCCAATAGTAGGGTAGGTTGTTTGAATTTGTTTTTTTCGTTAAGATCAACCAAAGTGGAACTCAAATAAATGGTTTGAGTATAAGAAGGTAAAGTGAGAAATAACGCATTCCTTTTTACCCGTTGTTCTGTTTTGTGTAACGTGGATGCATTGGGGTTTAAAATCTTCGGCGATGTGAGAATAGCGCCATTGGTACTGATGTTTTCATCAAATGCGATGATTACCCTTTTTTGGCCAGTTTTTAAAACGGTGCTCTCGATACTTACAATCACCGGACCGGTTGTATCCTTGTCGCCACCGCTCGGTGGTACAGGATTGGCGCAGCCGTTCATAAGGGCCACAAGTATAATGGCTAAGAATGCAAATCGTATTATGATATACTTGGAGGTCATTGCTGGTTATCTACCAAAGTGAATCAATAAAACTTGTATATCAGAAGGGTTTACGCCGCTGATCCTGCTCGCTTGTCCAATGGTCTGCGGTTTGATTTTATTGAGTTTTTCTCTGGCTTCTAAACTAATGCTGTTGAGTTTTTGAAAGTTGTAACCCTCAGGAATCATCACATCTTCTAAACGATGTAGTTTCTGCGCCAATTCAATTTCTTTTTCTATATATGCCTGATATTTAATAAAAATCGCTGCTCTTTCCTTTGCCTCCGTGGTATGATTAGCGAGAAATTCGCCAATTTGTGGGATGTTCTCTAAATGATATAATTCTATTTGTGGTCTGAGTAAAAGCTTATTGGCTCTCTGTTTTTCACTAATCGCCGTTACATTGTCTGGTAAATATTGTTTTACATCGTCTGGGGTAACATTTGTTTTCGATAAAAACTCTTTAATCTCTTCAGATGAACGATTGATTATCTCAAGATGGTGGAATCGTTCTTTACTTGCCAATCCAATAGCAAAACCTCTAGGTGTCAATCGCTGATCGGCATTGTCTTGCCTGAGTGAAATCCTATATTCAGCGCGTGAAGTAAACATGCGATAGGGTTCTTCGGTGCCTTTGTTGATCAAATCGTCGATCAATACACCAATATAGGCCTCTTCTCTACCTAGTACAAACGGATCTTGTTGCTTTACCCTTAAAGCGGCGTTGATGCCGGCCATAAGGCCTTGACAAGCGGCTTCTTCGTACCCGGTTGTACCGTTGATTTGTCCGGCGAAATATAGGCCTTCTACCAATTTGGTTTCCAAAGTGTTTTTGAGTTGGGTGGGTTGAAAAAAGTCATACTCAATGGCATATCCAGGCCTAAATATCTTGGCTTTCTCAAAGCCGGGGATCAAGCGGAGGGCGCGAAGTTGTATATCGTCGGCCAATGAAGTGCTAAAACCATTTACATAGACCTCCACAGTTTCCCAACCTTCTGGTTCAACGAATATCTGGTGTCTGTTCCTCTCTGCAAAACGATTGATTTTGTCCTCTATGCTTGGACAGTATCTAGGACCAAGGCCCGAAATGCTTCCGTTATACATGGGGCTATCAGCGAAACCTTCCCGTAACACCTCGTGTACATCCTCGTTGGTATAGGTGATGTAACAGCTGCGTTGTTTGGTGAGGTGTGTGGTACTGTCCGAATAGCTAAATTTATAAGGACCTATATCTCCTGGTTGCTCTTCCATTTTGGAATAGTCAAGTGATCTACCGTCTACGCGGGGAGGGGTTCCAGTTTTCATCCTTCCCGTGGTGAAACCAAGGCTTACCAATTGCTCTGTAATGCCGCCACTGGCGTGTTCTCCCATTCTGCCCCCACCGAAATTTTTCCGCCCGATATGTATCAGACCATTTAAAAAGGTGCCCGTGGTGAGCACTACGGTTTTCGCAGTAAATGTCATTCCCATACCGGTTGTTACACCCGTAACTGTTTGATTATCAAACAACAAAGAAGAAACACTATCCTGAAAAAAGTCTACGTTTTCATTGTTTTCCAACGCCAATCGCCACTCTTCTGCAAATCTCCAACGATCACTTTGTGCTCTTGGACTCCACATGGCCACCCCCTTACTACGGTTCAACATGCGAAACTGAATCATGGTTTTGTCTGTGATGATACCAGACATTCCACCAAGCGCATCGATCTCTCGGATTATTTGCCCTTTTGCCACGCCACCCATCGCGGGATTACAGCTCATTTTGGCGATGGTTTCCATGTTCATGGTCACCAGCAGTACCGAGCAACCCATAGTAGCAGCGGCATGTGCTGCTTCACAACCGGCATGACCGGCCCCTACAACGATGACGTCATATTGAAAATTGTTGTTGTCTTGTTTCACGTGAAACGATGATTTAAATATTGTCCCACAAAGATAAGCAGACCTCTTCCTCTGTTCTCATTACAATTGCATCAGCGGGTTTTTTGTCTTTGTATCCGAGTAAATGTAAAAGACCATGTGATATAACACGAATCAATTCGTGTGTTTCGTTTGATTTATGTAATACACTGTTTTCTTTAACACGATCTGTAGAAATATAAATTTCCCCTTCAATGCCATTTGATTCTGCCTCGGATAAATCAAATGTAATAATGTCTGTATACGTATTGTGATTCAGGTGCTCAATATTTATTTGTAGCAGTTCGTCGTCACGCAAGAAAACATAATTTAAATCCACGATTTTTTGACCTTTCGTTTCTGCAATCGTTTTAAGAAGTAAACGGATTTTTTTTCGTGCAGTGCCATCGAGAAAACGGTGGCGACCAGAGAAGTGTATCGAATTCATTGAACCAAAATTATAGTACCAGAGTGGCGGGTTTTTTTGTTGCGGTAGTTGGATTGAACCAAATAAACATAAACGCCTTGTGGAACGAAATCACCCCTCGTATCCAATCCATCCCAACCCAAAAGCGCATCGCCTTCAAACATCAATTCCCCCCAACGATTATAGATGAACATGATACTTTCACCCGAACCAATGGCAGGATTGCTTATTTTGAAACGCGGGTTTTTTCCAGATGGATTAAATGCTGATGGGATCAACATTGTATCGAATGCGCTGCTGTCAAAACCCAAATCCACCTCTTTTTCGTTGGAGTACAATTCAAAAGCAAGTGGAAGCTTTCCATCGTTGCTGTAAATTTTAACGCGATAACGCTGCTTGCCATAAAGCACCCCAACAGGAAGGGCATAGCTATTGGTTTTGGTTGTCATTACCGGGTTCCACGTGAAACCTGATTGGCGCTCTAATGTGTAATTGAAGTCTGTTGTTAGCTCTGGGCTCGACCACCCCTTGTAGTAAGACCAACTCATAACAAGTTGATTTTCAATAAGTAACATCGAATTATTGATGTAGCAGCTGTCGTCTCTGTATCCGCAAGTATTGGTCCTAACCAATCGATATAAACCTTCCGATATGTCAGTATTTGTGCTTAGATCTGTGTATGTTACTTTTCCTGTTGTGGTAAAAGTCTTTAAAGGAACCCATGAAAGACCCTGTTTTTTGTCCAATGAAAGAATAGAGTTTGTGCCGTCTTTCTTCCACTCACCGGTTATTTGAATTTGATCTTCTGAAATTACACTAACACCAGTAAGTAGGGCAATGGGTGCAACGCTTCCCAAAAACCCATAATCGATGACAACGCTGTTTGATGAGCTACTGATAGTACTTGCGCCCTGTTTCACCGCTCGCACGAAGTAAGAATATGTATTGTTTATTTCATAGTTGGTATCAACAAACACGTACGTGGCGGGATCATTGATGAGATCAGCGGGCACAACCCCAATTTCATCCCATTTGTTTTTGGTTTTATTGTGTCTCCAAACGATGTATTTATTGGTTACCCAACCGTAATATTTGCTCCAGGTTATTTGTGTTTTCTTGTTACACCAGAATTCAGGATTTATTTGAACCATTAAATGAATAGGGGAATGGTAATTACTTAATAAACCGCCATTTAAACAACTGTCAAAAGCGGCAATGCAAAATTTGTTGTTGGTTGTTTTGGTGTCGAAAATGCCAAGGGGAAACAAGTAGCTGAACGACATTGTATCCAACAGCAACGCATTGCCTCCACCTGAAAATTTGAACAAACTAAATCCCATAATGTCTGGTTCAATGGGCTTTGACCAACCAGCCCGCAACAGTTGCGTATTGTAATCTACGGAAACACTATCGGGTTCAAATTGTGAGGGTGCAGAATTGTCGATGAAAACGTGATTCGATTCCAACGTATCTTTTCCGTTACATGCAAAAGCAGTAGACAGAAACAATTCCCAACTCTTGGTGTTGGGCAGTACGGTTGAGATAGATGTAATGTTTAACGTGGGCACCTCCTTCAACAATTTCCATGGCGACAGCGCATCTTCCCTGCCATAAAGTCTGTGATACGAAAAACTACCGCACCCGTCTGTGGGTGGCGCAACCGTTACAGTGAGTGTAAAGGTTGGCCGATCGAGGCATGCCCTAAATAGTTGGGCGGGTTGAGAAATGGAAAATACGGCATTGATTAGAATGAGCGTGATAAAATGTGTTGCGATATGTTTCCAAATTCTTCGCATGGATATTATTCGCTGGAAGAAATGTCTCCCGCCAGTACATGAATAAACGATTCAGGGTGTAAATAATTGTTTGCCAATGACATTATCTCTTCTTTGGTAATAGACCAAATACCAGGCAAAACAGAATTGTAGTAATCTTCTTCAAGTCCCCGGTACATCAGGTGTTGAATCTTACCACCCATCGAAAAGGGCCCATCAAACCCACTTCTAAATTGCCCGGAGTAATATTGTTTGATTTTGTCGAGCTCTGAATCGTCTAATAATGTCGTTTTTAATCCCGAAAAAATGTCGTGTATGGTAGAAATGGATGCGTCAATGTTCTCGCTGTTTAAATCTCCTGCAATGGTCCATGTATAATCGTTGAAGGCAGGTTTAAAATAGGAGCCAATACCATAAGTTAATCCCTTTTCTTCCCGCAAGATTTGCATCAAGCGAGATCCAAAATATCCACCCAATACCAAATTTAATAGTGTAAGCCCAAATCGTTCTCTTTGATTTTTTGGCTCAACGTGTTGAACCAGTTGCAGACTTACCTGGTTCGTGCCATCAATTTGCTTGGTTATGTGACCGGGCGTTCTTAACGGCAGCGCTCCGCAAGTTGGTGCGTCTATAGCAATTGACCCACCCTCACCAAAGGATTTCAATTCATTTTCAATTTGCTCGAGTAGTCCTTCATCGGTGTCTCCCGAAACAAAAATCATCGCTTTGTCAATCGTGTAATAGGCAGATTTATAAGAAATTAGGTCCTCTCGGTTAACATGCGAATAATCCTCCAAATTGCCATGTTTGCCCAAAAAAGAGTTATCGCCGTAAAGGTGTTCTAAGGCCAAACGATTCGACCAATACTTGGGAGTTTTTTGCTGTCTTTCCAGCGAAGCGGAACGGACCAATTTTGCTGTTTCTAGTTCTTTTTCGGGGTAATTCGCCTCTTGAATGTTTTTTACCACCCAAGAAAAAGCGGTTAGGATATTTTTTTTATTTGCCCTTACAACAACAGACGATCCCAATGAACCACACTCTGTGCGATGAGTAGCGCCTAAAAAATCCAAAAATTCAACCACCTCAAATTCTGTTCTATGCTCGTTACCAGAAAAAAGCAAGTCGTTCGCCAGTGTGGCTATGTAGGTTTGGTTTTGGTGAAATGAACCGGCTGCCCAGAACAATTCAATTCTCACAACACCAATGGGTGCTGGCTCTGACAGGTGCATGATGTGACCTGAAGACAGTGCCAACGTTTTACTAATTGGAGACGTGAATGTTTTTATCGTTTGGGTTTCGGGGCGATTGCGCGATATAGTGGTCATTTTTTGGGGTGATAATAAATTACAGACACTGAATTTGCATTAATTGTTTGCTTTGAAACGTTCAAAACATCTTTTAAAGAGAAGGATTCAATCAATGATTGTTCATTGTTTATGTCGTCCAAGGCGCCAGCGTTTTCAAAAAAACACAATCGTTGAGCCAACTGCATAGGTTGAGTGGCCTCAAAAAGTAAGTTTGTAGCATGCCTGTTTTTCACACCAGTATACGTTCTGTCCATTGAGGCACTGTGTTCTTGATTTTCTTTCAATACTCGAATTAACGCAGCTTCACCATCTTGGTGCGAAACGCCATCATTCAATATTCCGTACAAAACAAAAAGTCCCTCACCAAAACCGCGCAAGTAAAAACATTCAGCGGCGTTGAATAGTTGTTCTTCTTTTACAAGTTTCATCTGCAAAGGAGAAACATCCGATCCTCCCAGCATGTCAGAAAACATTTCCAAAGCGATGGATTCTTTTTCAATGAATTTTGGACCGCGCCACACAAGAAAAACAGCAGGGTTGGGGCTTAAATCTTCAGCCTCAAAAAATTGTCTTTCAGAGACGATAGGATCGTCGAGGTATTGGTTGGGGTTGGCCGTTGTATCTTTCAGAATACCACCAAACCATTTTTCTGCCAATTCTTTTGTGGTTTGAAAATCAATGTTTCCCACCACAGAAACGATACCATTTTGAGGCGCATAAAAACGGTCATAAAACCCTCTTACATCCTCAAGTGTAGCATCTTCAATATGTTTAATATCGTCTCCAATTGTTGGCCAACGGTAAGGACTTTTGTTGTACATCAAATGTCTGATGTGGTGCCACAACAAACCAAAGGGAGCGTTATAACAACGTTGTTTGAACTCTTCAACAACCACCCCTTTTTGAACTGTTAAGGATTTTTCGTTGATGTTTAAGGCATTCATCCGATCGCTTTCTAACCAAAATGCGGTTTCCGCATTTTCTGTTGGCATCACCAAATAGTAGTTGGTGATTTCATTGTTGGTAAAAGCATTGTTCTGTCCTCCCGCCTCTTCAACCTCTTTATCAAAAATGGGCACGTTTTCACTTCCCGAAAACATCAAGTGTTCAAACAAGTGGGCAAAGCCGGTGCTTTTTGGGTTTTCATCCCGGGCACCTACGTTATACAGCGTGTTCAACACCAATGTTGTTCTGCTTTTGTCTTCAAGGTGGATGACGCGCAATCCGTTGCTTAAGGTGAATTTGTTGAATGAATACACAATACAAATTTACCGCATCCGCTACATCCAAAAAAAGCACCCCATTGGCGATTACCAACAGGGTGCTGCACTGTACAGTGTAGGCTAATTTAACACATCAATTGTGCTTTCATCGTCTTCTGTGATCTTGATAGACTTGCCTTTTGCCTCAATCAAAAGAATGTTTTTCACTACAACTTCTGATGTTTCTCTTTTCAGTCCATCCGTTCCTACATAAGTTCGATGTTGTAAACGACCTTCAACCATGAGCTTGCTTCCTTTTTTTACCATCTTTTCAAAAAGTTCAGCCACGTTTCCCCAAGCAACCAAACGATGCCACTGGGTGTTGTTTACAACATCTCCAGAGACCAATGTTACCTTTTCGTTCGTTGCTAAATTCAACTTAGCCAACTTTTTTCCACTTTCAAACTCACGGATTTCGGGGTCGTAACCCACGTTTCCGATTAACCTAACGGAATTCAATAAATTTTTCATAACCTTTCTTTTCGTAATTAACTATTATCCTTTTTTAGTGTGTGTTGAAAATCCTCACGTGGCCTTTGTTCGGACTTTCTTGAACAATACAAAATTGCAAAATGATTGAGCAAACAGTCGTACACGAATCATTTATAATCGATTATAAACGGTTAGATGATTTATTTCATCTTGGGGGTATTGGGTATTTTTGATGTTATACGGTCATCTGCTTATGGAAAAAGAAACCATCAATCAACCAATCTGTAGAGAGTGTGGCGACAAAATCAAAGGACGGGCCGATAAGCTCTTTTGTAACGATTCTTGTAGAAGTGCGTTTAACAACAGGAGAAATCGAACAGAAGTAGACCCACTCAGAACCATCAATAAGGTTTTAAGTAAGAACAGAAAAATACTAAAAGAAGCGTATGAAACCTCTGGCGCTAGTGAAACCATACCCTTGAGGAGACTAGAAAATAAAGGGTTTGTTTTTAACTTTTACACGCACATAGAAGAACCAATGAGTGGAAGTTGTTATCGATATTGTTATGATTTCGGCTATGCAGAAGCAAAAAATGGCGAAGTCATGATATCGAAATATCCAGGCTCTTATTTGTAGAAAATCAAGCAGCCCTTAATTTGCACTACCTTTGCAAATTCAAATCACAGAACATAATGGCAAAGTCACCAAAAAAAGAACAAGGCAATGGCAAGAAATTCCAAGATCGTCTTCCTGGAGAAAAACGCAATCGCAAAATAGACTTGGCCAAATCAGAACCCAAGAAAACAAAGTTTTTTACAGATAACAAATCAACCGAATCAAATACAGACAAGCCAAGATTTGGTGGAGGAGACAAACCGCGTTTTGGCAGTGATCGTGGAGGTGACAAGCCAAGATTTGGTGGAGGAGATAAACCGCGTTTTGGCAGTGATCGTGGAGGAGACAAGCCAAGATTTGGCGGAGGAGACAAACCGCGTTTTGGCAATGATCGTGGAGGTGACAAGCCAAGATTTGGTGGAGGAGACAAACCGCGTTTTGGCAATGATCGTGGAGGTGACAAGCCAAGATTTGGTGGAGGAGACAAACCGCGTTTTGGCAATGATCGTGGCGGTGATAAGCCAAGATTTGGCGGAGATCGTGATAAACCCCGCTTTGGAAATGACAGCGGAGGAGACAAGCCAAGATTTGGTGGAGAAAGCAGGGGATCATTTTCAAGAAATTCGAACAGTAGACCATCTGGTACTCCTGGATTTACCGGTGGAGATAAAAGTGGAAATCCAAGGTTCCCTGGCGACAGAAGTAGCCGTTTTTCAAAGGATTTGGGTGATAAACCAAAGTTTGATAACGATCGCGGAGGTGACAAGCCAAGATTTGGCGGAGATCGTGATAAACCACGTTTTGGAAGTGATCGCGGCGGCGACAAACCTCGTTTTGGCTCAGACAGACCGAGCGACAAACCCCGCTTCGGAAGTGATCGCGGAGGTGACAAACCAAGATTTGGATCAGACAGATCGAGCGACAAACCCCGCTTCGGAAGTGATCGCGGAGGTGACAAACCAAGATTTGGATCAGACAGACCGAACGACAAACCTCGCTTCGGAAATGATGGTGGAGGAGATAAGCCAAGATTTGGCGGAGATCGTGACAAACCACGTTTCGGCAATGACCGCGGTGGAGACAAGCCAAGATTTGGTTCAGACAGACC
>Ga0209230_10000340_pt1 | contig 18356 bp, 10 predicted proteins | sample LakOntMetagenome_FD_187467 | JGI IMG/M metagenome (GOLD analysis project Ga0209230, IMG submission 187467) | Freshwater and sediment microbial communities from Lake Ontario - Sta 18 epilimnion Metagenome (SPAdes) (version 2) | ecosystem: Environmental > Aquatic > Freshwater > Lentic | place... | reverse complement strand
ACCAGAAGACCTTTGACCTCTGCCTCAAGATATTCGTTTACGGGTGTGTGGCTTTGTACTTCTTGGGTTTTCTAAAGTTCTTGCCTGACGATTTGTCAGACAAAATTGTTAATCTCTTACTTGGAAAGGTTGGATTAGGCAAATGAGAATTACCACGTACCAACAAAACGCCAAGATGCTTTCAGAGGCTCATAGAGTGATCCACGAACAGAATATGAAACGTTTGGCAGAGTTAACCAGACAGGCTGAACATCAGCAAAAAGTTCAGGAAATCAAGACTCAATGGGCCCGCTTAGTGGACGTTAAGGTATGAGATACCTACTACTGCTTCTGCTACTGACTGGCTGTGAAGACCGTTATAGGTACAAGTGCCAGAACCCCGATTACTTCCATGCGGAAGAGTGCCAGAAGCCAAAGTGCTTATTCACTCAGCAATGCCCTGAATACTTGGTAGCCCCCATCTTGGAGAAAAAAATCAATGACGTCCAATCAGAAACCAAACCTAACAACTGAAGAATTTGAAGTCCGGGTCTGGGGCTTTGTTGTGATAGTTGTTACATGCATCTTGTGTTTCATTGTCATTGCTTTGCTTTACTCTGTGACGTTCGTCACACAACCTATCAAGAGTATGGCTCCGATAGACCAAGCTTACACAAAGATGCTTAATGATATAGTATTACTTATCGTTGGCGGTATCGGCGGTGTGATGACTAAACGGGCAGCGGGTGCGGCGTCTAAGATGTTTAACCCCCAACCTCCAATGCAACACGGCTGCCCACCAATGATGGGTGGTATGAGTGGTGGCTACGGCATGCCTAATAGTAGTTATGCTCCCCCGCAATCTGCGTACGGCTTACCCTCACAGCCGTTTGGTGCAATGCCTGTCTGGACTAACCCTGAGCTAGACGAGTCATGGACACCCGGCCCGCCGCCAACTACACCTCCGGAGCATATGGAGCCCGACGACGAACGCGAAGAAATCGCAGCAGCCCGTAAGGAATCTGAATAATGTTACCTATCCCACTCCCATGGTTAATTGTTGGTGTTCTTGTATCTTTATTTGGAACTTACAGGGTAGGACACCACTACGGATGGTTAGAGCGCGATAACGACATGAAAATTGCCATCGCCAAAAAGAACGAGGAAGCTCGTCAGATCGAACAAAACTTGGGTGAAAAACTTAATCAACAATCCGCGAAATTACAGGAGGCTACCAATGCTATCAACCAAAAGACTACTGCTCTTGCTGTTGCCAATCGTGCTGGCAAGTTGCGCCTCTGCCCCGCAAGTAACGTACAAGCCCCCGCAAGTTCCCCCGTTGCCAGCGCAAATACAGAAGCAGCCCGTGAACCTGACAGACCGGCTGATGCAGCTTCTGACGCCGAAAGAGCAACAATCGACGCCATCGCGGAAATAGTAGCGCAAGGCGACCGTAATACTGCAGCTTTAAATGCTTGCGTAGATTCATACAACGAAGTAAGGAACCTCTTAAATGGTAAGTCCTGACCAACTAAAACAAATGCACATAGACCCGTCTCTTGCGGATGCGTTTAACGAAACTTTTGATAGATTCAATATCTATACGGCTCCACAACAAGCCAGCTGGATAGGTCAGTGCGGCCACGAATGTGGGAACTTTCGTATTATGGAAGAGAACTTAAACTACCGTGCTGCTACCTTGCTTAAGTTGTTTCCAAAGACGCCTAAACGTGCATGGGGTTTTACACCTGAAGAAGCTGCAGCCTACGAGAAGCAGCCACGTAAAATTGCCAATCGCATTTACGGGAATCGTATGGGAAATCGGGATGAAGCTTCTGGGGATGGGTATCGTTTTCGTGGATCCGGATTTCTCCAGCTGACTGGACATAGCAACTTCTTCCACGCCGGTAAAGCGCTAGGTGTTGACTTTGTGATGGAACCCGAACTTGTTCGTACTCCCAAGTACGCTGCACAAACTGCTGGCTGGTTTTGGCAAACCCATAACCTAAACCAATACGCCGACAACCGAGATTTTGTAACAATGACGAAACGGATCAATGGCGGTACGATTGGCCTTGAGGATCGCATTAAACACATTACGCATGCTATAGCTGTATTGGGCGGTTAACACTACAATATGCCTAGACGCAAGGAAAACCGACATGGCTGTACTTCAAATAAAATCCTTCGGTGGGATTTCTCCTAAGATTCCGCCACGCTATCTGCAGGATAGCCAAGCTCAAGTTTCGACTAACTGCTCTGTTTTTAATGGTGCATTGCAGCCTTTACAAGACGTTGGCTCTGCGGTAGCTACGCTGTCCAAGACAGGCGTTCCACAAACTATTTACCGCTTTGGTCAAGAAGTTATTTCTGACTCCCAATACTGGTTTCACTGGACAACTGATGTCAATGTGTGCCGTGGACAAATCTCGGGCGATACGTCTGAATGGACGTTTTATACGGGTGACGGCATACCAAAAGCTACCTACGCAACAATTGCATTGTCTGGGGCAAACTACCCAGCCGTGTCTCGTCCACTAGGATTGCCAGCGCCTGAGCTTGCACTTACCGCTGCGCCTGCTGCGTTTGTTCCGACTGCGTACGCAGCCGAAGTTGTTTTAACTGCTACCCACATTTCTTTACTTACAACGACCTACGGCGTTCTTGTCAGCACGACAGGACAGGCTGCTGGAGATTACACAACTGTAACTTTGTCTGGCGCAATCACTGCTTCGTCTGTAGCTACAGCCATTAATGCGTTGGCAGGAGTTAACGCTACTGCATCTAGTGGCACTGTTATTGTTAAAACCGACGCAACTGGTGAAGCTACCAAATTGTATGTAAAGTTCCGGACAGGTTCTATTCCCGATACAAGCGGAACATTTACTTACTCCGGCATTGACTATTCTGCAAGCGGAGTAGCTGACTCCTATCCGTACTTAGTTATTGACGACACAGAAATTGGATCAATTGCAGCAGGCAATGTAATCGTTTTAAATGTTGATGGGACAGACCGCGTTAACGCTTCAACCTCTACAACATTAACTGCTACCACGCTGGCTACGTTTTTAAATTCTCGGATGTCCGGCCAACTTGTTGCCACGGCTTATGGCGGCTGCGTTGTCGTAACTCCCGGCAGCGAAGGCGCTACGGATTCTGCAACTCTGTTCTATCGCCGATACGTTGGTGATAGTTTAGCTAAAGCGGTTGAGTCAGTAGGGTCTGAAGCTGCTGCTCCGGCAAGGTTATTTATTACCCAAGCTGACATTGACAGCGTGGAATCTCGCTACTTGTCTGTACTGGTAAACGGCACAGAATTTTTTGCTCCGATCATTAACCCTTCTACAGTCAGTAGTTTAGCCACGTTTAGGGCGTACGGGATTTCCTCGACCGTGTATGGCGTTGCCGATCCAATTGCTGTTCTTGAGACTGTTTCTGTTGGCTCTAGCGTTTCTATGCGACTGCGAGGTGGCGACTACCCATCAGCAGCTCAGTTTTCTGAACTAACAGGCGCAGGTTACGCTGATACACCAGCGTCTACCGAAACCCGAGTTTATGCGTGGACATGGGTAAACAAAGAGTCAGGCTATGAGTTTGAGTCTGCGCCTTCCCCTGCAAGTACTTCAGTTAACGTTTACCCTACCCAAGCGGTGTCTATTTCTGGACGAGCCTCTGTTCCTACGGGTTACATTGTTACTCACTGGAGGCTTTACCGTTCTGTTTCGGGCGTGTATTTGTTTGTAGGCGAACTACCTATTTCTCAAATTTCTTTTACAGACGAAGTTCTTGCAGAAAGTCTTGGCGAAGAATTACCTTCTCTAACATGGGAGCAACCACCTGCAACGCTGCAAGGCTTAACCAATTTACCTAACGGGGTAATGGCGGGCTTTGTGGGACGCGATGTGTATTTCTGTGATCCCTACCACCCGCATGCATGGCCGCCTAACTATACGCAGTCGCTTGACTACCCCGTTGTTGGTTTAGGCCGCATGGATACTACGTTAGCAGTGCTTACTACTGGCACGCCGTACTTCTTGCAGGGCAGTCACCCTGACTCTATTGTCGTTGTTAAGTCAGACCTTGAGCAGGCTTGCGCATCTAAACGCAGTATTGTTAGCACCAACGGAGTTGTGATGTACGCAAGTCCTGACGGGCTTGTTCTGCTGTCTCCCGGCGGTTCTAAGCTAGTCACCGAGCAGTATTTTACGAGAGCTCAATGGCAAACATACTTTAAGCCAGACTCGATTCACGGCTACTCCCACGATTTAAAGTACATTGGTTTTTACAACAACGGTACAACCACTGGTGGTTTTATTTACGATCCAACCTCTGGCCAATTTATTTTGCACGATATCTATGTCACGGCGGCTTATGCTGATTTGCAACGAGATAAATTGTTTATTGCACTAGCAGATCGTTCGGTCAAAGTGTGGCTTGCTGGAGCCAATAAAACTTATACGTGGAAGTCTAAGAAGTTTACACTGCCGCAAGTTACAGGTTTTTCTTGCGCTCAACTTGAAGCAGAAACTTATCCTGTGACAGCTAAGTTTTACTCTGGCGGAACTTTAATTAGGACGCAGACAGTTGCAAACCGCAATCCGTTTAGGTTGCCTGTTGCCCCCGGGCGTGATTGGGAAGTGCAGATTGAAGGAACATCTGAAGTCTTCTCGTTAGCTATCGCACAATCTATCGAGGAATTAGCTGGTGTCTAACAAACTTCCATCAGTCACATCCGACATTCCGCGTGATCTACGCACGTTCATAGATCGCCTACGAGAAATTATTTCGGGTAAGGGAACTGATCGTCTTGTCAGTGTTCAGGACTTAATTACTGGTGGTATTGCAGGCCCCGGAAGTAACGGCACGATAACTCCGCCGACTGCCTTAAACATAGGCACACCGCCAGCTCCGCAGAATGTAACGGCTACTGGTGCAATCTACAACGTCCTTATTGAGTGGGACAGCCCTACGTACTTTGGCCATGACTACAGTGAGATTTATGGCGGGTCGACAAACGTCATTGGTGATGCTGTCCAGCTAGCGTTTGTTCCCGGTGTTAACTACGCAGACCCAATTGGCCCATCACAGTCAAGATACTACTGGGTTCGGTTTGTAAATACACTAGGTGTCAAAGGCCCGTTTAATAGCGTGTCTGGAACTCTTGGAACAACTGGCCCTGAAGTTCAACACCTACTGGACACACTGACTGGTGCAATTACTGAGACAGAATTATTTAGTGAACTGGGCGAACGAATTGATTTGGTAGACACTACCAACGGCGGTTTGATTAATAAGTACACTGTAAAAATAGACAACAACGGTTATGTCTCTGGCTTTGGCTTGGCAAGCACGTCAAACACTGCTACTCCATACAGTGACTTTATTATTAGGGCTGACCGATTTTCTATTGCCAGTCCTAGCGGCCCGGGCATTGTGCCTGTTATTCCGTTTATTGTTACGACTACTACGACGACCATCAACGGCGTTACGGTTAATCCGGGTGTGTACATTAACGGTGCGTTTATTCAAGGCGGTTCAATCCAAGGTTCAAATATCGCCGGAGGCACGATTGAAAACTCCAAACTTATTAATGTATCTGCCAACAAGATTACCGGTGCTGCACTGGAAGCCACGAGTTACATTGAGAGTGCGGCGTACATTGCAGGGTCTCAAGGCTGGAAGATTCACGCTAACGGTACAGCCGAGTTTGGCGCAGCGTCGATTCGTGGGCAGGTAACTGCGGCGCAGATTGACTCTCGAGGGCTAAGCATAAAAGATTCTTCTGGCAATATTATTCTGGCTGCGGGTACTCCGCTATCTACGTCAAACATTACAGGCTTGGGAGCGTTAGCTACACAGAACACCGTATCAGGCACTACGCAGGTAACGGGGCTTGGTAACTTCTCCTACCTCAATACCATTACAGACGCCAACATTAGCACGTACATTGCAGGAGCGGCCATTGGGAACGCTTATATTAGCAGTTTAAGTGCTACTAAAATTACAGCAGGTTCTATTGCTGTGAACAGCTATATCCGCTCATCTACCTATTCTGCTGGTGTTTCAGGCTGGGAGATAGATGGGAATGGCGATGCTGAATTTAATACGTTAACGCTTCGATCAGGTCAGATTAGCGGTCTTTTGATAACGGCGTATAAAATTAATCTGTACTCTGGTTTGTTTGTTCGGATTAACGCATCTACTCCTATTTCTACGACAAATGGCCCTTACTATTTAAACGGGGATACAAACGTCCCTCAGTATTTAGTCTACAACGCTAATATGCCTGCGCCAGCTACAGCGCCGCATAAAATTTTTATGTCTGTAAATGTGCAAGCGATAGGGGTTAGCGCCACTCGCGACTTGGCTGTTTTAGTGTTAATCAACGCCTCTATTTCTGGAACAACTATTACCGCTTCTGAGCAACTTGCGTATAACACTAACTCTGGTACTTTTGGTATTTGTACAAACGCAACAGGAGTAACAACCAACACCTACGCTACCGCCGTTCCAGTTATGATATTTGTCGGCGGTTTCAATGCAGAGTACACAATTCAAACCATTGATGGTATGGCAATGGGGGTTCGATAATGGAAACACAATGGGTTAAGTTTGAAGATGGGCAAATTCTTGCCGGCCCGATGACTCACAAGTTTGATGACACGTACGTGGAATACGTAGAAATCCTTAACCTGACGCTCCCGTATTCCCGTGTTACTGTAGATATTGCCATGGTAGACGGCAAGTGCGTAAAGACTGTTACCAGCGTTTCTGACTACCGTGCCCAACGGGAAGCCGAGTATCCTTCTATGGCGGACTACCTAGATGGAATTGTCAAGGGAGACCAAGCTCAAATTGATACCTACATTGCTGCTTGTTTAGCTGTAAAAGCAAAGTATCCAAAACCTTAACAATAAGACATAATACGCAGATGGCAGAACTTGTCTTTGACCAAAAAGAATGTATTGGCGCTTGGGTTGCTGAGCGTGTTGGACAGAACGCTGACTGGGGAAATTTCTACGCGATTGGTGTTATGCAGGGTGACGAAGTGATAGCCGGAGTAGTCATAAACAATTACAATGGCGCAAACGCTACATGTCATATCGCAATTGCAAGGCAGACAAAACAGCTTATTCCTCTCTTTGAGCATGTGTGCAACTACGCATTTAACCACTGCCAGTTGAAAAGACTGACTGGAATGGTGCCAACAAATGAGCCACATATTATAGAATTTGATAAGCATCTTGGGTTTGAAGAAGAGTTTGTAATGAAAGATGGCGCACCCGGCGCTGATATGCAGATTTTGGTAATGCGGCCTGACAACTGTCGTTGGCTGCGCAAGGAGTAAATATGGGCGGAAAATCGCAACCAGCACCAGACTACGGACCAATGCAACAACTTGGGCGTGAGCAGTTAGACTTTGCTAAACAGCAATATGCAGAGATGGCCCCGCTTGCTCGTCAAGTAGCCGCTCAACAAATGGCCGCGCAGCAGCAACAAATGCGGCAAGCGCAAGATTACTACGACTATCAGCAGCAGACGTTTAGGCCGCTAGAGCAAGGTCTTGTCCGAGATGCTGAACGATTTAATACCGAGGACTACCGAGAGGGGGTGGCTCGTGAAGCCGCTGCAGCCGCAGGCCGAGCGTTCGGTACAACTCAAGCTGCTTCTCAGCGAGCTCAAGCGTCTATGGGGGTAAACCCTGCCTCAGGCCGTGCAATGTCGATGGCTAATCAGACTAATCTGGGCCTTGCTGCTCAACGTGCCAATGCCATGACAGGCGCTCGTACTCAGGCAGAACAGCTTGGATTTGCTCGTCGTTTAGACGTTACAGGTCTTGGCCGTAATCTGCCTGGTGCTTCTACCGCTGCTTACCAAGGTGCAAATGCTGCAGGCTCTGCTGGTATCAATACATCCATGGCTCCCGGTTCACAGTATGGCCAAGGTATGCAGCAAGCTGGTCAAACCTACGGCAACATTCTTACTAACCAGACCAGCCAGTTTAATACCGGCCTTAATGCAGAAGGTCAGGTTATTGGCGCATTGGTAGGTGCGGGTACAACTTACGGCCTTTCAAGGCCAAGATGATGGAGGTTTGATATGGGTTTTGCAGCAGGATTCCAAGTAGGCGCACAAGCAGTTGAGCGTGGCCTCAAGATGCGCGATGAAAATGAATTGAAAAAGCAGTTAGCGCAAGCTTACGCGCAACCTGAGTCTTTTACTGACTACACCCCCGAGCAAGTAAAGGAAATCCAACGTTTGCAAGCTACAGGAGCTTATGACGTAAATGCTCTGCCCGGCGCAGAAGGACAAGTTCCCACACTTCGTTACACTCCAAGACAGGGGCTTGAACTTGGGCAAGGCGACATGCCTGCCCCTCCTACAGACTTTACCCCTCAACAAGTTCAGCGCTACGGCGGACAAACTGTAGCTGGTCAATTTGATGCCACTAAACTGCAAGGTTTGCAGATGCGCGAAGCTGCTCGCGTTATTGGCGCTAGTGGCGATCCTGTTCGTGCGTCACAGCTTTTAGCCGAAGCTAACCGGTTAGACCGTGAAGCTATTGAAGCGCCTTTGCGCCTACAAAATTTACAGCAACAAACTAAATTAGGCGGCTTACAGCTTACTTCTGCAGAGCGGGCTGAAAATAAAATTGTCAGTTTTGACGATGGCCTTGCCAACATTTACAAGCAAAAATTTGAAAAGCCTGAAGACCGTACTACCGCTATTCTTAGCCTTGTTGAGCAAACACAAGGGCCTAAAGCTCGCATGGAATTGGAAGCTAGTTATACATCTAGCGAACTTAACAAAATGAATTTGGATGCGGCTAAGTTTCAAAAGGGTTTTCAGACTTCGTTTACCAAAGGCGTTGACGCTACCATGGCGTGGCTGGACGAACAAAATCCCGGCTTTACTTTAGAGCGCAGGGGCAATCAGATTATTCAGACTAACACAGATGGCACAAAACGTACATTTGCTCAAGGTAGTGAAAACGCTATCATGGAACAATTTGCTGGTATGGCTAGCCCTGCCAACTTTTTGACGTTGGCTAAAAATATTGCTGATCGTCAGAAAACAGAAGAGTTGCTTAAGATTGAGCGCGACAAGGCTCAGACAACCAAAAACTATTACGAAAGTAAAACTGGTTTAGACCGCATGGGTGCGGCTACGTACTTTACTGGACAGGATGGCAATACATACGCCACAATTCCTAAGATGAGTAAAGACGGTCTGACCTTTGAAACCGTAAAAGTTAACCCTGACAACGTTAAACTTCAGAAGGCTGGTACTGAAGGTAGGGATATGAAACCTACCAAAGTTGATGACGAAGGTACCAAAATGAATATAGGCGGTAAGGTAAAGATTGCTGATGGAAATGGCAACTGGATACCTACTGACGGAAACGGAAAGCCTATTGGTATATTACCATCCGACCGAACTAAGTTTTTAGAAAAAGCAAACATTCCTACAAACGCAATTCCGCAGTTACCTTGGAACACCAATGGCACTGAAGTAATGTTTGGCGGTAAAGCCTACGATGTTAAAAATCCAGATGACATTAAAGAACTTAAAGCTGACTACAAACGCCTTGGCGCAAATACCATTGCAGTAGAAGAAGAACAAAGAAATATTCCCGGTAGAAACACAGGTTTGTTTGCAGTAGGACAACCATATGATCCATATGGAGCCAGCCAGCGCCCACGTATGGGAGCAACTCAAGCTGAAATTGATGCATTCAATGCACAAAAAGCACTGCAAGCCCGCAACCGAGCAATTGCTCAACGACAAACTGACCTATACAACGCGCAGCAACTCGGGTTAGAATAAGTAATATTATTGAGGGTTTGCTATGGCACGGATTCTTTCGCAAGAAGAGATTGACGCACAATTTGGAGGCGGCTTCCGTGCTGAAATAGCACCTGCTGGGTTAGGCACTAGGTTTGGTGCAGCTATTGATCGTTCGCAAGCCGGTCTTCTTGGCATTGGTGAAGCCGCTGGATTGCCTTTAGGTGATCTTCGCCGCCAAAACCAATTTGAACAAGAAGAATCAATGCAGCGGTATTTTAGGGATAACCCTAATGACCCGCAATCTTACAAAGATGTTGAAGGCGTTGGTTCGGCACTGCGTTATGCCCGTGGTTTAGCCATTGACTCATCCCCCGAACTTATAACAAGTTTAGCTACTGGCGGTACTGGCGCTTTAATGGGTCTTGGCACTGCTGGTCGTATTGGCTTAGCTGCTGCTGCAAATTACCCATCTGCTGTAGGCGACATTCTTCAAAACCAACGTCAAGAAGCCGGTCAAACTGCCTTAGGCGTAGCTGGTTTATTAGGTGTTCCTTACGCCGCTGCCGATTTAGTCGGTCTTGATGCTGCTTTAGCCAGTGGCAAAATGATGCGCACGGGTATCAAACGTCTTGACGAAATGCAGGGTGTTCGCGGTGGCTTAGCTCGTACTGGTGCCAACGTTGCTCTAAACGCACCTATTGAAGGCGCAAGCGAAACATTCCAAGAGCTGGTAAACCAAGCCGGTCGCATGGCGGTAAACCCACGTCAGACCATGTTTAACCCAGAAGCCAACGAGCGCTATCTGGAATCATTCATTGGCGGTGCCACGTTAGGTGGTGCCGCTTCTGGCGTTTTAGGTGGTTGGCGTCGTAGTGAGCAGTACCAGCCCCCAGAACAAGAAACCGATCTTTTAAGCGGGCAAAAACCGCAAGCACCAGCGCCACAACAATATGGTTTGGTTACACAACCAGCGCCATTGCAGCAGCGAATTGACCAGCAACTCGGTATTGGCGCTCGCACTACACCTAAAGATTACGCAAAGCAATTTGCAGCTGCCTATGATGAACCTAGTGGCCAGTATGCCACCGACCCCGTAACAGGTCTTGAAAAACAATTGTCTGTTGGTGAATATCAGCAGATGACAAACGCATCTTTGGATTTAACTGAATCAAAACCAGCTATTGCAGCTGCGGCTACAGCAGTTAACGCAAAAATAGAACGTGACCCTAAAGATTTATTTATCAGGGATACGTTAAAAGTAATCCCGAATCAGTACAGCCGACAGTTATTTGACATTATGGCTGAGAGCGGAGTTGATCCTCAGTCTGACTTGATGGCTCCTATTTGGAACTACGCCGCACAGAAGTACATGGGAAAAGGCCGGTACGAAAAAGCTGTTCAGTTGATGGACGAAGCCATCATAAACGCACGCAAGGGAGCACCAAGTGGCATACCAACTTCAACTGGACTGGGAACTGCAGGAGGCGTGGGAGTCGGGGGCGCTGTCGTTCCGGGAGCTGTGGGAGCTGCAGGATCAGCTCCTTCTATCCAAGGCGCAGTTGGTGGAACTGCCGCCGGAACTGGAGCCCCACTTCAACAAGCTGGTATTCTTCCAGACACCAGCGGTCAACCATCTACCACTGTAACAACTGCGCCTACTGATCTAACAACCCCTGCTGCGACTACATCTAAATTCAGACGTGCTCCTAAACCCATGACTGTGTTGGAAGCCGCTGAAGCTGCTAAAGCCCAACAAACGGGAACTCGCAAGCAAGCCACCTTAGCTCGTGGTGAAGTTACACCTGATGTTGTTAGTAAATTGTCCGATGACCAGTTGGCTACTGAGCTGACTAACGTCAACATTAGCGATGCAGAATATGCTTTGCTGCAGCAAGAACAGGCGCGGCGTAGCCAGAAAGACGCCGTTGATGAACGTCAAGTTGTATTGCGACAAATCTTTGGTGATCGTAATGGCGACATTATTTTTGATGTTGTTGGTATGGGCATGTCTGAGCCAGAAGCTGCGGCCAAGTACAACACTAGCCGCCAGAACATCCAGAAAATTGCTGGTGCAACAGGACAGAAGACATGGCCTGAACGGATTCTTAGAGCAAAAACTAAATTTGGTTTAACCGATGCTCAAATTGCTGACGCCTTTAACACTACCGCGCCCGATAGTTTAGAAAGCCAAGTGCAGACTGATGTGTTTGGTCAGAGCCAAGAGCGCATGGATGAAGGCGAAGCCATTGAAGCCGGCCTTGAAAATATCGTCAAAACCGCAGGTGCTAGCACTGCCGCAGTCGAAGGTTTTACTGATCTACAAAACGAAATTGATGCTACGTTGGAAGCTCTGGCTGCTGAGACTGACGAAGCTGTTCTTAAAGAACTCAACGAAAAGCTGGCTGAACAACTTGTTAAAGTTCGCGCCGTTGAAAAACGCGCTCAAGCAGAAGTTAGAGCTAATGCTGGTCGCAAATCTAAAAAGGATGAGGCTGACGAAGCTGTCGCGGAAACCGTTAAACCTGTAGGAGAACCAGATGCCGTTCAAGTCACAAGCACAGCAGTCGTACCTGTTCAGCCAAAAACCGAAGCTGGCAAAGGAGTGGGCGGCCAAGTACGGCGTACCGAAAAACCTGCCAGCAAAGGCCAAGTCACCGTCCAAGGTCAAGCCAAAGAGCAAGTAAATAAAGGTCAAGTCCTGTGGAATAACCTTGTTGCTAAGACTCCCGGGTTAGTACCCTACGAGCAGTTAACCAAGTTAGAGCAGGACTACCTGACCGACTTGGCTGTTCGTACCAATGGCAAACCTGTGGTTGCCAAAGAGATGGGCTTGCAGCAGTTGCTGACTAAAGAGCCAATCACCATTGAAGGTGAGACTCGGATTATTGATGAGCAAGTCACTACACAAGTAGCTGCTTTGCCTGCACCCCAAGTTGAACGCCTTGAACAGCACTATGGCGCTAAACGTGGCAGTGCCGAGTTCTTGGAAAAAGTCCAAGCTGACATTACAAAGTACGTTACGCAAGGTGCAGAAGCCGTTGCCGGTGCTATTCGCAGCATTATTAAAGCGATGGCCGAAGGCGTCCTTGCCATGGGTATTGTGTTCAACCCGAACATTACCAAAGATGCATTCACTTTAAATGTTGCTAAGACGTTTGAGCAGACCATTGAAGTAACCCAAGCAGTACCCGCTGTAGCCAAAGCCCAAATGTCGCCTACTGCACAAGCAGTTTACGAAGCCATGGCTCCCGTTGCAATGAAGTCTGGTAAGTGGTTCATGGTTGCTGACAAGCCTAACGGCATGTTGCACATCTTTAAAGAAGACGGCTCACACGCATTGTCCGATCCAACGCTGTACGGCAAAGATACCGGCGACGTTCTTGCAGCGGTTTCCTCGCTTGAAGGCGGAGCAAAAGTTACTCCTGCCGGTAAATTTACTCTCAAAGCTAGAGCATCCACGTACGCTGGCGGCCAAGAGCTCATCTTGGTTGAGTCAAAAGATTACACAGGCTACATTGCCATTCACGCTGCAGACACCAGCACACCTTCTGAAAACCGTTTAGGTCGATTAGATACGCCTACCGCAGCAGACAACCGAGTTAGCTACGGCTGTATCAATACCAAGCATGATACGTTTATCAACGAGATTGCTCCCAACATTGCCAATCTTGATGGCGGTATGGTGTTTGTTGTGCCAGATGCCCAAGAGCAAGCAGCTCAGATGTTTGCTGCCGAGACTCGTACAGAGACCCGCACCGAAGGTGGCCAAGGAGCTAAAGGCGTTGCAGCTGCTTCTGTCGTGGGCAAAGAAGAGAACATGCTGTTTGGTAAAGACTTACCCACAGTACAAGCACCAAAGCTTGTAAACAATGGCCGCACTCTTGATTTGGTTATTGATGGCAAAGTTACCAAAACGTACGACTTGGTAAGCCAAGGATTGTGGGATGCGTACAAAGGTAGACCTGAAGCGCAAGAAAATATGTTGCAAAACCAAGGCCCGCGACAAATAAGATCAGAAGCAATTGAAGCTTTAGAAGATGCGCAACGAGTTTATTCGGAGCAAGCCCCTCTGTCCCGAGTTGAGAATGACGCTATCCAAGCGTTGGCTAACAATGATACGTCACTGATGAAACGTATTGTGACTAATCTAACAATTAGAGATTCAGTTTTGCGGATGCTGTCTTCGGCTTTGTCGTATCCCGGACAGCCTTATAGTGATTTTAGCGGTCTTGCAGCCATGAGTGAATATGACTCTCGCGCTAAATTAACTGCGGAAAACATTTTGCGTTACGCCCCTGAGTACATGCTCAAAAATGCAAACATTCCAGCAGAGTTTAAAGACATTCAGTTCGGTAAAGACCGTGTGGCAAACCAACCTTATACAGCTGTTGGACTAGCCGCTGAAATTAAAAACTTTATTCGCGCTGACATTACAGACCGCAAATTAGTTATTGTTGACAGTATTGATGATTTGTTAAATTCAGGTACGCCTGAAGTCCAAGCTCTTGGTGAAGCTATTCAAGCTAAAGGTGCTTACGGTGTTGCTCAAGGCGGAGTTGCTTATCTTATTGCCAACCGCATTCAACAAGGTCAAGGCCGTGCTAAATTTATGCACGAGGTTGGAGCTCACCTTGGTTTAGAAAACTTGTTGCCTACTGCGGTCTACGACAGATTAGTTGATCAAATTGCGACGTGGGCTGGCTCAAACAGAGATTCTCTTGAAGCTCAACTAGCAGCTAAAGCTAAAGCCCGTGTTGGTTACGCAAAAACACCTACTGCCGACGAACGTGAAGAACTGCTTGCGTATTTTATTGAAGAAGCCATGCTTGCCGGCGTTGACCCAACAGCAGCAGGTAAAGAATCTGGCCCGTTGATGGCTTGGTTCCGTACATTGTGGGCTGCATTTAAAGTTGCAGTGCGCAAACTTGGCTTTAAGCCAGAAAATCTAAAAGCACAAGACGTTGTCAACTTGGCGTTTGGCGCTGCTCGTTTAGAGATGAACGGTTCTTGGCACGGCACTGCTGCCACGTTTCGCCGGTTTAACCATGAGTTTATGAGTTCGGGCGAAGGCGCTCAAGCGTACGGTTGGGGCAGTTATATTGCTCAAGCTGTTGGTATTGGTAAAGGTTATTGGTGGAATGACGTTAAGCGTAAAGAAACATCTACTGTTGAAAATACACTTAAACAATACGTCGGATGGCGTTTTGCCGAATCAGTTTTGCACCCAGTAGACAGAGAAGAAATTGCTTACGCTGGCTCGCAAATAAAAGTAGCTAAGGACTTAGCAGAAGCAGTTTATATGAATCCGGCTGAGTTTGCGACGCCCGGCTATTTAGCGCGCCGTTTCCTTGAAGCCGGATTGGACTATATTAAATTAGTTTCGCCAACAGGGGAAAAGAAAACTGTCCGAATTGGTGGCCCAGCCGGCAACTTAATGCGCGTAGACATGGCGGTGTCTAACGATGAAATGATTAACTGGGATTCGCCTTTTGCGTACCAACCAGAAATTGTTCGGGACTTTGTTAAAGGCGAAGCTGCTACTATTAAAGACCTGAACGACAATAAAGGCGCTAATATCCGCATTAAAACTGGCGAAGATATTTACAAATATTTAGTTGCTCGTTTTTGGAACGAGTCTAAAGGCACTGGGCCGTGGAAAGACGCAAGCCCAGAAGTAAGAATGGCCGTCAAAGAAAAAGCCTCTAAATATTTAGAATCCAAAGGCATTCAAGGTATTCGATATCTCGACGCTGAAAGCCGAGACAATACTTTAGACAATATCACTTTTAGTAAAAATGGCAAAGTAATAAAAAGCCGCGCCGGTATTTTGCAAGCGTACTTTACCCCCGGAGCAATTGTGCAAGGGTATGGCGGCCCCGATAAAGTCATTCGTTTTGACCCTGCCAAAGAACTGATTACAGTCATTGCTGTTGATAACGACGGAAATCCTCGTCGCGGCGAACGTGAAAGAACGCACTTCACAATACCTAGCGTTAAAGACGTTAGCTTTGCTATGAAAGAGCGGGGGTATATTACTAACACAACAAATCGCACGCGCAATTTTGTTATCTTTAATGAAAAGAACATCCAACGTGTTGGTTCTCAAACAGCTGCCGATAAACAACGCATAAAGTTTGGTGTAAATGCGCCAAACCAAGGAACTATCCAACGCAACATTGCCAAGTTGCCTAGAGCTGCACAGCAACCTGCGCGTTTGTCTTTGGGTGCTATCGGTGATGCAGTCAATAAAGGCTTAGACTACGTTGTCTTTACCAGCGATTTGGTTGACCGTGCTACTAAGTCAGGCGTTAGTTCTGCTAAAAAGTTTGTGGACTTAGTTGGCAAAAGCAAATCCGAAGCCCGCGAAAATGAGATTGCCGTTGAGAAAATCTCTGACATGTATGCCCTTGTCCCTGAAAAAGACCGTGGCACTGGCGATGAAAGCGTAAACCGTTTCTTGTTTGACTCTACACGCGAAGGCAAGTGGGGTTACGGCAAGTACCGCAATGATGACATGGGAGCACGCTTTGATGCGTTGGCTCCAGAATCACAAGCATATGTAGAAGCTGTCTTTGCCCATGGCAGTGACATGTTGGCTAAGAAAAAGAAACTTGTGTTGGATTCAACCAACAGTGAGTATGACGCCATGATTGCTGCTGCTAAGGCCGACGGCGATACAGCCAATGAAGTTAAACTGACAAAAGAAAAAGAAGCTACCCTCAAACGTTTCCAAACTTTGTTCAAGATTCGTGACGGTATTCCTTACGCTCCAATCAAACGCAATGGTAGCCATGTAGTTATTGCCAAGTCTAAAGAATACTTGGATGCCGAAGCTGCAAACGACAAAAAGAAAATTGCTGAGTTGGAAAGCAATAGTGACCACTACCACGTCAGCTTTACAGACGGCAAGTGGGAGGCACGCACTCTCCAACAGGACTTAAACGACCAAGGTTTCTTTGACGACGTGCAGATTGCCGAGCGCGATACCGTTATTGACGAGATGTTTAGCGGCCACTCTGCTTTGCGTGAACTGACTAAGATGCGTTCGCGTGTTGATGCGCAAGCCAAGGATGGCGATAAATCTTCGTCTAAGATGCTAAGCCTAATTAGTCAGATGTACTTGGAGGCGTTGGCAGAGGGTAGTGCTCGCAAATCTGAGATGCGTCGTCGTGGCGTGGCTGGTGAAGTGGACATGATTCGCTCGTTTGCCCAGCAGGGTCGTGCTGATGCCAACTTTATGGCGTCTATTAAGTACAACCCACAAGTTCAAGACGCATTGCAAGAGATGCGCAACCAAGTCAAAAAAGGCGACCGCGAACGCAAGTCAGAAATCTTTAATGAATTGGCTAAGCGTTATGTCCAGTCTTTGGATTATGTTGAGCGCCCATGGTTAAACAAGTTGACTCGCATGTCGTCCTTGTACTTCTTGGCGACTAGCCCTGCGTATTACTTACAGAACTTGACACAGCCATGGATGATGTCGGTTCCCGCAATGGCCGGCAAGCATAACTACAGCCAAGCATCGACAGCATTATTTAAAGCTTACACCGAACTTGGTGGAGTAATGAAGTCTGCCAAGTTGCTAAAACAACAGTTTGACTTTAACAAAGTGCCAGCTGATGTGCGCGATGCCATTAAAGAATTGGTCAACCGTGGCAAGATTGATATCGGTTTAGATACCGAGATGGGTGAATTTAAAGTCGAAGGTGACGGATACTTCGCTGGCAAGATTAGCGCTGCTGATAAAGCTCTGCGTTTAGCCGTACAAAAAGTTGAATCTATCAACCGCTTGTCTACTGCCATGGCTGCGTATCGTTTAGAACTAGCTAAAACTGGTAACAAACAAGATGCTATTAACTACGCTGACCGCATCCTGACAGAGACGCACGGTGACTACACCAGCTTCAATGCCCCTCGTGCGTTTAACACTGGCGTGGGTAAAGTAGCATTGCAATTCCGCAAGTTTCAATTAATTCAGTTATCGTTCTACGCCAAACTAATTAAAGACGCTTTGCAGGGTGCTGATCGCGCTGCGGCTTTGAAGACTTTAGCTTATTCGCTAGGCCACACAGGTTTGCTTGCAGGAGCTATGGGCATGCCGGGTTACGCAGCTATAGCATGGGCAATTAACGCTCTACTTGGTGACGAAGACGAACCATATGACATTACCAACGAAATTCGCAAAGCCATTGGTGACGAACAAGTTGCAAACTTAATTTTGCGCGGAGCTCCTACACTGGTAGGTGCTGATATTTCCGGCAAGGTTGGTGCGGGCAACATGCTGTCTATCATGCCGTTTAGTCAGGCTGACTTAAGTACAACTGCCGGTAGAGCCGAAGCTTTTGGTACGCTAATTGGCGGCGCTTCTCTTGGCATGGTCTCAAGAATGATTGATGGTTTGGGTTTGATGATGAGTGGTGATTGGCATCGCGGCTTAGAACAAACAATGCCTAAGGGCGTGTCTGATGCTATGAAAGCGTACCGTATTGCCAATGAGGGGATGACTCGCCGTAACGGTGATATTATCTTGCCGCCTGACGAAGTATCAGCTATGGATACACTATTCCAAGCCATTGGCGTTCAACCGG
>Ga0209230_10000339_pt1 | contig 18362 bp, 19 predicted proteins | sample LakOntMetagenome_FD_187467 | JGI IMG/M metagenome (GOLD analysis project Ga0209230, IMG submission 187467) | Freshwater and sediment microbial communities from Lake Ontario - Sta 18 epilimnion Metagenome (SPAdes) (version 2) | ecosystem: Environmental > Aquatic > Freshwater > Lentic | place... | reverse complement strand
AAAGCCATGGTTATGTGAAGTGATCTCTACCTTGCCGTTCCTCCTATCAATAACTGGTTGATTAATTCCGCGGTGACCAAACTGCAACTTATACGTCTCAAAACCGAGAGCTCTACCAAGAATCTGATGACCAAAACAGATACCAAAAATTGGGATCTCTTCGATAAGTAGTTCGCGGACCAGGTTGACAGTTTCTGTCATCGTGGCTGGATCCCCCGGTCCATTAGAGAGAAAGACGCCATCGGGATTGAGGGCGATAATTTCGGAGAACGTTGAGTTGTAGGGAACGACATGAGTTTGAATTCCTCGTTCAGCCATGGCTCGAGGTGTTGCTCCTTTGATGCCAAGGTCGAGAGCCACAACGGTAAATTTCTTTTCTCCCTTAGCCTCAATCGTGTAAGGCTCAGGCGTGGAGACATCGGCACTCAGAAACGATCCGACCATCTGGCCGCTCTTGCGCACTTCAATGACCATCTCTTCGCGAGAAAGCTCGAGATCTGAAAATATTCCAACACGCATGGCACCGCGATCACGCAGATGTCGAGTCAGTGCTCGTGTATCAATTCCAGAAATACCAACAATGTTCTGTTCGACGAGAACATCTACAAGATCAACTTCGCTGCGCCAATTGCTCGTTACTGGTGAAGGATTTCTGACTACAAATCCTGAAACCCAAATCTTTGAACTTTCATTATCGAAAGCATTCATTCCAGTATTTCCAATGTGTGGAGCTGTCATCACCACGACTTGGCGATGATAGGAGGGATCAGTCAAAGTCTCCTGATACCCAGTCATTCCCGTTTGAAAGACCGCTTCTCCAAACGTTCTACCTGTGGCTCCCCAACTTTTGCCTTCAAAGATGCGTCCATCATCAAGGACGAGGAATGCTTTACTCATGCGCTTCTACCTTCTTGAAACACAGGTTGACCATGGAAGAAGGTAGCCATAACCCGTGCCGAGAATTCCATTCCATGGAAAGGAGTATTTCGTGACTTCGACTGCAATTGGTCGCGATCCACGCGATAAGGTGCTTTGGGATTAATCACAGCTAGGTGTGCAGGTGCACCAACGGCTATCTCGCGGCCATGATCTGAATAGCCACCAATGCGCGCAGGTGCAACACTCATTCTGTTTTGAACTCCAGACCAATCCAGCAAGCCAGTCTCAACCATAGTCGCGACCACAATAGAAAGTGCGTGCTCCAGACCGAGCATTCCGAAGGCCGCTTCTTGCCACTCACACTCTTTGCTTTCACCCGGATGTGGGGCGTGATCAGTTGCAACTATGTCAATTGTTCCATCCGCCAAGCCATGACGAAGTGCCATGACATCACTCTCGGTCCGAAGTGGAGGATTTACTTTAAAAATTGGGTCATAACTTCTTGCGCTTTCATCTGTAAGCAACAAGTGATGCGGAGTAACTTCAGCGGTCACATCGATCCCCCGCGCCTTCGCCCAGCGAATAATCTCCACTCCACCTGCGGTGGTGAGATGACAAATATGTAAACGTGAACCCACATGTTCGGCCAAGAGAACATCGCGAGCAATTATTGCTTCCTCGGCAACTGCTGGCCAACCTTTAAGGCCAAGCGTTGCACTCACTATTCCCTCATTCATTTGAGAGCCCAATGTCAGCGCTGGTTCCTGTGCGTGCTGGGCAATCACGCCGCCAAACTTCTTCACATATTCAAGGGCACGACGCATGACCAGCGGATCGCTGACGCAATTTCCATCATCACTAAAAACACGGACCTGAGCGAAAGAATCGGCCATCGCGCCAATCTCTGCTAAAACTTTTCCTTCAATTCCCTGAGTGACCGCACCGATAGGAAAGACATCAAGAAGGCCAGCACTCTTACCAAGACGGAAGACCTGCTCAACCACTCCGGCAGTGTCTGCGACAGGAGAAGTATTTGCCATTGCTGAGAGAGCGACGTATCCGCCTTTAACTCCCGCGCGAGATCCCGAAAGAACTGTCTCCGAATCTTCTTTACCTGGCTCACGAAGATGGGTGTGAAGATCCACCAAGCCTGACATAACAATCATTGAAGTAGCATCGAAAACAAACGCTTCAGGGTCAGTCAATGTTGGTGCTACAGAGTGAATGACACCGTCTTCAATCAATACATCACAGACTCGGCCATCTGCCAAAGTTCCATTTTTAATAAGAGTTTTTCTGCTTTCGTTACTCACTATAGGCCCGCCTCAATTGATGTATCGCCAGCTAAAAGAAGGTAAAGAATTGCCATTCGCACACTCACTCCGTTTGCAACTTGTTCGATGATAACCGAACGCGCACTATCAGCACTTTCTGCAGTGATTTCCAATCCACGATTCATAGGACCTGGATGCATAACAATTGCGCCAGGATGAAGCGCATTGAGACGATCGGTATTGAGGCCGAAGTAGCGTGAATATTCACGAGCATTTGGAAAGAATAGTTCGCTCATTCGTTCTTGCTGAACACGTAACATCATCACAGCATCAATTGAATCGAGAACCTGATCGAAATCGTATGAAATGCTGACCGGCCAACTTTCGACACCGACAGGCAGAAGTGTTGGAGGCGCTACTAAAGTGACATGCGCCCCAAGTTTGGTCAGTAAAAGAACATTGGATCGCGCTACCCGTGAATGAAGGACATCGCCGACGATTGCAATGCGCAATCCCTGCAGATCCTCGCGACCTTGCGACAAATGCTTTCGGATAGTGAATGCATCGAGAAGAGCTTGACTCGGATGTTCATGTGTTCCATCCCCGGCGTTAATGACAGCTCCCGACATCCACTCGCATGCTGCAAGTCGAGCTGGCGCACCCGATGCACCATGTCTAATGATCACCGCATCTGCTCCCATTGCTTGCAGAGTTTGAGCAGTGTCTTTTAGAGATTCACCCTTACTCACACTAGAACCTTTGGCAGAAAAGTTGATGACATCGGCCGAGAGTCTCTTTGCTGCTGCTTCAAAGGAAATTCGGGTTCGGGTTGAATCTTCTGCAAAGAGATTAACGATTGTGCGTCCTCGAAGAGTAGGCAACTTCTTCATTGGAGTATCACTGACTCTGGCCAATTCAGCGGCAGTATCTAATATCTTTATGGCATCGGTTCGACTGATGTCAGCGATCGAGAGCAGGTGCTTCATGCTGCACCTCCATCCGAGACTAGTACGTCATCGACACCATCAAGTTCCGAAAGCAGGACTCTCACTGATTGCGATGTAGAGGTTGGAATGTTCTTTCCAACAAAGTCTGCGCGGATCGGAAGCTCGCGGTGACCTCTATCGATAAGTACGGCAAGTTGCACTCGCGCTGGGCGACCAAGGTCACCGAGGGCATCGAGGGCTGCTCGAATTGTTCTACCCGAGAAGAGAACGTCATCGACGAGAATCACAGTACGGTTTTCGATCCCCAGCGACGGAATACTTGTTGGCATTAGCGCTCGTGGCGCTTTCATGCGAAGGTCATCTCGGAAAAGTGTTGTATCCAAAGTACCTACTTGAATAGGCGATCCCTCAATTTTCTCAATCAGTTGCGCAAGACGCAGGGCAAGATGCGCTCCACGGGTTGGAATGCCTAGCAGTGTGATTGAAGAAGCCCCATTGTTACGTTCACAAATTTCATGGGCAATGCGAGAAAGGGCGCGAGAGATATCTTGCGCAGGCAGAACAGAACTCATTTAAATCTCCTTCCCCGCCTCTCAGGACGAGTCTTAAAGGATGCGACGAAAGAATACCATCCGCATCCCTCACTCTGTGGATATCGCCAGCGCGTAGCGAGTCAGGCTCTCTACCCTGCACTCCATGAGCGCTCATGAGTTGCAAGAGATTCGCCGACGGATACGTGAGGTCCGCCTATCCCTCGGGTGGAGCTTGGCAGATTTCGAAACTCGCGCCGCAGGGGCAATCACAGCTGTAGCGCTTGGATCTTATGAGAGGGGCTCTCGAACTCTCTCCATAACCAAGTTACTCGTAATCTGCGACATCTTGCGCGTTTCACTCATTCATATATTGGCTCCGCAAAATGACTTAATAACTGCGAATCCATCTGATCGGCATATATACGATCTTCGGGCCCTGCAGGAGTTACCACAGAGCGCAGAGAAGGAGCATCTCGTGGCATATATCCAACACATTATTAGAGAACGAGGTGATTGGAGAGGTGCGGTACTTTCGCTACGTAAAAATGATGTAGAAAATTTAAGACGAATATTCTCTGTCAGCCAGGATATTAAAGTTCATAGCTATGTGGAGTGGTTAGAAAAGCAAGAAATTACGCTACAGAAAAACTAGATTGATAAACTCGATTTAATCGAAGCAATTCTGCCAAGGACTCCGTGTATATACCCTGCAGAATCATCGGTGCTTAAATCCTTTGCGAGAGTGAGTGCTTCAGCGATAACGATGGCGTCATCTAAATCTGCAACCCAGAGAACTTCGTAAATTCCGAGACGAAGGATATTTCGATCTACCGCTGGTAGGCGATCCATATCCCATCCTTGCGCATAGGTTGTTATCAGTTCATCAATCTTACGCTTATGGGTATGAATGCCTTCAATAAGAGATTTTGTATACTCACGGATAGGCCGAGCATCTGGTCCATCCTCAGCAATGTCGCGCGAGGCAAGAAGTTCAAGCAAATCACTTCCACGAATATCTGATTCGTAGAGAAGGTCTAAAGTCTGTTTTCGAGCTTTACTGCGAGCTGACACTAGTTTGCGCGACCTTGATACGAACCATCGCGAGTGTCAACAAGGATTTTTTCATCTTGCTTGATGAAGAGAGGAACTTGGACCTCAATGCCAGTTTCTACTGTGGCCGGTTTCGTTCCGCCAGATGAGCGATCACCTTGCAGTCCTGGCTCTGTATATGTGACTGTAAGTTCAACAGATGCAGGAAGCTCAATGTAGAGAGGATTTCCTTCATGGATAGCAACAATGGCTTCTGTATTTTCTAACATGAAGTTTGCTGCTTCCCCAACTGTTGCCGCAGAAATAGTCATCTGATCAAAGTTCTCGTTATCCATGAAAACGAAATCATCGCCTTCTTTATAAAGAAAATTCATTTCGCGCTTCTCGAGAATTGCAACTTCAACTTTAACGCCAGCGTTAAATGTCTTATCAACAACTTTGCCGGTCATCACTTGCTTAAGCTTTGTGCGAACGAATGCTGGGCCTTTTCCTGGCTTCACGTGCTGAAATTCAACAACAGTCCATAGCTGCCCTTCAATGTCGAGGGTCATGCCATTCTTAAGGTCATTTGTTGTGGCCACGGTGATGCTCCAGTTCATTGCAGCGGCAATCTGCCATCTGCTTCAAGTGCTGAAGTTTACCTCATTCGAGATTACGAAATGAGTGTCTTGAGCGCAGCCATAGCCAATGAATATGAATTTGGGCCAAATCCGCCGATAGTTCCATTAGCAACCCCCGAAATAACCGAGGTGTGTCGAAATTCCTCACGTGACAGCGGATTTGAAAGGTGAACTTCGATTAGTGGTGCCTTAACTAATTCGGCCGCATCGCGAATGGCATACGAATAATGGGTGAATGCAGCAGGATTGATGATCACGGGTGTATTTGCATCGGCTGCCTCATGTAGCCATCCAATGATTGTTGCTTCATCATCACTCTGTCGCACATCTGCCACAAAGCCATTGCTATCAGCTGCACTGCGAATATGCGCTTCCAATTGTGGGTAACTCATATCTCCGTAGATCGATGAGTCGCGAATATCTAACCTGGATAGGTTTGGCCCATTGATTACTAAAACCTTCATGAACATACCTTCTCATATGCGTGTACGAGATCTGCTTGCGCCACATCTGCGATTCGGTCAGTTTTTCCGATCTCAGAAATTGTGACAAAACGGAGAGTATTTCCGCGCGATTTCTTATCCATTGACATGATCGCTCGCAGCTCAGTCCAATCCCCCGCACCGTATGTGATGGGAAGATCGATGGCAGTCAGAACCGAGAAATGGAGATCACGAACTTCATCCGTGATAAATCCAAGAGCTGATTGAAGATGTGCCATGAAGGCCATTCCAATTGCAACACACTCACCATGGCGCAGCGAATACTTTGAATGCTTTTCAACCGCATGGCCGAAGGTATGTCCATAGTTGAGGATCTCTCGATCGAAACTCTCTTTGAAATCTCCGCTCACCACATCGGCTTTCACCTGAACGGACCTCTTGATCAACTCAAGGACAAGTGCATCGTCCTTTCGGATTGATTGCAAATCTCTATTGTTCATCAACTGTAAGATCTGTCCATCACGGATAAAACCACACTTGATCACCTCAGCTAAACCCGCAGCAAAGTCACGATCCGACAAAGTGGCAAACCATGAGTGATCAATCAGAACCGTCCGCGGTGAATGGAACGAGCCAATGAGATTCTTCCCGTAATCGAGATTCGCGCCAGTTTTCCCACCAATTGCCGCATCAACCGAACCAGCAACTGAAGTAGGAATCGCAATCCAATCAATACCTCGGAGATAGGTGGCGGCGGCAAATCCAGCTATATCAGTCACTGCTCCTCCACCGATCCCGACGACTAAATCTGTACGTGTAAATCCAGCAGCTGCTAGCCAATTCCATAGTTTGAGAAGAACATCCGGGCTCTTTCCCGCTTCCCCATCAGGGATAACGCAGTACACAAACTCGCAATCCCCCGCCTCAAAGTTTCCGATTGCGGTTTTTAAAGACTCGGTAGTAACTATTGCACAGCGAGTGTGCCCAGAAGAAAGTGAAAGTAACTCGTCTTTCCAATTGCACCCGATGAGTACGTCGTAGCTTTGTTCTGCTTTGACGCCAATTACCTCGCTCATGAATTCACTTCCTTGGTTTTGGAGAGAATATCGGCAACTTCCTGAGCGATTTGTGACGGAGTTCCAGAGTCTGTCGAAACGGTAAGTGTTGCTAGGGATTCATAGATTGGTCTACGAATATTCATTAACTCTTGCCACTTGGCTCGAGGATTACCCACAAGTAACGGACGATCGCGATTGAATCCGATTCGTGGTGCTGCACTCGAAAGCGACACATCGAGAAAACAGATTGGATCTGAAGATTGACGAAGTGCGCTCTCAACATCAGCATTCATAACAGCCCCACCCCCTAATGCTAGGACGCCATCAAAATTAGCGAGTTCTCGCAAGACAATCTCTCGTTCAAGTTCTCTAAAGAACGGCTCACCCTTGTCAAGAAATATCTCGGAGACGCGCAGACCAGATTGCTCTTCGATGAGTGAATCGGTATCAGCAAAATTAATTGATAACCGCTGCCCGAGTGCTTTTCCAACCGAGGATTTTCCCGCTCCAGGTGGGCCGATCAAGATTACTTGAGGCATTTTACTTAAAACGAAGATGAGCCATGTATGACTCAAAATTCCGTTTTGTCTCCGCAACACTATCTCCGCCGAATTTTTCAAGAACTGCTTCGGCAAGAACGAGTGCCGCCATCGCTTCGCCAACAACACCCGCAGCAGGAACAGCGCAGACATCTGAACGCTGATTAATCGCCTTAGCGGCCTGACCTGTAGCTACATCGATCGTATCTAGAGCTTTAGGTACTGTAGAGATCGGTTTCATTGCAATACTCACGCGCAAAATTTCACCGTTAGACATTCCGCCTTCGGTGCCGCCAGCGCGATCACTTCGGCGAACTATCGCACCGGCCTTGTTGTGTTCAATCTCGTCGTGAGCTTTTGAACCGCGACGCGTCGCTGTAGTGAAACCATCACCAATTTCTACGCCTTTAATTGCTTGGATACCCATCATCGCACTTGCCAACCGCGCATCCAATCGACGATCCCAATGCACATGCGAACCCAGACCAGGTGGAAGGTTGTAAGCCAAAATCTCACATACTCCGCCTAAAGTATCTCCGTCAGAATGCGCACTATCGATCTCTTCAATCATCTTCGCACTAGTCTCGGCATCAGCACAGCGAACTGGATCGCTATCAATTCGTGACATATCGCTATAGGACGGCAAGGTTGCAGTCTCTGGCACACGCACCGTGCCAATCGAAATAACATGACTTAGGATGGTAATTCCGACGCTCTGTTCTAAAAATGCGCGAGCAACCGCCCCTAAAGCAACACGAGCTGCGGTCTCACGAGCACTTGCTCGCTCAAGAATTGGGCGGGCATCATCAAAGTCATATTTCTGCATTCCAACTAAATCTGCATGTCCTGGACGTGGTCGAGTCAACGGCGCGTTACGTGCCAGCCCTTCAATTTCACTAGCCTCTACAGGATCGGCGCTCATTACTTTTTCCCACTTAGGCCACTCAGAGTTGGCAACCTGAATACTTATTGGTCCACCTTGGCTCTGACCTAAACGAACTCCACCGATAATCGAAATCTTATCTGCCTCAAAATTCTGTCTTGCCCCACGTCCAAAACCAAGGCGACGACGCGCAAGATGGAAATCAAGAAAAGTTGAATCAATTGATACATGGGCAGGAACGCCCTCAATAATCGCTGAGAGCGCTTGACCATGTGATTCTCCTGCAGTGAGCCAGCGCATGTGCATATTCTGGCAGATCTGTGGCGCAGATGCTTACCTATTTAGCGACTAAAGCAATGATTGTTCCTACGAGTATTGCAGGGGCAAGGGGTATATCAACAGAATTACGAATGGATCCCCGAGATAGAAAGATTGCATGAACTGAAGCAGTCAGAGCGAGCGTCAGAAGAAAAAGCTTGTATGGGCCGGGCTCTGGCGGAAGCACGAACATCGCGAGTACTCCAAAAAGTTTCACATCACCCATACCGAGTCCGCAACAAATCGAGAGAAATACTGAAGCAGAAAGAACGACAGCGCAGATGCGCAGGTGGTTAATCAGTACGTAGTCTCCGTAGTCAATCGTCGCAACTGATGCGATTGCGAGAATCAAAACCCCACGGTTTGGTATTCGATGAGTGCGTGCGTCGATCAGAGCAATACCCGCAAGAATTGAAATGACCACAATCTGCATTCAGGCAGAGTATTAAACGAGAAATAGTCTTTGCCTGCAGAAATCTAGGCTGTGGTTAAAGCTGAGAAAGTTTCTCGCGCAGATGCCGTGATAGCAAGGCTCGATCGATCTCCTCTTTGAGCACGAGAGCTAGTTGATCCAAGCCTTGCCACAAAAGTAACTCTTTACCGTTTATCACTGTGCCGGAGCGATTTTCCCAGGCCGATGCAAGCAGAGTTGGCCACGGTTTGTAGATCACATCAAAGAGAAGACCTGATACTTGCGAGGGCAAACTTTCAGCAAACAAATCAGCGGCACCTGCGGGTGTCGTATTGATTAACAGGTCGTACGAGTCAGTCTCTAGATCATTACTCCAAGGCAGATAATTGAATACCGATTTTTCAACGCAGCGTCCCAACGCATCCCGTCGAGTCGAAGTACGTCCCATGACCGTGAGATTCTCGACGTTTCCATCGAGTGCGCCTGCCACTGCTCGAGCCGTCCCTCCTGCTCCCAAGATCAGAGCGTTCGAGAATTTGGAAAAACCTTGAGCAACAAGTGCGGCTAAAAATCCAGAACCATCGGTTGATGTACCGAACCAGATTCCATCTCTCTTGTATAAGGTGTTGACAGAACCGATACGCAACGAGAGTTCATCACATGTCACACCGAGAAGATGAGCTTCCTCCTTGAGTGGCATCGTGAGTGAAAAGTAATCAAACTCAGATTCATTATTCGGGAAGAATTCCTTCAAAGTTCCACTTGGGACATCTATAGCTTCATAACTCCCGGCCGCACCCATATATTCGAATGCAGCGCGATGCAGAACCGGAGATAGCGAGTGATTGATTGGAGATCCTAAAACCGCTCCTCTAATCACTCTTTATCCTCAAACTTTCCGTCTCGTAAATTCTTTTTGTAGATTACCTTCCACTTATTGAATTCATCTAATGATGAGGTGAAGCGCGTGTCCTGCGGAGCCACGGTGATGAAATAGAGCCAATCCCCCGCTGCTGGTGATAGGGCTGCCTCCATTGCAGCGCGACCAGGGTTGCCGATTGGGCCAGGTGGAAGCCCGTATTTTCTATAGGTGTTATATGGCGAATTTATGAGAGTTGATTTGGTGCTCAAGAAAATATTCCCGCGAGACTCCATGACGAAGTGGACAGTCGAATCCATTTGCAATGGCATGCCTATCTTCAGTCGGTTATAGATCACTCGCGAAACTCTGGTGAAATCTCCATCACCGCCCTCAGCTTGAATAATCGAAGCAATAGTTAAGAGTTGTTGCGGCGTGTATTGGGATTGCTCGGAAAGGAATCCAGTCTTTACGACTTCGCTCATTCCACGAGTGATCATCTCTTTAAGTGCGACATCAGCTTTTGTGCCTTGTGCAAAACTATATTGAGCTGGAAAGAGAAGGCCTTCTAACCGAGTAAAAGGCTTTGGAAGAACCGCGCCTGAAAAGGCGGCCTTAACCTCATTTTCTGGATAGCCAGCTTTGGTGAAAAGTTTCTTGATCTCACTTACCCACGCACCTTCTGCCACTGCGATGAGACCAGCGATTCGCTTGTTATCCAAGAGTTGATCGAGGGCACTCTTTGCGCAAATTTGAGTATCAATGATGTGGACTCCGGGTGCGATGAGCTGTGCCCTTTGATCTGCGACTGCGAGTCTGAAGAATGCTTCAGACGAAGCAACGACATCTTTTTCAAATAACTCTCGGGCAATCTCTGATCCTGATTCTCCAAAAGTTACATCTATAGAAGTCGTCTTTGGATCTGATTGCGGTGAACATTCAAAATCAGCTGCGGCCCTTGGTCCAGACTTGAGAGCTGAAAGAGAATAGATAGCAAGAAAGCTCACTAGAAGAGCCGCAATTACACGAATTAGGGGTCGTCTATTCACGATCTTGAGCCAATCCAGATTCCAGAATAATCACAGCAGATTGCGAATCTATCTTCTTGCGCGCATCCTTTGCGCTCAACCCTGCCTGCGAAAGAGAGGCAGATGCCGAAGATGTCGTTAGCCGTTCATCAATGAGTTTTACAGGGCAGGAGACAAGGCGGGTAAGTAGATCTGTGAATGCAAGAGCTTTCTTTGTTGACTCTGACTCTTCTCCCGAAAGGTTCAGTGGCAGTCCAACGTAAATTTTTGTTGGCTCATATTCCTCGCAGAGGGCGAGAATCGAGGACTTTAAAGATGGATCTTTTGTAGTGAGAAACTCAAGTGGTGTTGCAAGAATTCCATCCGGATCGCAGACCGCAACGCCGATTCGCACGTCACCGTAATCAAAGGCGAGTCGACGACCCAGCCGAGACATTATTTACCTGCGATAGCTAGTTCGATCGCTTCCAGGGCTGTAGCGATCTTCGAACGATCACTTCCTCCACCTTGCGCGAAATCATCTTTACCGCCACCGCCACCGCCGAGTATTGCACTTCCAAGTTTTACTAGTGCACCAGCCTTCACACCGGCCTGACGCGCATCATCACTTACTGCAACGACCAAGACAATCTTCTCTTCCACAACGCTAGTTAGCGCCACCACAGTATTGTTATTTCTTGCGCGCAGATCGAGTGCAATCAATCGCAAGTTATCCGCTGCTATTCCGTCAGCAAGGGAACCGACAACCACTGTGGTCCCAGCTACAACCTTTGCTGTCGAGATAAGGGATGCGGCACTCTCCATCGCTGAGGCAGTACGCAGCGTTGATAACTCTTTCTCAATATCACGCATCTTTGAAACTAAATCATTGATTCTCGTTGGAAGTTCTTCCACGCGAGCACCTTTAATGATCTGTGTCAGCGAGTTGAGTAGAACATGTTCACGCGCTAGGAATTGGTAGGCATCAACACCCACAAGTGCTTCAACGCGTCGAACTCCAGCGCCGATTGAGGATTCTGAAAGAAGTTTAACAACACCAAGTTGACCGGATCTGCCCACGTGCGTTCCGCCGCAAAGTTCGCGAGCCCAATCTCCTACACTTACAACACGCACACTATCGCCATACTTCTCACCGAAGAGCGCCATCGCACCGAGTTTCTTCGCTTCATCTTGTGGCATTACTTCTGCTGTAACTGCTAGATCATCAAGGAGTAGAGCGTTAACTCTCGCTTCAACCTCATCAAGTACACCATCAGATAAGGCACCAGTAGCAGGGAAATCAAAACGGAAGCGACCCGGTGAATTTTCTGAGCCCGCTTGAGTGGCTGTCTCTCCAAGAATCTCACGGAATGCCTTATGCACCATATGCGTAGCCGTATGTGCACGAGAGATAGCGTTGCGACGCTCTTGATCGATGAGAGCAACACTTGTTTGCCCTACTTCGATTGCACCAGAAAGCACGCGACCGCGATGAATCGAAACTCCAGGTACCGGAGTCTGCACATCATCGATCTCTACAACGGTTCCATCGCTGAGAGTGATTGTTCCACCATCAGCTAACTGACCGCCGCCTTCAGCATAGAACGGGGTGCGATCAAGAATAATCTCGACATCATCTCCGGCCTTAGCGCTCTTGGCACCTACTCCATCCACCAAAATTGCATTGACTCGCGACTCAGTCTCTGTCTGCGTATAACCAACAAACTCTGTTGCACCTGATGCATCGGCGATCTTCTTGTATTCACTGAGATCGGTGTGACCACTCTTCTTGGCACGCGCATCAGCCTTTGCTCGATCGCGTTGCTCTTTCATGAGACGCGTGAATCCAGGCTCATCTACTTCTAGGCCAACTTCACGAGCCATCTCCAAGGTGAGGTCGAATGGAAAACCATATGTGTCGTGGAGTTTGAATACATCATCGCCACTCATTTTGGTTGATTTGGAGGCCTTTACTGCACTAGCTGCCAAATCAAAGATTGCAGTACCGCTCTTGAGAGTTTGCAAGAAACTTTCTTCCTCTGAGGCGCTCACAGCTAAAATGCGAGCAGAGTCGGCGATGAGTTCAGGATACTGAGGACCCATAGCCCCAATCGCAGCCTCTGTGAGAGTTGCCATGCTTGGATCATTTGTTCCAAGGAGTCGCATGTTTCTGATTGTTCTACGCATCATTCTCCGTAAAACATATCCTCGGCCTTCGTTACCAGGAGTAACTCCGTCACCAATCAACATTGCTGCAGTGCGCGCATGATCTGCAATAACACGTAAAGAAACATCTGACTTTTCATTCTTTCCGTAGCTCACGCCAGAAAGCTGTGATGCCTTTGAGAGAATCTGCATAGTGGTATCGATCTCGTAAATATTTTCGACACCCTGCAACAAGGCCGCCATACGTTCAAGTCCAAGACCTGTATCGATACTTTTCGCTGGGAGCTCTCCAAGAATTGGGTATCCATCTTTACCGCCGCCAGCGCCACGTTCGTTCTGCATGAATACCAAGTTCCACACTTCAAGGTATCTATTCTCATCTGCGATCGGTCCGCCATCGATTCCGTAGGCAGGTCCACGATCGTAGTAAATTTCCGAACAAGGACCGCACGGTCCTGGCACACCCATTGACCAGAAGTTATCTGCCATATCTCGCCGTTGGATTCGCTCTAGCGGAACACCAATTTTCTTATGCCAGATATCGGCAGCCTCATCATCATCGAGATAAACAGTTACCCAGAGACGCTCTTCCGGAAAACCATATCCGCCATCAGCGATTGACTTCGTTAGTAACTCCCAAGCAAGTGCAATCGCACCTTCTTTAAAGTAATCGCCAAATGAAAAGTTGCCGCACATTTGGAAGAAGGAGGCGTGTCTCGTTGTTTTTCCAACTTCATCAATGTCGAGTGTACGAACGCACTTCTGAACCGAGGTAGCACGCTTGTACGGAGGTGTTACTTCTCCGAGGAAGAAAGGTTTAAATGGAACCATACCCGCATTTACGAGAAGGAGATTTGGATCGTCGGCAATAAGTGATGCCGATGGAACCACTGTATGGGTTAAACCCTGGGAGTTCCCTGTCTCAAAAAAGCGCAGCCAACGTGCGCGGATCTCTGCCGATTCCACGAACTACACTCACTCAGCCTTCTTCTTCTTTTTCGAGCGAGACTTACTTGCCTGAGCTGCAGTGATCAGCGCGCCAGCAACCTTTACAGCAGGGCCACTCTTATCCATGAAATCAGTTGCTACCTCAGAAACCTTTGTTGTTACCTCTTCTACATTCTTAGTGATCTTTGCAAAAGACTCAAGAGGGCTATTAATTAACTCGAGTGTGCGCGTTGATTCTTGAATGAGTGGCGCAGTATCTTCGGTGAGAACTTTGAGAGAGAGGCTCGCCTCATCAATAAACTTGCTTACTCGAAGACCCATGTACGCCAGTGAGATCGCGATAGCAAGCAGAGCCACTGCACAGATAATCGTTGCAATTCCACCTGGACCCATGATTCTCACCTTTCCTTAGAACACGCGTAAGCGGGTTATGTTGTAAGCCTACCCGATCACCTATGAAGCAGGCGTATCTGGCTTGAAATCCATTCCACTCTCTTTGCGTTGAGCAGCAGTGATAGGAGTTGGAGCGCCTGTCAGTGGATCTCCGCCACTTGCCGTCTTAGGAAAAGCAATGACTTCGCGAATCGAATCACTGCCGGTTAACAGCGCACAGACGCGATCCAATCCAAGTGCGATTCCGCCATGAGGTGGTGGCCCATAATTAAATGCCTCAAGTAAGAAACCAAATTTGCTATTAGCTTCTTCATCACTTAAACCGATGACACGGAAGACTTCTTTTTGAATCTCCTTGTCATGAATACGAATTGATCCGCCACCAAGCTCGGTTCCGTTGAGCACAATGTCATATGCGTATGCGAGAGCATTTGCTGGATCAGTCGAAAAACTCTTAGCAAACTCTGGCTTTGGGCCAGTGAAGGGATGGTGGACGGCAGTCCAGCCACCATCATCGGTTGGCTCAAACATTGGCGCATCGACAACCCATAAGAATTTCCAAGCACCCTCTTCAATAAGGTTGCACCTCTTACCAATTTCAAGACGTACTGCGCCCAATAGCGCTTGCGAGGATGCACGATCTCCTGCTGCAAAGAAAATAGCATCACCATTCTTAGCACCGACGGTTGCTGCAATCCCAGCTTGCTCCTCCGGTGAGATGTTTTTAGATACCGGCCCGCCGAGAGTGCCATCCTCATTGAGAAGAATGTAGGCAAGACCTTTTGCTCCACGCGCTTTCGCCCAGTCCTGCCACGCATCTAATTCGCGACGAGGTGAGCTCGCTCCCCCAGGCATTACAACAGCGCCAACATACTCAGCCTGGAAAACTCTAAAGGGAGTTTGTGCAAAGAATTCAGTAACTTCGACAAGTTCATTGTCGAAACGGAGATCTGGTTTATCTGAACCGAATCTGTTCATCGCATCTTTATAGGTCATGTGGGGAATCGGCGTCGGGATTGAGTACCCAACGCTATCCTTCCAAACATCTACAAGAATTTTCTCTGCTACAGCAATAATGTCTGCCTGATCGATAAATGACATTTCAATATCAAGTTGTGTAAATTCTGGTTGACGATCTGCGCGAAAATCCTCATCGCGGAAGCAACGCGCAATCTGGTAGTAACGCTCCATGCCCGCAACCATGAGCAATTGCTTAAATAACTGTGGCGACTGAGGCAAGGCATACCAACTACCAGGCTGTAGACGCACAGGTACTAGAAAGTCACGAGCGCCCTCAGGAGTGGATCTGGTCAGATAAGGAGTTTCGATTTCCAGAAAATTAAGATCATCCATTGCGCGTCGGATCGCTGAAGTAACGCGAGAGCGAAGTCGAAGATTTGAAGCTGGTCCTTCTCTACGTAGATCTAAATAGCGGTAACGAAGTCTTACCTCTTCTGAGATTTCAGATTCAACGCCAGTATCAACAGGGAAAGGCAGCGGAGCTGATTCACTCAATACGGTGATTGCGTCCCCCATTACTTCAATGGAACCCGTTGGTAGTCCTGAATTTTCATTTCCTGCTGGGCGTGCAACTACTTCACCCGTGATTGCTAAACACCATTCTGCACGCAGGGATCCAGCTAATACTTCATCGCGAATTACAACCTGAACAGAACCTGTGGCATCACGTAAATCAATAAATGCAACACCGCCATGATCTCGGCGTCGAGCTACCCAACCGGCGAGCGTGACTGTCTGACCCGCGTGACTGGCACGAAGGGATCCGGCATCATGGGTACGAATCATTACTTTCAACTACTTTCTATCGAATAACTATCTGTGCGTGGAAAGAGCTTTTCCGAGTTCGCTAATCTTAACCGAGGATAGTTCGCCATCTTTCATTCGCTTGAGTTCAACCGATCCGGAAGCTAACTCGGTCTCCCCCAGAACGATCGCAAATGCGCTACCCGACTTATCTGCCGCCTTCATTGCACCCTTGAGAGCTCGATCGCCAAAGGCAATCTCGACCTTAAATCCATTCTGCCTGAGATCTTGGGCTATGGAGAGAGCCTTCTCTTTTGCCGGATGGCCCAACGGAATTATGAATAGATCACTTGCGAATTGGTTGGCAACCAAAACACCTTCGGCTTCTGCCGCCAGGAGAATTCGATCTACTCCCAATCCAAATCCGATTCCAGAAAGAGCAGCACCACCTAAGGTCTCCATCAATCCGTCGTAACGACCGCCGCCACCAATTCCTGATTGCGCGCCAAGGTCTTCGTGGATAAATTCAAAAGTTGTACCCGTGTAGTAATCAAGGCCGCGAACCATTCGAGGGTTGAGTGTGTAGGCAATTCCAAGTGCATCCAAATAACTACATACCTGGGCGAAATTCTCGCGTGATGAATCAGAGAGATAATCCATCAACAACGGTGCGGCTGACATCTTGCTGCGCACTTCTTCCCGCTTGTCATCGAAGAGCCGTAAAGGATTGATCTCAGCGCGAGCCTGCGTAGCCTCATCTAAATTGAGAGTCTTCAAGAATGCAACAAGGTCAATTTTATGTGCGGCTCTAGATTCTGCATCGCCCAGCGAGGTGATCTCAAGTCGATACTTCTTTAGACCAATATTTTTGAAGGCGGTATCGGCAAGTGCAATGATCTCTGCATCAATGGCGGGATCATAGAGACCAATCGATTAAACTCCTACTTGATAGAACTGTCGGTACCGACCAGCCTGCGGACGCTCTGCGCGAAAGAATGCACCTGAATAGAAAACCTTTACTGGAAGCTGACCGCGATCGAGTGAGTGTTCAATCACGGCACGCATCACGCCAGCTGTTCCTTCAGGGCGCAAGGTGATCGATCTGCCACCTCGATCTTCAAAGGTGTACATCTCTTTACTCACTACATCCGTTGATTCGCCCACTCCACGGGAGAATAGATTTGTATCTTCAAATACTGGTAGCTCCATCAGTTGGTATCCGGCAGATTTTGCTGGACCAATCAACTGGTCTCGCACCCACTCAAAACTGGCAGAACGTGGCGGAACGTATTCACTGACACCTTTAGGTGCTTGTATTTGTTCGCGCTTCATGAGCGTAATTGTTTCAGATATGGATTGGTTCTGCGCTCATATTCGATCGTTGTGTCTGGCCCATGTCCCGGCAATACGCGCAAGTGATCGCCAAGAGGGAGAATCTTCGTCTTTAGCGTTCTTTGCATCGCATCTTGAGATCCAGAAGGTAGATCAGTTCGTCCAATTGAGCCTGCAAATAGAACATCACCACTGATTAGGCATTCATCATTTACTGTAAACATCAGCGATCCCGCTGTATGTCCTGGAGCATGTATCGCTGTGATTTCTAATCCAACAGCTTCAAATTTTTCATTGTTTCGCAATTCGAGAACCTGAGATGGTTCGCTCCAGGTCACACTACTTAATGCTGCGATGAACTCTTCGCCATGGACAATCTCTGGATGAAGTAAAGCTTTGCGATCTTCACTATGGATATAGGCAGGGATTCCGTATCCATCGGCTAAAGGAATGACTGAAAAGGTATGGTCCAGATGGCCGTGTGTAAGGAGAACTGCGACTGGCTTAAGTCCTTCTTCTTCGATAATCATCTCAATTTCAGAGCTGATATCTGGCATCCCCGGATCAACAATGATGCACTCCGAGCCTTTTTCGGCAGCCAAGATCCAACAGTTGGTGGCATACATGGGAGCGGGATGGACTCGAATCAGCATCTCTGGCCCCTTAAATTCATTTTCTCACGCTCAATTTTTGAGGCGCTAGTAAGACAGGGTACCTTTGACCTCCCACCATCACCTGCATTAACGAAGGCATTGCCGCCGACGCGCTGAAAGGAAAGCTCATGAGCGAACAGAATCCACTTCCATCCCAGGTAATCCCACAGGTAAGTGCAGCGTCTGCACTCATTGGTGATCCTTCTCAATTTGGTCGAGTTGCAGAAGATGGAACCGTATATGTCCGCACATCAGCTCGCGAAAAAGCAGTTGGTTCATATCCA
>Ga0209230_10000338_pt1 | contig 18378 bp, 14 predicted proteins | sample LakOntMetagenome_FD_187467 | JGI IMG/M metagenome (GOLD analysis project Ga0209230, IMG submission 187467) | Freshwater and sediment microbial communities from Lake Ontario - Sta 18 epilimnion Metagenome (SPAdes) (version 2) | ecosystem: Environmental > Aquatic > Freshwater > Lentic | place... | reverse complement strand
TTCTTCACCTGTAACCGTCCTGGGCCTTACAAATGGCGTCACATATAGCTTCCGCGTCATCGCCACCAACGGTGTGGGTGATTCAGAATCATCCACTGTCACCGTTTCAGCTACACCTGCGACGGTGCCGGGTTCACCAACGAGCATTTCTGCCACAAGTGGAGATGGCAGCGCAAGCATCTCATTTACCGCACCTGCCAGCAATGGCGGAGCAGCGATTACTGGATATGTGATCACCGCATCACCAGGTGGTGCAACTTGTAACGCAGCTGCCAATGCAACGAACTGCGTTATATCTGGATTGACTAACGGAACCGCTTACACATTCAATGTAGTTGCTCAAAACGGTGCAGGAACATCACTACCTTCTGCAAGTTCAAATTCTGTCACACCTGTCGGTCCACCCGGTGCTCCAACAATTACAGTCGCAGAGCGTGGAGACACCAAGGCAACCATCACCCTTACTGCGCCATCAGATAGCGGCGGGTCAGCAATTACTCACTACGTTATTTCCGTGCAGCCTGGCGGTCAGACAATTACAACTTCATCTTCGACCACAGAAATCACTGGACTCACCAACGGAACTCTCTATACATTTACCGCCACCGCGGTCAATGGCGTTGGCACAGGATCTGCATCCAATGCAATGACTGCGCGACCTGCTGGCACACCAAATGCTCCAACAGTCGTGGGTGGACTTCCGGCGAACAATCGCGCCATCATTGAATTTAGCGGGGCAACTGGAAATGGTGCACCAATTACTTCCTACATTGTTACTGTGATCGAAACAGGCGATACCGTAACTGGTACTTCCTCACCCATTACAGTCAATGGTTTAACTAATGGAACTCCTTATACATTCACCGTTACAACTGTGACTTCAGTTGGTCCATCAGCGCCTTCAGCAATCTCAGATCCAATCACTCCAGAACAGGTAACGTATATAACGCCTTCATCTCCACCACCTGCTCCACCAGCTCCTGCTGTGGTGACGCCAACACCAACTCCTTCACCGTCACCTTCACCAACTCCTTCACCGTCACCTGCACCTTCGGTGACACCTACTCCTTCCCCAACCCCATCCGTGACGCCTGCACCATCACCAAGTGCCTCTCCTGCACCTACTTCAAAGCCTTCCCCTAAACCAACACCAAAGCCATCAACGAGCCCAAAGGCAACACCAACACCTTCATCTACTGCGGCACCTGCGACCAAACCAACGCCGAAGCCTTCAGATGTAAAGCCACCGTTGGCAATTAAGCCTTCTGCAACCGGTGATAAAGCAAAGGTCGGAATTGAAAACCTCAAGCCTGGTCAGAAGATCAAGGTCACAGTTAAGGAAGGCGCAGTTGCAACTGCTAAGCCAACTGCAAAACCATCACAACGGGCGACATCGAAGGCGTCGCCCAAGCCAACGCCTTCGAAGAGTTTTGCACCAACAAGTAAGAAACCAGTTTCAGTTATTCCAAAGCCATCAGGTAACTCTGCTGGTTTTGGAATATCAAACCTCAAGCCTGGTCAAAAGATCAAGGTCACAGTCAAAACAGGAGGAAATAAGAAATGATGAGAAAGCTGTTGCTAGCAACTCTATTCATTCTTCAACTATCGATTCTGCCAAGTTGGGGAGCCGAGACAGTTTTGATTGACCGTGTCACGAGCGCAGAGGCGGAGGAGCTCAACATCGAGATTCCCGCTGATGTTCCTCCGGGGTATCACGAAATCGTAGTAGAGGTCTACGACGACGCAGGTACCGTCGATAAGAAGGCACTTACCTTTTGTAAGGATCTCAATGGAGCAATTGATTGGGCGAGCAACTGTCCAGAATTGGTTCGCATGTATAGCGAAGAAGAGCTTGCAACATTGACCGAACGAGCAGAGTTGCCAGCATACGATCCTGCACAAGAACCAGAGAAGTCCAAGGATCTCGCTGTTACCGCATTTGCAGCCCTTGCAGCCCTTTCAGTTGCAGGTGCATCAGCTGCCGGACAATCTAGCTCTGGAAGTAATTCCCGAGATGGAGAAGAGAAAGATTCAAGCGAAGACTCAGAGCGCAATCGCGAAGGTTCTGACTCTGAAAAGGAAGAGCAAGATGACCTGACGTCTATTGGCGCTGGTGATTTAGATAAAATCAATCGCAAGCCAGGTAAGGGTGATCTCAGTAATACTTGGCGCAGGCCAGGCTATGCATCAACTGATGCGCTCTTTGCCGGCCTTATAACTCTTATTTCACGCCATCTTCCGCTGATGGCGCGCACCTTGGCAGATGGCACCTACTTACGTGCCATGTTCGGCTCATTGGCACCACTGACAATTCTGCCTGGAATCGCACTTGGGTTATTAGCAGCATTTGATACGTCAGGACAGGCTCTGCCTCCAACGCTATGGATTGTTCTAGCAATTATCGCCTTAGCTAATCTCGATGCATTTGCCGGATTTGTGGCGGGATTGGTCTTTGCCTTCGGTGTTGCAATCTCAGGCAATCTTTCATCACGTGATGAAATTCTGACCGTTGCCGGTCTCTACATCATCTTCTATGCACCAGCCCTACTGGCTAGCGCTATTCGCCCATTACGTCGTCTAGCAACTAATCGTGATGATGCGTGGGAGCGCATTACAGATTATGCACTTGGTCTTCTCCTTTCAGGTTGGACAATGTCTAAGCTCATCGGAGGACTCAATGCTCTGGCAGGAGTTCAATTACTCATTACCTTCCATGCAAAAGAGATTGCCTGGTGGACTGCGGTATTTGTATTAGTGCGTATGGTCTTAGAGGACTTTGCGTCATACAACTATCCAAAGCGTATTGCTGCGGTCTCTGGTGAATTTAGATCTCAGGACACCATTCATAAGATTATTAGCCTTGAGCTAAAGATTTTCATCTTCGTAGAACTTGCAATGCCATTTGTTGGATTCAATATCAAGTTGCTACTAGGAACGATATTGATGGCGGCTCCAACAATAATCTCTCTCACAATCGGCAAGAAACTACCCAAGACACTATTTCTCTACCGTTTGCTTCCAACGGGTGCTTTTAAAATAGTTGCGATGGTCTTTATCGGAACCTTCGCAGCAACATTTATTCAAGGACTCTTTACCAGCCCACGCACATTTCTAGAATGGGCATTCGTTGCGCTGGCGATCCCAGGGCTTATCTTGAGCATTCTTGGCAAGATGGTGAAGGAACCGGAGCACGATTGGAAACAGACACCGATGGGCAATGCCGTCTATCGAGTCCTGGGAATCATCGTCTTCGTGCTCCTGATCCAGATTGTCCGGGGTGTTGATCTCTACGCAGCAGTCTTCGGAGGTTAGTTACTTAAGAGTCGGTATCCAACGCCACGGACGGCGTGAAGTACCTTTATTTCAGTTACTTCCCTGATCTTCATCCGAATACGTGAGGCATGGGTATCGAGCAGGTGGTCACTGGAGTATTCCAGTGATGTTCCGATTGCCTCTGATATTTGCTCGCGGGTAAAGACCCGCTTGGGGTTAGCAATCAGAATATGCATAAAGTCATATTCGGTGCGAGTGAGTTCTACCTTCTTGCCCTGGACAAACAAGGTCCGTTCGTCAGTATCTAAAGCGAAATCGCCGGCTCGAATTACTGAACCTTCAATCTGATTGGTAGCAGCCAAATGACGTAACTGAGTCGAGACACGTAGAGCAAGAATTCGAGATGAGACTGGCTTGGTGATGTAATCATCGGCGCCAGCTGCAAGACACATAGCCTCATCCATCTCTTGCACGTGACTAGTTAGCATGATGATGGGAACAGTCGAGGTCTTTCGGATCTCCCGACAAACTTCAAAACCATCTGGCTGGCCGATAGAGAGGTCGAGAATGATTACAGATGGTTCTTGAGCACGGAAGATTTCAAGTGCTTTGGTTCCATCCTCAGCTTCGATTACCTCGAATCCTTCGGGAGTTAGAGCAGCCTTCACGAAGTTTCGAATATCTGCAACGTCATCAACTATAAGAACCCTATTTCGAGCCATCTAACTTCCCCTCGCTCACCCTTGGCAAAGTGATTGTGAATGTGGTGCCATGATTCAATTGTGATGTGACCGAGATGGTTCCACCATGATGCGTGATTGCCTTCTCAACTATAGAAAGCCCTAAACCTGTCCCTTGGAATTTTCCAGAGTTCACATTCTTAGCACGGAAGAATCGTGTAAAGATGCGGGGAATATCCTCTTCGGGAATTCCGATACCTGAATCTGAAATAACTACTTCAGCTATTTGAATCCCATTCTTTACGTCACTGCTTGTTAAGGAAAGTCGTATGGCAGAACCCTTTGAGCTGAATTTCACTGCATTTGCGATGAGATTAATAAATACTTGACTTAGCTGCCCCACATCACCGATTACTAAAGGTCTAGATGTGGCGCTAAATTCCACGCTGATCTCTGATTTCTCAATCGCGGGTTTCATGGTGAAGAGTGCATCATCTATCACAGAGTAGAGTTCGACCTTTTCGGTTGAGAGCTTTCCTTCTGCATTATCGAACTTACTTAAGGAAAGCATGCTCTCAACCAAATTGAGCAGAACATGAGAGTTGCGATCTAAGACTTCTAGGTATGCCTTCTTCTCGCTCTCCGACAATGACGCAGAATCTCGTTGAAGCAGGTCGATGTAGCCGATAATTGAAGTCAGTGGCGTCCGTAGTTCATGATTGACAGTGGACATTAGGGCATTCTTAGCTGAATCAAGATCTTCCAGCTGTGTCACGCGATTTTGCACCGCCTGTAATTCAATGATGGTCTGTTCCAGGTGTTGACGCTCCTTCTCAATCTCTGCACGTGCAATTCGGTAGTTCTTAAAGTTGCTTCTTGTATTGAGCAGAAGAAAGAAGCCAGATGAGATAAACACGATGTAAAAGAGCGTCAGATTGAGAGAATCTCGCTCTGCACTCTCTTGAGCTAAATTAACCATCTCTTGGTCGATCGATCTTTGATAGGAAACGACTAAATTTCGTGCTTCAGCAAGGATTTCATCAATCACCGGCAGCAACACGGGATTCATCTCCCGGTGAAGATTCTCAGGAAGAATGCCAGCAGGGGCGGCACTGACTATTGCATCGGATTCTCTGAGTGCGTTCCAATAACCTTGATTAGCTCGGGATCCCATGGTCCTGCCACTTGAATCAATCACAGATAGTCGCTGCGCCAATAGATTACGTGAGATTTGAACCTCACGTCGAGGTGTTCCGCCATTAGACCAGAGTGCAAGTTTCGTCGCATAGACCAGAGTCTCGCGCTGAGTAAAGATGATTGATGCTGCAGGGGTCTCAATATCACTGAGAATTCTTGAACGTTGATCTGCTGCACGGAACTCAGATATTGATGAGAATCCAAGGGCGACAAGTGCAATGAGGGCAATAGCGGCAAGAATTGCCTGAACTCTTGTGATTTTGTAATCCGCCATGAATGGCGAATTACGGTTATCGCTCCGACCAAACATGACGTTACTTTACGCGGATTGACTCGAGCGACCAGTTCCAAGCATCAAGATTCTTCGCCCACTTACTTTCATCACCGTAGACAATTCTGATTGGTCCACCTTGGTCATAGCCAATGGGAATCCCATCTCGCTTAATTGCTAGATATGCACCGGCATCGATAAAGTTCTTAGCGCTACTAGAAAAGACATAGTCATTGAGTGCTGTTGTGAATACCTTGTCTTGGCCAGAAATTCCCGCGAAGTTGAGAAGTAATTGAAGTCGGATAACGGTAAATGTCTGGCGCTTCTTAAGAAAAGGCTCGTAGATGCTGATGGTGCTCTGCTTCATCTTCGCCAACCGGGGATAGGCGAAGTCAACCTTCTTAGAGCCCTTGGAGATTGTCAGGATGATTTCATTTGGTGCGGCAGGATCGACAGTGGCTGTCCCATAAGGGTTCTTAGCTGCAATTGCATGGGAAAGAGGCATTGATATCACCGCCATAGTTGCCATGAGAAGTACTGCAATCGTTCTCTTCATCCCACCCACCTCTTCCTGAAGATAAGGTTAGAAGTAAAGACCTTGGATTTCTTTAAAACTCACGAGTAGATGACATTTGTGAAGTATTTGTGAGGTTTCGCGCCAATTCTTTCGAGACGGTAAACTCGCGCCGTAAATATTGATGGGGGAGAAAATGAAGCGGTTCAAGATCGCAATCGTTGGCGCAGGCCCCGCTGGATACTTTGCAGCCCAAGCTCTCCAAAACCTCGCAGATGAAGAGAGTTCATACTCAATCGACATGATCGAACGCCTCCCAACACCATGGGGACTTGTTCGAAGCGGTGTGGCGCCAGATCACCCAAAGATTAAGAGCGTCTCAAAGGTATTTGAGAAGATTGCTAATACCGAAGGCTTTCGCCTCTTCGCAAATCTCGAACTTGGTAGCGACATCACCATCGAGCAGCTTAAAGAGCGTTATGACGCAGTTGTAATCGCAACTGGCTCTGCCAAAGGCAAGAAGTTAGGAATCCCAGGCGAAGAGCTGCCAGGATCTTTCTCTGCTGCAACATTTGTGCCTTGGTATAACGCACACCCAGATTTTAAAGATGAGAAGTTCGATCTCTCATCAGATCAAGCCGTGGTGATCGGTGCAGGAAATGTTGCAATGGATGTTGCGCGAATGTTGGCGCTTGAGCCTGCTGAGCTAGATCCAACTGATACAGCAGATCATGCAATAGAGACGCTCAAGCAGAGCGCAATCCGCAATGTAATCATCAGCGCCCGTCGTGGCCCAGAGCACGCGGCATTTACTTCTCCGGAACTCCGCGAGCTACCTAAGCTCGAACATACAAATGTAGTGATGAATCCAGAAGATATCGCTGCTGCAATTCTTCGCGCTGGTGACGATATTGAGAAAGACACAAAGTCCAACCTCGATGCGATGACTCTCATCGCCGAAAGTGAGCCAACTTCACACGAGCGCACCATGACATTCCAATTCCTGGCTACGCCGATTGAGATAAAAGGCGACGGCAAAGTTGAAGAAGTTATCTTCCAACGCACTGGGGGCAATGAAGTATTTAGCGTTAAATGTGGACTAGTAGTGACCGCCATTGGTTATGAAGCAGCATCACTTGAGGGCATTCCATACGAGCGCGGCAAAGTTGTAAATGTCGACGGATATGTGCATGAAAATCTATTTGTTGTTGGTTGGGCAAAGCGTGGTCCATCTGGCGTAATTGGTACCAATAAATCTGATGCGGCAGATGTCATGAAGCTTCTTGTCTCTCAATTAGGAGAACCAAAGAGCGCCGGTGATATCACTGAGATAATCACCCATAACAAGGTTGTCACACAGATGCACTGGGAGCAGATCAATGCAGCGGAAGTCGCAGCAGGTGAAGCTCTCGGAAAACCTCGTAAAAAGGCAGTTTCTCGCGAAGAATTGCTCAATTTGGGCGCACTCTAATAAGAAGGTATTATTCGCATCTGTTCAACAATTAAATAAGCGTGCGTAGCTCAACGGATAGAGCATCTGACTACGGATCAGAAGGTTAGGGGTTCGAATCCCTTCGCGCGCACAAGTTAAGCCTCGGGTGCCTTTCACACCCGGGGCTTTTCTTCTTTAAGCTCTTAGCGCTTTTGCGAAGTCAGCGAAATCATCGACCAAGAGATCGATTTCGGTCTGTGTATGCGCCAGAGAGATCAACCACTGCTCATCGAGCCCTGGAGGCGTGATGATTCCGCGGTTAAGTGCGAAGAGCCAATGAGCCTCTGCTACACCAAAATCTGTCGCCTTGTAATCACGGTAGTTGCGCACCGGCGTCGTTGACCATGTAACACAACCCTTGACGCCGAATCCAACGGTGTGAGCAGGTAATTGGTACTGATCGATGATGTCACCGATGCGCTCGAGCGCCTGAAAGTTAAGTGCTTCAGCAGCGCCGAGCGTCTCTTCTGTTGCAATGCGATCGATTGCACGAACACCGGCCATTGCCAATGGGTTTCCGTTAAATGTGCCGAAGTGAGCCATCTTGTTATTGGTAACAAAATCCATGTACTTCTTCTTGCCACCAAAGGCTGCTAGTGGAAGTCCACCACCAATTGATTTTGCAAGTGTGATGAGGTCAGGCTGAACACCGAGACGAACAGATGCACCAAATGCACCAGCTGTGAGCCCAGTCTTTACCTCGTCAAAGATGAGAACAACGTTGTATTGATCGCAGAGTTCGCGAACTCGCTCGAGATAACCTGCATCTGGAAGAACAATGGCAAGGTTTTCGAGAACTGGTTCTACGATAAAGCAAGCAAGCCTCTTTGCATTCTTCTTAAACATCTTCTCGAGCGCTTCAATATTGTTAAATGGAACAACGTAGATATCGCCTGGAACCAAGTTGGAATCAATATGCGCCTTTGGCTTATTAGGATTTCCAATTTTATCTAGCGGAGGCTTGCTTGAGACAACGAATGGGTCGTAGCTACCGTGGTAACCGCCCTCGACCTTAAGGATGCCCATCTTCTCGGTCGCACTACGTGCTACACGGACTGCATACATGGTTGATTCAGTGCCTGAGTTTGTGAAGCGAACTTGATCGATACCAAAGCGCTTGCAGATGCGCTCGGCTGCATCAGTTGAAGTTGGTGATGGCGTTACGAAGAGCATGCCCTGCTTCAATGAAGATTCGATCTCTTCGACCACGATTGGGTTGAGGTGTCCGGCGAGCATTGCACCGAAGCCCATAGATAGGTCGAGAAGTTTGCGACCATCAACATCGGTCATATAAGCGCCATCGGCTGAGACGATTGAAATTGGGTATGGATCCCAGTGTTGGAAGCTTGATGTGACACCTAGGGGGAGGGAGCTAAATGCTCGCTTGGACTCGACCTCAGAGCCCTTAGTGTTCTTGGTAAAGAGCTCCCACTCGGCTGCGAGAACTGCCGCGACCTTTTCTGGAGAGATTGGTGTTGATGTGGTTGGAACTCGACGATATGTATTGGCGTGTGGTGCCGGCATCGCATGTGTTGTCATTTGTAACGCTGTACTACAAAAGCCTCTAACCTAGAAGCGGTTTTGTTCTGTACTCTCCTTTTATCACGATAAATCGTGAGGGAGCAATTATCTCTGAAGGTCTTTAAAGTTGCAACTAATGAACAACCATCGTGTTTATCAGCATATCTAGTATGAAATCGTCCCACTTTTCCTGACTTATTGGGGTGGGAACTATGTCATCAACGATTTTTCCAAGTGTATAGCTTTGAATAAATACAGCAATAACTCGATTATCGAGGTGATCCCTAAAGAGGCCTTTATTCTTCGCTTCCGCAATTAAATCTTCTAGTGCTGAGGTAAGGCGATCTTGTTCTGCCCCTAGTGCTTTTGTAAATCTTTCTGATATCTCTGAGTTTGCGAGTGTGCGTGCACGTAAGAAACGAGTAGCTCGATACTCAGAAGATTGAGTGTATTTAGTGAGAGTGCGCAGGCCTTCAATGACATCATCACGGTTTTTTGCACCTGAAAGCACAGGAACAATAAGTCCGATACTTCTATCTACCCATGCCGAATATCTAAAGACTTGTGCAGCTTCTAGAAGTTCGCCGAGATCTTCAAAGTGGTGATAGAGGCTTCCCTTAGAGACACCTGATTTTTCTAGAATCTCATCTACCTGAATCTCTTGTGGGAACGCATTCTCCAAAAGCTCTGCAGTTGTCTCAATCAGGCGAGTCTTCGTGGGATGAGTAGTAGATGGCATGAGTCAATTAAACTCAATATCGCCAAGTATTGGTAGCCTTTCCCATCATGACAAAGCCAACAATCATCCTCGCTACCAGTAATGGTGTCGGTATGGGTCACCTTGTTCGCGCTACCGGAATCGCGATTGAGCTAAAGAAGTATGCCAATCCGATCATCATCTCGATGGCCGGGGGAATCGCAGAGATTCCTGATTACCTTGGCATCCGGGTGGAATACATTCCTGGCCGCGATCGGGCTTGGATGCCTCGGGAAAAATGGGATAACTATCTCCGTGATCGCTTGATGGCCCTGGTCGATGAAACCGGAGCAACCGTCATGTCATTCGATGGAGTTGTTCCTTACCCAGGTGTAATTGCAGCAAAGTTTTCACATCCTAAATTGGCGCTGGTTTGGGTTCGACGAGGGCTTTGGCAGAAGAAACCACAGCGATTTGTGCTGCGAATGCAATCAAAGATGATGGATCACATCGTCGAACCGGGGGATATGGCTCGTGCATATGACTTTGGACCGACTGCCTCGCGTACTGATGCAACACTGACTTCTCCAGTCTCGCTCTTTCGAGAGGATGAAGCGCTTTCACGTGATGAAGCCCGCAAAGCCTTAGGTTTAAACCTTAATCGACCAGCTGTCTTGGTGCAGTTAGGAACAGGCGATAGCGATGTTAATGAGAAGCTCACGGCAGCGCTTTCGGGGTTGATTGGCTGGAAAGATTTGCAAGTAATTTTAACGAAAGAACCAATTGATAAAGATGGAAAATCACTTGCACCGGAAGGTCTCGATATCCGCGTTGTACGCCATTTCCCATTAGCTCGAGTTCTACATGCATTTGATGCCGGCGTATCCGCCACCGGTTACAACGGATTCCATGAAAATCTTCCTGCATGTCTGCCAACAGTCTTTATCTCTAATATTCGTGGCACCGATGATCAAGAATCCCGCGCACAATGGGGCCACGATTTTGGCTTCGCAATCCGCGGAAATCAAGCGGACCTGCATGACATCACTGCTGCGGTGAGGAAGCTACAAGATCCTGATGTACGTGCAAAACTCGCCGCAAAGTGCAAAGAACTTCCAGCAACAACTGGTGGCGCAGAGATTGCAAAAATTCTCTTTGAACTTGCAACACGAGAAGAGCCGAAGCGACCATCATGGCTTACCTATAAGCGACTTAAAGTTCAGGAGCACATCAATCGAGGTAAGCGCCACCTTGTCTACACAGTATTGAGAAGATTTGCCCTGATCTATCGACTCATCAATCCATATATTGTCGTAAACCATGTGAAGCAAGAACCACCTATTTGGGGCTCTCAAACAACGGCAAAAGAGTTACACCCATTAATTAAGAGCGATGCACGATTTGAGCATTTAATTTCTGGGGCATCCGATCAATATATCGCTCGTCGAAAAGCAATCGCAGAAGAGGCTTATGGCCATCTCACTGAAGTCATCAATACAAAGAAGATCTCTCGATAGCTTTCGAACTGCAGAATCAGCTCTACCCCGTTAATCTTCTCGTCTATGAGAGCTCACACATCAACTCCAGTTAATGAAATCATCGCTACCCGACGCAGTCCACGTTCATTTGATGCGGCCGCTGAGATTTCCGATAGCGACCTCCTTGCAATCCTCGAGGCAGCTCGTTGGGCGCCTTCAGCATTTAACGGGCAGCCATGGCGCTTCTTTGTAGGCAAGCGCGGAGATGAAGTATTTGGAGAGATTCTCTCTTCCCTCGTCGAGTTCAACCAGTCGTGGGCAAAGAACGCCTCAGCGCTCATCCTTGTCACTTCAACAACGATTAAGGGCGATGGCTCACCACATACAGATTTTCAATATGACTGTGGGCTCTCAGTAGCTCAGCTGACAATCGAGGCTCATGATCGCAACCTCATCGTGCATCAGATGACTGGCTTCGATAAAGATATTGCAAAGAGCGCGGTAGAAATCGGTGACGAGCTTGTCCCCGTTGTAGTTGTTGCAGTCGGAAATCAAGATGCACCAGAGAAACTAACCGGCGCACTTCTCGAGCGTGAACTTGCACCTCGTCAACGTCTGCCGTTAGAGACAATCGTTGTTAAGGGTTTACCTGCTTAGAAGCGAGATCTGATCTCCCAGAGATCCTTAAATGTAGGGTTAAAGAGCGTGCTGGCAAGATACTGCACACCACTTGATCCACCGCTTCCCATCTTTGCTCCAATGGTGCGTTCGACCATCTTCACATGGCGATAGCGCCACTCTTGAATTCCTTCATCGATATCAAGTAAGCGCTCAGCGACCATAGCTGCTTCAGCATCGTTGCGATGAAGCTCTAATAGAGCATCCTGTACAGCAACATTGCTCTCATAGGCAATCTTCTTAGAACGAGTAAGGACATCAGCCGGGATATCGAAGCCACGGCCTGCAACGTAGACTAAAAAGGAATCCCAAATTGAATTCTTATCAGTGATCAGAGCAATCTCTTCTTGTATTGCTGGAGGTAAGTGACCTGCCATCTTGCTATCTCGTCTACCGAGTATTGCCTCTACCTTTCTAAATTGCGCAGATTGGAATCCGCTTGATGAAGAGAGGTAGCCACGGAATGCATTGAATTGAAGGGGGGTCATCGTTTCGAGAATATCTACCTGCGTAACGCAGACCTTCATGATTGTTCGGATTCGCCCCAAGATTGCTAAGGCGTAGTGAGAGTCGCCAGATTCGAGTGCCCTCGCTGCTGCTTCAAACTCATGCAGTAATTGCTTGAACCAGAGTTCGTAAGTCTGATGAATAATAATAAAGAGCATCTCATCATGTTCAGGGCCCTCAGAGAGCGGCTTTTGAAGCTGCAAGAGCTCATCAACTTGGAGATAAGAAGTGTATGTCAGCGCAGAATCGTATTGATTGCTCATGTAACTCGTGAATCCGATCCCTTGATTTCTTCATATTTACGAGAGAGTGTCAGGTCGCGAAGACGCTCGAATCCATCCCAGATTTCTACATATGAAGTTGGTAGCGGTGCAATCGCTAATCGAATCGTATTTGGTGTGCGGTAATCAGGAATCACATTAACGAATTTACGTAGCGCAACGCAGATCTGCGCTGCCTGCGGATGTCCCAATGAGATATGTCCACCGCGCTCTAACGCCTCGCGTGATGTAAGAAGTGTGTATCCAAGGTCAGCTAACCAAGCATCGAAGAGATCAATCATCATCTGAGTTCCGACAGCAGCCTTATGTGCAATCGCAGCGATGCCAGCTTCTTCAATCATGGAAAATGCAGTTTGGACTCCACGAATACCAATGATGGATGGACTAGCAATCTGGAATCCACGAATTCCATCTGCCTTTACAAAGTCTGGCCCCATTCCAAATTGATCTTCATTTCCAAACCATCCTTGAATAGGAACTTGAAGTTCACTCTGTATGCGTTTGCTGACATATAACCAAGCTGGTGAGCCAGGTCCAGAATTGCCGTACTTGTATGTACAACCAACAGCGAGGTCTACTCCGTTAGCATCGAAGTCCATCTCAATTGCACCTGCTGCATGGCTAGCATCCCATACAACGAGAGCACCAAATGAGCGGACAAAATCAGTAATTGATTTAATGTCGTTACGTGCGCCAGAGCGATATTGGATTACTTCAATAGTTACAAGTGCTACATCATCGTTCATATATGGCTTTAATATGTCGACGGTGATGCGTTCGTTATCGGATACGGACGGATCTTCATTATCGATAATGATTAAGTTAAGGCCGAGTTGCTTTGCAATTCCATCGAGAATGTATCGATCAGTTGGAAAGTTCGCTGCATCAGTGATGATCGTCTTGCGACCAGGGCGTGCATTAATTGCCGCTAAGCAGAGTTGATAGAAATTAACGGAAGTTGTATCGCAGACTAATACCTGGCCTGGTCCGGCACCGAGAACTGAGCGACCCAAGAGGTCACCTGCCGGTTGTGCTTCATCAACCCAATGGCTCCAACCGGTAACGACCTCACGACCCCATTCGTGGGTGAGGAAGTCATTGACCGCCTTAATAGTCTCGTGAGGCAGGCGCCCGAGTGAATTGCCATCGAGATAGCAGAGATCGGGATCGGTTATGACGAATCTGCTCTTGAAATGAGCTAAAGCGTCGTTCTTGTCGAGTTCGAGAGCGTATTCGCGGTCAGTAACCTTCATGACGGAAAGGTACGCTCTCCTACCGTGGCGCGCAATCTTGTAAACATCGAAGAGGTCTCTAAAGCCTTTGATATTCGCCCACTTCTTACCAAGGTCTCACTCGGAATTTCCGAGGGCGAACGCATCGGAATCGTTGGTCGAAATGGTGCCGGCAAGAGCACTTTGATGCGCATCATCACCGGAGAAGAAGCTCCTGACGCTGGGCGTGTGACGAAATCTAACTCGACTGCAATCGGATATCTCGCTCAGATTGATAACGCCGATCCAAAGACGACCGTCGGCGAGGTGGTTTTAGGCAATCGAGAGAAACATGAATGGGCCGGTGATTCACGTATCCGTGAAATCTTCACCGGACTCTTCGGTGGTTTTGACGATCACCTCTTTGAAAGAACTTTTGGAAATCTATCGGGTGGAGAAAAACGTCGCGTCGGTCTGGCAAAACTTTTAATCGATGATATTCAACTCATTCTCCTTGATGAGCCAACCAACCACCTCGATGTCGAAGGTGTTGCATGGCTGGCAGACCATCTAAAGAAACGTAGTGATTTAGCTGTACTAGTTGTAACCCACGATCGTTGGTTCCTCGATGAGATCACTGAGCGCACCTGGGAAGTCGTGCAAGGCAATGTCGAAGAGTATGACGGAGGTTACTCAGCCTTCGTACTTGCAAAGGCAGAACGTTCTCGTCAATCAGCGGTGACTGAAGCTCGACGAAATAATTTAATTCGCAAAGAATTAGCCTGGCTTCGAAGAGGTGCACCTGCTCGCACAACCAAACCGAAGTTTCGTGTTGATGCAGCTAATGAACTTATCTCAGCAGAGCCAGCACCACGAGATGGAAGCGAACTCTTAAAGTTTGCACTCAATCGCCTGGGCAAGACTGTCCTTGAGACGAAAGATATGCAGGTAAAGGCAGGGGATAAGGAACTTCTCTCTCACCTTACGTGGAATATCGGACCCGGCGATCGTATTGGAATTGTTGGAATTAACGGCGCCGGAAAAAGTACCTTGATGCGAGTGTTAGCTAGCGAGCTACAACCTGCTGCTGGAAAGCTCACCACCGGAATAACAGTGAAAATAGCCTTCCTCACGCAGCATCTCGATGAGCTAGATCCAACCTGGCGGGTCCTAGAAGCAGTTGAGAAGATTGCGCAATATGTAGAACTTGGAAAAGGAAAGACGCTCTCTGCTTCTCAACTTTGCGAACGACTTGGCTTTGATCGTGATGGGCAATGGACACCGGTCGGAGATCTCTCTGGAGGCGAACGTCGTCGACTTCAATTAACTCGCCTCTTGATGGATGCTCCTAACGTTTTAATGCTCGATGAGCCAACAAACGATTTTGATATTGAAACTCTTACAGAGCTAGAAGATCTGCTCGATAGCTATGGCGGCACACTTCTCGTTGTCTCTCACGATCGTTACTTCTTAGAGCGCGTCTGTGATCGCTTTGTTGGGCTCTTGGGTGATTTGCAACTTCGTGATCTGCCTCGAGGCGTTGATGAGTACCTTGAAATGCGCCATCAGCAATCAGCGCCAACGCAAAGCTCTAGTGGTAAAGGTAAAACTTCAAGTGCCGCAGAAGAGCGTCAGCTTAAGAAAGATCTCACCCGCGTCGAACGTCAAATTGAAAAAGGTAAGGCCGAAGTTGTGCGACTTACTAATGAGCAAGAAACATCTGCCATGGATCCTGCAAAACTTATCGAAGTGACCGAGCAACTTGCGAAAATTACGGCGGAACTTGCTACACGTGAAGAAGAGTGGCTCTCAATCACGATGGCGCTAGAGGGATAGAAGATGGCGAATAAGGAGAACCAACGCCTCGATATTTTGGCGACAATCTCTGGTGTCATGATTGCACTTCAAGCTCGTGCAAACGGTGAGCTCTCAGATCGTCTCGGCAACGGAGTGCAGGCAGCGCTCATCTCTTTTGGTTCTGGTCTGATCATCATCGCCTTGATCGCGCTCTTCTCACCAGCGATGAAAGAAGGCGCTCGTAATCTTCGTGGCGCAGTCTCGCGTCGTGAGTTGCCGCAATGGACCCTCTTCGCTGGGGCTCTGGGTGGCACCTTTGTCGCGATTCAAACCCATGTCGTGCCTGTAATAGGCGTGGCTATTTACTCTGTCGCCTCAATCGCTGGGCAGACCGCCGCATCACTATTGGTGGATCGACTTGGCATCACTGGTGGCGGTAAGAAGCAGATCACTGCACGACGCCTTGCCGCAGCGATTTTCACCGTCTTCGCTGTTTTCATCTCTGTCTTTGATCGAATCGAGGCAGCCGACCTCGCACTCTTCGCCGTCTTTTTGGCGGGGGTAGCCGGCGCCGTTGTTGGTGTGCAACGAGCGCTCAACGGTCAAATCAATGAGCATTCACATCAGAGCTATACAACTTCCCTATTGAATTTCTTTATGGGAACTTCTTTCCTTTCAATTTTCCTCATCTTGCTGATTACCTTGAGCGATACAGAACTATCACCACTACCTGCAGGCCCATGGTGGATTTATACCGGCGGAGTTATCGGCGTTATTTACATTGCATTTACATCAAAGATTGTGCAACACCTGGGCGTCCTCACCTTCACACTCTTTAGCGTGGGTGGAAACCTATTAGGTTCACTTGTCATTGACTTGGTCTCACCGACAGATGGCGTTCGAGTGAGTTGGTATTTAGTCATCGGCATTGCGATGACTTACCTGGGAGTTATCGTGGGCGGCGTGAATAATTCACAGTCGCGGAGATTATCGAAGCAATAATAAAGAACGCGGCAATTGCATAAGAAGATGTCTTCACCCAAGGAAGCGATGCTGCGTAGTAACCAGCTAAGGTGATTCCAGCGCCCCACAAGATTGCTCCGATAATATTTGCAGAGAGAAATTTGTAATAATTCATCTTCGATATTCCGGCAATGGGTGGAACAAAGGTACGAATCCAAGGGAAGAAACGAGCTGCGATTACCGCCCACCAACCGGTCTTCTCGTAGAACTTTTCAGCATTAACAATCATTGCTCGAACACGTGGTGACTCACGTTTATCTAAATATGGGCGCCCAACTACACGGCCAATAACAAAGCCAACCTGATCGCCAAAGAATGCCGCCGACACAATAATGATTACCAAGAGAGCGATATTGATATTTCCATGCGCTGCAGCCACTAATCCAGCGCTAAAAAGTATGGAATCACCAGGTAGAAAGAAGCCAAAGAGGAGGCCGGTCTCGATAAATACGATTGCACCCACTACGAGATAGAGCACAAAAGGTGCAAGGGTAGAGAATTGGGCATCAAAGGATGCGGCAAACGCTTCCATCTCTTACTTCAGGGATGTTTTCTTCACTGCTGCTGCAACCTTGGCAACTACCTGTGAATCAAAGACGCTAGGAACAATGAAAGAGGCATTGAGCTGAGATTGGGTCACGCAATCTGCAATTGCATCTGCGGCGGCAACGAGAAGTTCATCTGAGATCCTTGTTGCACCAGCATCGAGTAATCCACGGAAGATTCCGGGGAAGGCGAGGACGTTATTAATCTGATTTGGCTGATCGCTTCGGCCGGTTGCAACTACCTTTGCATACTTACGGGCGATTGCTGGATCGATTTCAGGATTTGGATTGGCAAGGGCAAAGACGATTGAATCCTTTGCCATAGAAATCACATCTGCTTCAGTAATGACATTTGGCGCTGATACTCCGATAAATACATCAGCCCCATCCATCGCCTGATGGATATCTCCCTGAAAATTATCGCGGTTGGAGTTTTCGATAAACCAGCGGCGCATCGGTTCTTCACCCTGTGAGTTCTTTGAAATTACTCCATCAAGATCAAAGGCCACAATATTTGTAGCGCCACCGAGCACCAGCAGTCGAGCGATAGCTGTACCGGCAGCACCGGCACCGCTCATAACAATCTTTACCTCGCTTAACTGCTTATTTACAAGGCGAAGGGAGTTGCGAAGAGCTGCCAGCACAACGATTGCAGTTCCGTGCTGATCATCATGGAAAACTGGAATGTCTAGCAATTCACGGAGGCGAGCCTCAATTTCAAAGCAACGAGGAGCAGAGATATCTTCTAGGTTGATTCCACCGTAGACCGGTGCAATTAATTGAACTGTGCGGACAATCTCATCGACATCTTGAGTATCGAGGCAGACTGGCCAGGCATCGATATCTGCAAAGCGCTTAAAGAGAACTGCCTTACCTTCCATTACTGGGAGCGCTGCCGCCGGACCGATATTTCCAAGGCCCAGTACTGCAGATCCATCGGTGACGACTGCGACGGTATTGCGCTTCATAGTTAGACGGCGCACATCTGTTGGGTCATCCACAATTGCCTGACAGATACGTGCAACACCAGGTGTGTATGCGCGAGATAAATCATCGCGAGTCTTAAGCGGAACTTTTGATGCAATCTCAAGCTTTCCGCCGAGGTGTAAGAGGAATGTGCGGTCGCTGACCTTACGAACAGTCAGTCCGGCATGGGCTGCGAGGGCGGTATTGATCTCTTGTGCATGATCTTTATCGATAGTGTCGCAAGTAA
>Ga0209230_10000337_pt1 | contig 18383 bp, 17 predicted proteins | sample LakOntMetagenome_FD_187467 | JGI IMG/M metagenome (GOLD analysis project Ga0209230, IMG submission 187467) | Freshwater and sediment microbial communities from Lake Ontario - Sta 18 epilimnion Metagenome (SPAdes) (version 2) | ecosystem: Environmental > Aquatic > Freshwater > Lentic | place... | reverse complement strand
TACGGATTTATTACAGATGTTTCGCAAAGTGGCACAAGTGCAGTATAAGAGAATTCAAGGCATTGCCAATGACCAAGAGTTTTTACAAAAAGAATTTGCTTTCCCAGAGGTATTAACGACCATTCAGGGTTACTTTAATGAAGTGCAAGAGCAATCCATGAAGCGTATCTTGCAATACTTTATCATTCGTCAATTATGTTTCCCGGCCCGACCAGAGTATGCACAGGCGAACGTCTTAGTATTAAACAATGTGACGGTGGCGGGTGATCTTGTGAAACTCTTTACGGGCAAAGTATATGAGGACATTCGTGCCTGGATGGATGGTCGTTTATTTAACACTCAGATCAACTTTGTGGAATATATGGGTAAGATGCGCGAACAAGAGAATCTATCAAAACTAAATTTAATTGACCAAATGACACCGGAAGAGCGCAAGGTCTATGTGGATAACAAGAAGTTGGGTCTAACAGAGGTCAATGATTATTTGGAGCGTTTTAGAGAACAACAAGAAGAGCGTCGTGGTCGGGAGGAAATAGATGATCCTTATGAGCGCGATGGGGAAGATGAATATTACCCGCACAAGGGTGAGAATGACGATGAAGTAAATCCCGATGACTTTGGAGACACCGAATACTAATGCGTTCGGTGGCGGTGAGGCCGAATACTAATGAGTTCGGTGGCGGTGAGGCCGAATACTAATGAGTTCGGTGGCGGTGAGGCCGAATACTGATGAGTTCGGTGGCGGTGAGGCCGAATACTGATGAGTTCGGTGGCGGTGAGGCCGAATACTAATTAGAGATAGCCGGCAGTGGTGCGAATTTTATTAATATTTTCAGCAGCCATGTCTTTTAATTGAGCACCCGTGTATTCTGCTTTGGTCACAGATTTGACCCGACCCGAGAATTTGGGACCAATAAAATTGGCATCGGATAAATCTTCGTTGGTATTAAGAACATCATTGCCTTGCACAGGGAACATAGCAATCTGGTCTTCAAATATAATACCTTTCACGCGGGCATCCATTATAGTCACTTTCCATCCTTTATTTTTCTCAACAAGGACAATAAATCCGACATGCTTTCCATGGTATTTTGCTTCACGATAGAAGATAGCATCAATGTATAATAGATAATTATCAGGAATCTTCTTATGCACTTGGTAGGACACGAGACGGTCATGCACCATCTGAATGGGGTTAATAATCTGTAAGGTGCCATCGGGTAAATCAAAATGCACGGAATTTTTCATGGAATTATAGATAAATTTGGTTGCTTCAGTATAGGCATTTTCAACCTGAGCGGGTAATGTCCGATTCAGGGGTTGCTCCTCTGTATAATCATTCTTTACCAAGCACACAGAGTCCTTATCCAATTGGAATGTATGTCCGAGCGCCGCGTTATACATATCATCCTCTAATTCATAATTGTATGCTTTCTTGTAGCGAAAGTTTAAATTCTGCACTAGATTGCTATAGATCGGATGGCGATCCCGAATATCATTGCTTTGGTTGCTATATTTGAGGGTCGCGTTATAGCCTGGGTAAGAGTCTTCAAATCCTTCAGGATAGAATTTGACTTTAATAAAAAACCCGATAAATACTAGGATTAATATAATTAAAAGCCAGTAATTCCAGTATTTTAACATAAGGTTCTATACATTATTCAGGTAAAAAAATCGTCGTAGGTAACTTTGCCTCTTTGCGCGCATCGGTATCCGAAGGAAATGCATAATCGGCAGATTTTAAGAGGGTATATGTCGCATTTGGATTCTTACTCTGTAATTCAACCAAGCGTTCCTGGTCTTCGCAACACATGGTCTCTTTAGGATTCTTGCATTGATAACAGAATGGAGCATACGGGTCTTTATCCACATATTTCGTATAGCCTACTCGTAATACGCCGAGGGGCATTTCACAGGTTCCATCTTTGAGACAGCCACCTCGTTGGTTTGGATAATTTTTATTGGCTTGATAGAATGGGCAATCCTTATTGGTAAGGCATTTTTTATCCCATACATTTGCATTATTCTTTGGTTCGCCCACATTATCGTAAGGAGATTCACATAGTAACTTTGAACGAATGGTTTCATCCCCAAAGCATTTAAAATCTGCGTCGGTATATTCTTTGGATAATTTTAGGGAGGTAATAAATGTTTCAGCAATATTAAGGCGCGAATTATAAACCGCGGCAGTCACGGCGGCATTTGTAGTGTTCGCTGCAGTTTTCTCTGCTGCGGTGGGTGGAGTAATTGCCATCATGGTAGAAGGCAAATTTACCAGCAGTTGTTGTGTGGTCAGAAATGTGAGCACCTTATTTTTATTTTGCACTCTACGATTAAATCCAAATAGATCGTCTATAAGTATATTTTCTTTTTCAAGAGACGGATAACTAATTCTTAGGCGTTCAGTATCAATGTCTTTCCAATCCAGTATCGCTACATCTTGAGGAGCAATTAGTTTGGAAAGAGGTGATTTGGGAATGATATAGAGAATGAGTAGATCTATGTCATTAAAGACTTCATTTAAATTGTCTAATTTATCCAGACCGATGGGTGCTACCTTCGCATGCGTTCTATAACCAAATAAAACGGACTTGATTAAATTGGATTCAATCCGATCAACGAATCCAATTTTTCGGTTGGTCCAGTCAAATCCGCACTGATAGTCAGGTGCTTTTTGAGGACTGGTTAAAATGCAAAAAACGCCTTTGGGTAGTTTGCTAGATGTAAGGGATTGACCATAATCATTGTAATCTTTTGGATCCAAGATTATTTGTTGTGGATTTTTATAGAGAGTCAATGGCTGACGATTCACCAGTTTAAATATGACATAGTCCCAGGCTTTATAGGGCATATCAATCAGATTTCCTTTTATATTCAGATTTAATCGTTGTGAGGTCAAAATAGTGGTTGGTTGCGGTTCTTGAAATGATTCGCGTGACCGATAGACATAATAAAATGTAAAACAGAGCAACGCAACAATGATGATATTTATAATTTTTTCACCCATTACTAATTAGGAAGAAAGTTTATTTCATGACTTTAAAGTAGTCAGACTCCATAATATCCATGATTTTTCTCAGTTTTAGATGGTCTTGCCACACGGGTTTGTTGATGATAACCATGGACGAGATCTTCTCGGAGAGGGTATATTCTACATTTACTTTACCATGATCAACGATTGCTTTAAGGAGGGCGCTAATACGCTCATTCTCATCGGTTGAGTTAGGGTTATAGCCATAGAATTCCAGAGAGATCAGATGCGGGCGAGGGTAGTTAGATTTGATCTTGAGAGGCGGCGGGTTATCCTGACGAATCTTCTGAGTGCGCTCCAGCGTGTGTGCTGGCGGAGGGGGTGTTGTCTGAGACTGTGTCTGTAGCACAGCGAAATCCGTCTCTAGGTTGGTATTATAGATCGTCAGCTTGTTTGTGCCATTTTTGCCCTTATAGATAATGATCAGAGCGCGCAGCTTCTGAAGCACATCATAGACTGAATACTCATTGACTGCCTTTTGAAGGGCGGAATGACGGGTATAATAATCTGTATCAATTTTGTAGCCATGCTTTCTCAGACACACATTAGACTCTTTGACAGTCTTCTGTGCATCTTGGTAGGTCATTGGCTCAGTATTACGCGTGGTAAGCACCGGAGTGTTTATCTGGGGCGACAGCACCGGAGTGTTGGCCGGCGCCAAGGGAGTGTTTAGCACCGTCACAGGGCGGTTTAGTGGGTAGGGAATTGGCACACCACCGAAAGGAGTAGGCAGATGTTGATAGCGAGGCGGCGGCGTGGCAGGGCGCTCTACCGCCTTCGCAGCGGCCAGCTTGGCCAGGAATTTTTGAACCACCTTTAGATTGTCGCCCATATCCTTGCAGCTCTTTAGCACCTCAGCGATATCAGTCATCTCGTCGGCGTAAGCGTTCAGGTTAGCGATGTTCATGTTGGCGGCCATTGTGTATCGTATATATGAGTTATAGCAATGGTATAGAAGCCATTTCAATTTTTATTTTGTAATCCTAAAGTAGAGTAAAAAATATGTTTATCAACCGTTGGCAAATCGCATTAACCCTGTATTTAATCATTGCACTTGTATTAATATATTTTAAACCCGCAATGATGTTTAGTCCTGAAGGCAATGTGAAACATTGGAGCTCTGAAAATACAGAAACGACCAGTGTATTTTCCTTAGTGATCGTATTCCCAGTTCTTTCTCTCTTATGTTATTACTTAGGGGTTTGGATAGAATTACTGCTAGCGTAATTATGTTTGTTCCAAAGACATTGGACGATTTAATTGGTAATAAAATTAGCATCGATTATGTCTCAAATTTTTTAAAGAATATCCAATCCAACGATAAACTATTAATTATTGGCCCATCTGGTGTGGGAAAAACAATATGTATTGAAATGCTGGCCAAAGAATACAACTACGAACTGATTAAAATAGACAGTATGAATTGTGAAAACTCAAAGGACTTTCTAGATCGCTTACATAAATTACATCAATGGAAAGATATTTCTTCATATCAAGAGGATAACATAACCAAAAAACGAATTCTATTAATTGATGAATTAGAAACCCTGATTAAGATTGATCGCAATATACCCTCTTATCTCATTAAATATTGGAATCAAATAGAGACACATTTGCCTTGCATTTTGGTGGGACAATATGATGCAGAAAAAAAGATAGGTGACCTTAAAAAATTATGCACCATGGTACATTTTTATCGTATCCAGGAGACCGATTTATTCTTATACTTTAAGAAACGTATTCCAAAAAATAAAATTAAACTGGTGGATTTGATGACGATGGTAGAATCATCCAATGGAAGTATTTATGCAACGATTCAAATGGTTACTCAAAAGTTAAAGAAAAAGAGTAATGCCTCATGCAATGTGGATTGTCAAGATAAGGCGCTGATTATAGAAGACATATTTAAATACGATTCCTATGAAGATATTTATAATACGCTCATGGATGATCCATGGATTCATCCGCTCAAAATTTTAGAAAATGCTCCAAAACTCTACCCAGATTATGAACACTTTTTAAAAGACTATTTGGTATTTGAGGAATGGATTTATCATGAGAAAATCTATAATGAATACCCAATAGGATATCTTTCTGAAGTGATATTAATAAATAATCAGCAAATACCGGAGTCTAAGAAGCGGAGCATTCAGATGGACTTTACAAAATTATTAAGCTATATGTCGACACAAAAAAAATTACATAGATTGTTATACGAAAAAATACCTCATCAATTTTCTATTTCGGATATTGGGTATTATTGGGTTCATCAAATGAAAACAAAATAATTTCTGTCAATACAATAATAGAAGTATGGCAGATTCAGCGAGCAGCCCACAAGCAATTATTGCTGAGAAAACAAGTGCTGCAGTTGATAAAGTTGCAGGTGTAGCGTCCAGTGCGGCGGCGGCAACACAAGAAGTGGCTACCGCAAGCGTTGAGTCGGTAAAGAACTTTAGTGCGAAATATGGAATTACGGTATTCTTCTCAATTCTCATTTCCGCTGCTATTTTATTTACAGCCTACTTCTTGTATGTCTATATTTCCGGTATTTTAGCGAACAAGATTGTATGGATTATCCCTGAGACAAAGGTACCTGTGCTTTGTAACATATACACCCGGGCATCTGGTGATGGTATCCCCACAACGCTCAATGGTGCGCGCATGACCTTTATGTTCTGGATATATATCAATGATATTAACCAATATTCTGGAACTAACTATCGTCATGTGCTTCATCGGGGTGAAGAAGACCCTGCTACTTCTTCTCCGTTGGTTATGTTGGATAAAAAGGTCAATAAGCTCTATATACGTTTTACCAGCACTGATGCAGCCACCGTTGATCCGACCACCAGCATGAGATGGAACGATATTATCCTAAATTCTAAAAAGAGTATTGCCCCTCCTTGCATAGCAGCTGTTTGCACTGCAGATGAGACAACTGCTATTAACGCGGTTACCGATGAACACGCCATTATCAAGGACTTATCCACCCATGGTATCATTGTGGATTATGTCCCTCTACAGCGCTGGGTGCATGTCGCAGTTGTTGTCAATGAGACGGTTAATCGGGGAAATATTGATTTATATATGGATGGTGAGCTTGTGAAAACTATTTCCTCTGCGGAATCTGTCACGGTGGGTGGAAACACTTACAACTATAGTTTCCAAAAACTAAACTTAACGAAGAAAGGTGACATTTGGCGCGGAGGAACTGAAACGGGCACCTATGGTCCTGGCTTTTCTGGCTTAACGGGTAAGGTCGCTTTTACCAACTTTGACATGAACGCCAGAGAAATCTACAAGGAATACCTAAAAGGTCCGATGGATAACCTTACCAGCAAACTAGGCCTACCCGCTTATGGTGTCCGCTCCCCTGTATATAGACTGGGTTAGACGCCTAGAGCTAAGAACGGCCATAGTATTTATACAATTGATATTCCAATATTTGACGATTGGGTAAATCATAGGTAAGAAATTCGTAGCCATAGACCGTTAGACCCCCTTCTTTTTTTAACACTTTATTGACAATCACCAAATTAAAAAAATGGAGCAAACACAGGATTTCAACTTCATTGGAGGTAACCTTATCAATATCAAATGGCTGGATACTGGTGCTAACCACCGTTTTATTAATTAAATCATCCCCCGTAATTCGTTCCATCATTTTATTTTGTTTTTGCTGGTTTTCTAGGAACTGCTTAAAGGTATGGGCATGATTTTTCTCAATAAATAATACAAGGGATGTTTTTGAACATGCCGGATCATAATTAGCCGTAAGCATTTCTCGGTGAATACCATAATAGGTGCCGCGGGTTTTGATAGAATATAGGTGATTATGATGAATAATCTTAGGTCTATCCAACTGTATTTTATATTGGAGCATCATTTATCTTTTATTGTTTTTTCTTTTTATATACTAAGTGTAAAGAGGATGTTATTACAAGTGCTATTAGCCATTACATTGGTTATTATATTCTTTATCGTTGGATTCTCCATCTACAATTTAGAATTTGTCAAGTCCATCCGGAAATCCGGTATGACAAAGTCTGCGGTGCAGGTATTCAAGGGAGTTAAGGATATGTATATGACGACAAATGAAGTATATAATACCCAAGATAAAAGCTCTAGTTCTTACCGCCCCTTAGAACTTTCATACAATCAACCCGCTGGCGCGGAATTTACCTATAACTTCTGGCTCTACATGGATGCAACTAAAGCATATCCGTCTGGATGTGTCGCATCTACTGAAAAAGCTGCGGATTCTGGATTTAAGACAACCACCACGGGCGCCAATGGGGGTAAGCCTCTGGTTTTATTCTTAAAAGGAAATCCAACACTCGGCACCTATAAAAATATATGTAATAACGATAAATTAGACGTGTTGGTAAAGGGACCTTTAGTCAAACTTGAACAATGTGGAAAGAATCTAACAGTTGAGTTTAATACTGTGCAATCTCCAGACATCACTTCTGAGAATTCACCCGACCTCTGTTCTACCAGCACAAATGCATCATGGGCATCTGCAAATGCTCATAAAGTTACATTGACGGGAATTAATGATACGAAGTTTGATAAAAAGTGGAATATGATTACCATTATTATCCAAGATACATACCCTAATGATCCTCAACCCATTCGCAATAAAGTGCGCTGCCGTATTTATGTGAATGGATTATTAGAGTTAGACCGTTATGTGAATAACAGTATTGCGGGAACATTTGCTAGTCAAACCGCGAGTTTATTAAAACAAAACGATGGTCACTTACATATTAATCCCGTTATTTCCAGCACGATAGATGCGACCGTAACCACCACTAAACCGAATGGTGAAAAAGGTGTTATGATGGCCGACCTGGCCTATTTCAACTATGCCCTTGAAGCCAATGAGATTAATACCTTATTTGATGCCAAATTTACAAAGACAGTAGCTACAGCCCCTGGTGCGGATAATATCACCAGTGCAGATGAAATCTATAACTACGCAGCCAAGCCAAGCACCAAACAATTCACGGCGTTTTCGTAGATGGAGCCGCCGTTGCATTCAAGCGGATTTCGTAGATGCCAGACTTTTTAGAGGTATAGAGCTTACACGCTTGAGGAAATGTAGATAATAAATATTGACAGGATGCTTTTGACGTTTCTATACGGTCATAAGGACGTGCCTGCATGCCACCTGGTGTTTTATAATATCTCGTTTTTAATACCATACGGTTTAATCGTAAAACCCCTTGGTCTTGCATATAATACAAAAGGGTGCGCTCTACGTCTTCTTTTTCTTCCAAATGTAGCTGCAATGTCTCGCACGGTTGATTGATACATCCCCAGAATGCACCTACACAGAATCTTAGGTCAGTGGTGCGCTCAGGCAAATCTTTCATAAAATAACCATTTTTCACTGGATAGATGCCAAAGAGATGTATCTTTTTCGCATGCAACTCTTGAAATGCGCTTAGCATGGTCTCCTGAAATGTATCGGCATTCATCTCATGCAAAGGGTAACGTTTAGCGGATTTCGTATCGCTGATAGATAGATCTTCTTGCATATAAAAGAATGCTTCTACATCGTCATCTATCTGTATCAGTGCAGTGCCGGCTGGATAATAGCGTCTAATATGGTTTCGCATATGATGGAGTCCCAAGGGGCCGACTTGGATGGTAACTTCTGGATAATCTTGCAAGGCTGCTTGATACTCGGCCAGTTCTTCTAAAACCACAAAAACAGTGATGTTGTATGTAGCTATATTTAATTTTTTGTGTAATAATAGAAGTGTTTTATCTATTAAACACTGCGCTCTACGATAAGAGGGAATTGCAAAAAATATATGTTCCATGATGCTCTGTATATTATATAGATATGCATATTTTCTTAAACGCGTTTAAAGACCTTTATCGGGTGGAGCCAAGATGGGCGCAGGTGTCCATTATCCTTATCCTCATTGTAAGAGTAATGCAGCACCGGATCTAGCATGAAGGAAGGAATGCCAGACATACCCCAATAGCAACCCATTAGCCCTCCCACAATACACGCATTGGTGTCCGTATCACCTCCTTTGAGTAGCGTATGTGCAATTGCTTCTTTGTAAGGTGTTCTATGATAAAGATGGAAGAGCGCCAGCACGAAGCCGTGTTTTAGAAATCCAATCCGCTGAAGGCAGTCATTATAATCAGTCATGGTCTGAGCCAGCTCCATCCACTTTCGCACTTCTTTACAGGCGTTCTTCTTTGCCCACTGAGTAGCTTCTTGGAATGCATACGCTACATCTTGAGGGTGTATAATTAGACAATTAATAAGAATACTATATACTGCAGAGCAGTCTTTACAAACTGGGTTGGGATGGGTCAAAGAGGCATCTAGTTTGGCCATCTCTGCGATCATATCAACCGATATTAGATGCTTCGCTCCAAAGACCCCTATGGGTGTGCAACGCATCAAGGCGCCGTTGGCCGCCCCATAACAATTTACTTTGGCCGAATGTTTAATCATTTTAGAAGCCAGTGTATTTAGCGCCTGCTCTCCACCTTCTTTCATGAGTTCAGCACCATAAGAGAGCGCCTGTGTAGTTGTCCTGCCAATATCAAATGGTTTAGAGTTATACCAATCAATGTATTTACTCGCAATCGCATTTAGATCAAACTGATAAGATGGAGAGAGTGCGGTCAGTAGGGACATGGTCAGCTCTCCATCGTCAGTGATCTGACCCTTGCCCATTTGTAGCGCACCACCACCAGGCATCCACATAGCCTTTTGCACAACGTCCTCTGTGAGCGTATATTTCCAGAATTCCAAAGGGGCGCCTGCCGCATCCCCACAAAGCGCACCAAAGATGGCACCGTGAGCGTAATTCATTATATTTCTATGTAGCGTAGCGTTACAATTGTAACAACATATATATATCAATTTTTTTATTTCATCAATAGATTTAAACATTCTTTCATAAGTAGAGTAGAACGATAAATATGGCCGGTGGTGTAATGCAACTGGTTGCTGTTGGCGCCCAAAATCAATTTATTACAGGCGCACCTGAAATGAGTTTCTTTAAACAAGTCTATAAAAGGCATACCAATTTCTCTATGGAGGGTGTGCGTCAGACGTTTCTTACAAAGCCCACGCTAGATAACTCCCGTGGAATATTCACCTGTCGTATCAATCGTGTCGCCGATTTATTGAAAGATGTATATTTCTCGTTCCAGTTGCCAAACGTTTATTCCACAGATAAATTCCGGTTTCGTTGGATTGAGAATGTGTCTCAGTATATTATCTACAATTGCAGTGTCCGCATTGATACGCAGCTAATAGACCAATTATGGGGAGAATGGATGGATGTATGGAACGAATTAACCTTAACGACGGACCAAAGGGAGAGCTATAACAAAATGACGGGTAATGTGGAGGAATTTACCGATCCGAAGTCACTCATCCCTTATGTCGTGATAGATAACAATAATATTAGCTATTCCTATTACCCAGAAGGTTATGGCACACCATCTATTAGAGGCAGGCGTTTCTTTGTGCCCATTCCTTTTTGGTTTACTAAGAATCCAGGTTTAGCCCTTCCATTGATTGCGTTACAGTATCAGAATATAGATATTACCTTTGAAATTAGAGACCAAGAGGAGCTTTATCAAATCTATGAAACGGACAGTGGTCTATATGTAAGTCCAAGCGAATACCGTCAAATTCACCCAACCCAATCAGAAGTGCCCTATAATCAAGACATTAATACAATTGTAGGAACACCCCTCCAAGGTTATCCGATTGAGGATGTCGCATTGAGACGTTTCTTAGTGCCACTGGGCACCAGTTATGCAGCTCTTTTGAACAGTGTGGATATAGATGCCTATTTGGAATGTAATTTTATCTTCTTGGATGAGAGTGAGCGCCGTGCCATGGCCATGGACAGTCACGATTATTTAGTGGAACGTGTATTTCGCACAGAGAATGGTGGTATCTTGACCAATAATACCCTTGATTTAACGTTACAGAATCCAGTGAAAGAGGTTATTTTCTTAATGCGGCGCAGCGATATGAATAAATACAATGATTGGTCTAACTTTACCAATAGTTTAACACGTCTGAATAACAATCATATTCTCAAGACGGCAAAGATGTTATGGAATGGTATGGATCGGTTTGAAGAAAAGCCGCCGGAATATTTCAATTATATTCAGCCTTATCAACATCATACGCGCGCACCGAAGGACGGTGTCTATGTCTATAGTTTCGCACTTTATCCAGAGAAAACCCAACCGTCGGGTTCATTTAATGCCTCTATGGTCAATAAAATACAGCTCTATGTCACAGCCAACCCACCATTGGCATCTTATGATTATGATATTGTCATCTATTCCTTTTACTATAATATCTTTAGAGTCATGAGTGGTTCAGGAGGCATGGTGTTTGCGAACTAAGGTTTAATAATATTCAATACTATTAAAAGGATGGATCTCATTTTGTTAATTGTCATTGCATTTGTATTATGGTTGGTCTATGCGCTGTATAATGCCTATAATGGTATTATTGCTGAGATGAGAGAGATGCGGATGAAATGCATTGGAACCACGACGGAGAAGATGGAGTCTAAACTGGTAGAAAAGCCTGTAGAGAAAGAGCTTTTTAAAGTTCCGGATGCGATGATCGGGGGCTTAAAATTGCTCTTGAAACTCGCTTAAAGTAAAACTGCGTTAACGTATTAACGTGATATAATGCCCGCTAAAGTAGCAGCCACACCTAGGAAACGGAAAACGAAGAAGGATGAAGCAGCGGCGCTTGCAGGAGAGGGTGCTTTGCAGGCTGGCACTGGTCTGGGTGTTATTGCCCCAGTTCAAGAGGGTGCTGGAGACTATGTGATTATCCAGTTGCCTATTCAAACGGATAAGATTAAGAATCTTATGGAGTTGGATTCACCAAACCCAACGACGCATGCGATAGATCCGGAGCCATATATACCAGATAACCAATTTATCTCCGTCAATGATAGTTTGATTGAGGCGCCCGGAACACACAGTTCGTTTGATGAAATGATTAAACAGAATACGGAGAATTATAAGATGAATGATACGCATAAGAACTGTTGTTATTGGTGTTGCCACTCCGTGGGTGCGAAAGAATTTGGTATGCCTATCAAATATGATATGCAGTATAAGACCTTCACGACGTTTGGTAGCTTTTGCTCTCTAGAGTGCGTCGTTGCCTATAACTATTCCAACCACACTGGTAGTGATCGTATGTGGGAAATTCATAGCTGGACACAGATGATCGCGGAGAAGATTGGATTTAATACACCAATTCGTCCCGCACCATCACGCTATCTCCTAAAGATGTTTAATGGCACATTGGATATAGAAGAATTTCGTAATGCACACAAGTCCAATCTAAAGACGTATATTATGAATATGCCACCCATGATTCATATTCAGGCACAGATGGAAATTCTCAATACGTCATTTATCAATCAGAAAAATAATATTACTACGACGGATAGTGATAAAAATAAACTTTCTAGAAAACGTAATGTGGTGGATATGAAAAAATCTTTGGATAGTAAAATGAATTTGACGATTACAACCATTCAAGAAGAGGAGGGGCTCCTCCTCCAAACTACTTAAAGAAAATTTGATTTAGTTTAAGTGTGAGATGATAAACACCATTATGAACACTATTAGCGTCGCCACCACTGCCCCTACCCACTACCGTGTCTCTACCATTACATGCAATGGTTCCATTGGTTCGGCGGTAGATCTCACCAATCTGTATAATAAAATTCCTGTCATTGAGCTTGGTTCTGATGTGACAGAAGGGTTTATTTATGTAATTGATCGCAATGGGAAGGAAACAATGGGCGTTAATCCTAAGAAAAAGCGGGTAGTAAAAAAGAAGGAAGCAGATGAGGAAGTAAAGTATCGTCGTTTTGATAATGCTATTTCTACCTATTTCAAAATTCGTCCGGATTACTATCCGAGTGTAAAAATCTTTAAAAATGGAACGATTCAAATGACGGGTATTAAGACCATTGAGGATGGAGAAGCGCTACATCGCTTTGTGTATGATACCTTTCATAAAATTTATCTTGAACATCCTGCGCTCTTTGTAAAAGAGGTCTCCTATTCGTCGGAGAACTTCTTTGTCCGTATGATAAACAGTGATTTCTCTGTGCCTTATTTGATTCGTCGTAAGGATCTCCATCATATTCTTATTTCTGAGAAATATCAAAACAGTTGTAGCTTTCAACCTGGCACCTATCCGGGTGTGAAACTCCAGTATTTCTGGAACCCTGTCATTGGCAGGAACAACGGACAATGTATTTGCACCGAGGCAAAATGTTTTGGAAAAGGCAATGGGAATGGTCATGGCGAATGTAAAAAAGTAACGGTCTCTGTCTTTGAGAGTGGAAAGATTCTGATTACAGGCGCAACCAATTTTGAACAAATCAACGAAGCCTATGGTTATATTACACGTATTCTAGAGGAGAACTATTCGGTCATTCGGAAAGTCTATGCTTAGCGCCAGCTTCACTTACCGCACGCGATGCTTAGCGCCAGCATACAAACTGGTATTGTTCAGAGAGTTTGGTATGGTTAGGGAATTGTTGGGTATTGTTGCCAAGGCGAGTTTCACCAGGGATCATATACATACCTTCTGGTGGTGGATTTGCACTTTTTAGATTTTGCGTAACAAGGACATGGGCTTCAGGCTCAACGGGGATATTGCGCCAAGGGGCATTCAGAGGGGCTTCTGTGCCAACATATAAACCTCCATTGGGTAGCCGTGGTGGTATTCCAAAGGGATCTTCTTTTTCAATGTAGCTATAAGAGAGAGACATTCTGTTTAAACTTAAAGAATAAAATTATATTAGTAGTAAAGAATGAAACGTGCTGAGCCAGAGCCCGAAACCCAGCCCCTAACTTCTGACGAAATTATTGCTATTGTTGAAGAGATTGCGGAAAGTAGTTCTACGCTGAAAGATAAACAGCGCATTTATCGTAATAAATACCCTGAATTCGCGGAACATTACCCTGTCCTATTTGAAATGAGCACCCAAGACAATTTTGATCTGGAGCGGTTGAAATTTATGATTCGTCTCAGAGACAAAATTGATAAATCTGAAATTACTCAATACGATGCCTCGGCAGCTGTTGGACAAAGCCTATACAATACGTATGTTCATGATAAAATTAAAGACCTGCCACCTACTAAAGAATAAAAATAAAAATTGAAATATATTAAAGCGATACCTATTATTACTATCAACCACTCTCCTAAACCTTATATCCAATGGCTCAATTCTATCCCAAACTCTCTGCCCTGCTCCAGGAGGTGCATGCCCTAAAACAGGAGGTTGGTGCGATGGATGCGAAAGCCCTTCTCATGGACGTGCTCGTAAAGAAGCATTACTGGCCTTATCTACAAATTAAATACTTTGGTAATGAAAGTTCTCTCATTCTACTGCACAACGTGTATCGTCAGAATGTCCCAGTGGCAGATATGGAACTTTACGATGAGTGCCGCAGTGTGGTGCTAGATATGAATGCACCCGAAGGAGAAAATATTATTCTGTCTCTGTCTAAGAAAATTCCGATTCGGATGGATGTGGAGAAGTTTGAGGAGATTCCTTGCGATACGATTCGTATGTATGAAATGGGTTACGAGGGAACCATGATTTATATGTATTACCACCTAGATAGATGGTATATGAGCACGAGCACATGTCCTTCAGTGGATCGCTCGCGTTATTTTAACCCGAATAAGTCACATGGTCAGATGATGGATGAGGTGCTCCAAACTCTATTTCCTGAGATTGAGCAATCTAAAGATCTGCGTGACAAACTATGTTCCTATCTGAATCCCGGTCAGACATATAACTTCCTTCTTGTCCATCATGAGAATGGTTGCCTAATGAATGCAAACTATACGGAGCTCTTTGGTGCCAATTATAGCATGCTCTTTCACCTGAGCAGCCGTAATCGTCAAACCATGGCGGAGACCTTTGAGGCCGTGCCTGAGCTAGAAGAGCTGGGTATTAAATATACGGTTAAGTTTCCTACGAAATCAATCATGAACGTTTATATTCGTGATACGCAACCGAGTATTTATGCGGTCATTGCGCATACGGACAGTATTCTCTATAAAGTTAGCTCTCGGGAAATTCTAGAAAAAGAAGAGCAAACCCATGGTCACCCGAACCCATGGGTGAATCTTATCTGGATTTATATGCAGAACAAGCCTCATCTGCGTATGGAAGATTACATTCAGAACAACCCAACGGAGCTACAAAAGGTATCTGATTCCTCTGGGGCGCTAATTTCTCCAGCGCGCGTAGTGGCAAAGGTGATGACGACGATTCGTGATATTCTATTCTCACTGTATCGCACGACCACCTTCTACTTTAAATCTACCAATACCTATCGCATGAATCGCGAACTGGATCAGACGCTGCCTCCCATTCTACGATTCCATCTAGCCCAGTTGCGTCATCTTCAGATTACCTATCACAATACACAGCCACTAACGCGTCATGCCATTCACCATTATATCTGCCATCATCAGACCATGAAGAATATTCGGCTCCTGATAGACGCTTTTACCAACAACCATTCCATCTGCCCAATGGACACGCAGTCGGCGGATTGTTTCACAATCCTATATCGCTCACTTCGCGGCGGTCGTCAATAGCGTTCTGGTTTCACGACATATCTTCTTAGTCTGAGCGTCCGACCACGCTTTTAATACAGTGGGTAACTTAATGCGAACACCTTTATCAAACAACATCTTAATGCGTTTTACCAACCCAGTGCTGGTGCATTTATCGGCCTCATCTAATAAATCACTGGGAATAATACCATATAAATTATCATAAAAGACCTTTTTAACTTTATTTTTTGTAAATTGATATCCAAACGATACCTGTATGTATTTACTGTTTTCAATGAATTCACTTTGGAAGGCATCGTCTAGATCTTCCACATCACTTGTCAGAATGACGATCATCCACTCTAATGTGGCCTCTATCTTCTTACGAGCCGGAGAAGAAGAGAGTTCTTCCAAGGCGCTTTTCCATTGGGCAATCTGGGTTTTTCTAGAGGGCGTATATTTACCAATCTGCTTTACGTCTTCGGTAATCTCATCGTATAACTCATTTACTTCTTCGCTAATAGACGCGAGTTTTAGCTTCTCATCCGGAGAAATTTTTATTGTCTTCGTCTTTGGTTTCTTTTTCTTGTCGCTGGAGCTAGAGGATCGAGACTTGGATTTTACACGAGGAGGTGTGTGTGAAATAGCGATTTCGTCGTCTTCATCCCCCTCACCTTCTTTGCCTTCTTCTATGCCTTGAATCTTCTTCTCCAATGACCCAATCCGCTCTGTCCGCTTGGAAGCTTCTTGTTGGGCTTCACTCTTATCTAAGACGGCCTCATAATTCTGTGGTATTTGATGGGCATAACGGCATCCAGTGTAATAATAGATACCTATACCAATATCTTCCATGATATCCATAAGGTGAAAACTGCGCCCTTCTAAATCACGATAGGACTTGCCCTTACTGGCCTGTGGATAGATATTTCCTAAGAAGACTTGCTTATGCACCTCATTAGTATAGTCTCTGGGCGTATCAATCACGCCTGAATATTTGAAGCATTTGTCACTGCCCAGATTAAAACGCATGGTGCCTTCTTTAAAAACGGTGCGATCCATTGGAGGGAACGAACGAAAGACGCCGGATTTTGCAATAATGACTTTTTCCTTGTCAAAGTTTAAGAAGAGATTGGTTGTTAAATTAGGCACATACTCGCCGGGTAAATAGATACGAATGCTATGACCCAATATCTTTTCAATCTCTTTCAGGTGTTTGATTGGATTGCGTAATAATGCACGCTTGTTCGGGTTAGAGAAGATGTCTTGGAATGCACAAGAGGTGCTTAGATAATTATAACGACCACATTCTGGGAAGACAACCAATATTTTATCTTTTGGCATAATCACCCTTTTCTCAAAACCAGTCACTGTCTCAGAACCATGACCCGATATCAAATAAAGTTTCTCATCATTGACCCCCTCCCCTTCTATATCTAGCTCGTCGTTAATGGATGCATCGTTTCTTAACATTTCTTTATAGGCTGGCACAATTTTTTGCGTTTTTAAGCATTTCTCCAAACCAGAACGTTGGCTTACATCGCCATCTATCTGAAGATATAAATTGGTTTGCTTTTCTGCCAGTGTTTCACGGAAACCTTTCACACGATTCGCTGCATGTTGAAGACGTTCTTTCGCACTTTTATGGTGTTCTTCCATGCGCTTATCTATTATTTTCGCATTATCCGATTTTAAGATCTGATATTCTTCTTTGAGCACATCGCATTTCGCTGCCATACGAACCTTTTTATTGTTCAGGGCATGTGTTTTACTCTCAAACTCTTGTCGGGCATCCTTTTCACACTGCACCACATCAATGTCCTTATTGCAATCTTGTAAATCATAATCCTTGTCTATATCTAAATTAGCGAGCTTAATCTTGTATTCTGCCTTTAATGCTTTCTTCTCTTCAGGTGTTTTCTCCTTCGCAATCTCTTTTAATTCGGCACGTAGTGCTTTCCCATAGTCCTTGTATTCTTTTTGAATTCTTTTTTTACAGTCCGCCTTGGAATCCAAGCATTTCTTTAGTTGCTTTTTAAAATCGGTTTTTAAATCGGCAAATTCTTCCGTCATTTTACCCTTCTTAACGCACTCCTCAATGGCCTTTTCTTTCTCCTTATTTATTTTATCATAGACAACTTCTAATGTGCGGCGATATTTAACGGCCTCTATATGCACATATTTTGAATCTTTTTCAAAATCTTCTATCTTACTTGTAACAAGTTGTTTATAATCCAGATAATCTACAATAGCGTCTTTAAATTCATAATCGGACATTTCTACACGAATCTCATGGAATACAGGGTAAGCAAAAGAACGAATATCTTTCTCACGATTTAGGTAGCTCACGGATCCCTCCATTTGCTTCTGGAATTTAACCAATCCAGCTTCAGAGAATTTACCCTCATCGTTTAAGAACTCCGTAGAGAACTGGTCAAAGTCTTCTGGTAGGGGTTTCTTTAGAATTAAATTCATGACCCGAATCATATCCATCGCATCTGATGTATAAGGAGTTGCCGTCATCATCAGCACTTTTACGCTATCTTTTCCAGAGGTATCGTAAGAATGTTGCAGTGCCTTCTTAATGACATCTATATCAGCCTTCTCTTGGCCTTCTACGTCGGCCGCAAATAACTTATGGGCTTCATCTATAATCAAAAGGGTCTTATGTAGCGGATCCTTTTTGCCATTGTTTTTTACTAAGATATCGTGAAGCTTATTCTT
>Ga0209230_10000336_pt1 | contig 18406 bp, 6 predicted proteins | sample LakOntMetagenome_FD_187467 | JGI IMG/M metagenome (GOLD analysis project Ga0209230, IMG submission 187467) | Freshwater and sediment microbial communities from Lake Ontario - Sta 18 epilimnion Metagenome (SPAdes) (version 2) | ecosystem: Environmental > Aquatic > Freshwater > Lentic | place... | reverse complement strand
TGCTAGAACTACATCAGTATCTTGCAGTAATGGTTTAATGTTTACAAGGCTAAACGAATTGTTGCTAGTCAATGCAAGATATTTGTAACCTTCACCCTTAGGATTAGATATCAAGTTTGCAACATTATTAGCAGACATATTTCTACCCTGAGCATTTGGAATAGTTCTCTTATTCTTTACCCAGTAATAATATGTATTCTTAAACGATCTACTAACAGTATCGTAACGTTTCTTAATACTGTAAACAGTGTCGCCGTATAAACTTGTTCCACTAATTCCTAAAGTTAATCCAGCATCAGTATCTGCTTGCTTGTCCCAGGCACTTGGCAACAAGTTAGTTTCAACCCACTCGTATATGTCAATACTTGCAGTTTTAAACAATGTGTTCCATGTTGTATTTTTATACACAACATCACCGCCGTAGCTATCAATAAATTTTGCACGGCGTAAATCCCACCATAGCATACCAACTTTTTCGCTAGTCCATGCCATGCCATCGTCTACCATAACTTCGTCGCCTGTGCCTACTGAGTAAGTTGCAGGATCATAGAATGTTTTAAATTTAATTTCTTGTTCGGCAATACCAGGAATTTTTCCTTGTATAGGATCAATAATATCAATATATCTAATAAGCTCGCTAGTTGCCTTGTTGTATAAGAATGCTTTCTTAATTCTAGAAATATCTGGCTTGGCTGTTTCAATATATTTGGTAGTCCAAGATAAGGTGCTTCTTGGTTTATCGTATGTGTAGACTAAGCCCGAGCGCAGTGTTAGGTCTGATGCATATGGTGCGCTAACTATAATACTGTTGCGGCCAACTGCAAATCCTAATCCGTATCCGTCGCCCATTCGTGGACTATCGTTAACTTCTAATGTTTCAGAGTATATCCACTTCGATGCGTATCTATCAAATATATCAACGCGGCCACTGTCAACTGAATACTCAGTTAATACTAGTGTGCCGTTGTCAAAAATAGTTGTGTCTGCATCAAACTGTGCAATTTTGTAACTATCGCCATTTGCACTATAAACTACTAGTGTTTCGTAGTCATTCATAAATGCAATCTTAGATCCAAAGAATTCAGCAGTCTCTGGCTTGTGGCTTTCTAATGTCTGATACAATGTATAGGCATCTGAATTTAGTTCGTAAACTAACACACGACCTTGATCAAGAGCTGCGCCATCATACAATGTTGCACCAACTGCTAGATAAGTTGCGTTAGCTGATAATGCAACGCTTTCACCAAATTGTTGTGAGGCAAGTGCCGATGTGATTGTTTGAGATAAGGTATATGTATCAGCATCTAATCCAAATACAAATACTTTGTTTGCAGCAGGTGCTGAAATTGCAAGTGTTGTTCCGTCACTGTTAACTGCTACTGAATCTCCAAATAATGCACCAGTTGGCAATGTAACAGCATTAATATTAGAATCGTATGAATATTCCCATCTAGAGATGGTAAATGTTAAAATGCCGAACGGTGTTGAATTTGGTGCTTCAGACATCCTAATAGTTGAACTATTTAAAATCTGTGTAACAGTATGTAAGCTAGTAAATCCAATACCTGTGATTGCCATACCAACTTCGATGTTTGCTGTGCTAGCTACTCTCAAAGTTGCACCTGAACTACCGACTGGCTGATAAGTTGAAGTGGTTGAAATAGTATTAAAATCTAATTGATATACTCCGCCTTTGCCAGAGTCGTAACCGGCAGCAGATACAAATAGCTTATTATTACCAAATACTAAATGTGATCCAAATAAATTCATTTTAGAAATATTAGGACTCGTAATCGTTGCTACTAAGTTTACGTTAGACGATGCATCTTTCTTATACAAAGATACTACACCGTGTTTCGATACACCAGTAGAGCTGCCATCCACAGTTGTTTCAATGTATTTGATAGCTTTCCAATAACTGGTAGTAGTTACAGGAATTGCAGTATTGCTTAGTAATGCAACGTAGTGACGTCCAACAAATATTACAATGTCGCCGACGTCATAAGATACGTTACTTTGATACTCGCCTGTCCATTTAGTTGCTGCATTGCTTGCTTGCGGAGATCCAATAGCCACCCATTCACCGTCTGTAGAAACTGAAATAGTTTCTGCAAAATAACCTGCTACTTGATCAACTGTATTTGCTGGTTGGCAAATAAACGGTATTGATATTGTTTGTCGTTGTAACCATTTAGAAGAACCTGGAACTTTATCATATGCAATTACTAAGGCGTCAGCAGTCGACACCACTGCATACGATCCGTTACCGCTTAACGCAACTTGTCTGCCATATTCTAAGTTAGTCTTAGGAGTAGAATTAGAAAACTGGCGTTTTGTATAAACAGGATTGTATTGCCACATACCCCAACGGCCGTCACCGATATCATCAGTCCACATCTTCTCGCCTGCTGTAATTCTTGCAGGCAAAATAGTATTAGCAGTATCAATTGATGCTGCACGGTGAGAAGTCAAGAAGAATACTTGAGCAGTTTCTTGATCAACAAACGGGTTAGCAGGCGGAACTGCTAAAGTTGTCTTAATTGTAAATGTGTTTAAGCTAACAGACTCAATTTTATAAAATCCTGTAAACTTATCAACTTGAACAATGCTCACATAAGTGCCGGCAGTTAAATTAACTTGTTGATCAGTTGTAATTACAAGAGTGTTTGACGAGTATGTTGCATTTAAAACTTTAAAAGTAGTAGCAGTATATCTGTAAATATTCCACTCGCGTCCCTCAAATGCACACCAAATATAATCACCGTCGTTTAAAGGATCAGGGTCTTGCTTTAATATTTCTGTAACATTATCAAGAACTAACGAAACTTCCTCTTCACGAACATATCCTGGAGTTCTTAAGAAAGGAATAAAATTATCAGCTAGTTTCCACGGAGTGCTCTTGTAACCAAGAGGTTTCAAATACAAGTCATTAGGCGTTTGACGAATAATAAAATCATACTTGTCCTCAGGCAACTGAGTAAGCTCAAAGCCCTGTGGATTATTTTTAAATAATGCTTGGTCTAATACAAATTCAATGTCTTCAAACGCTGCGCTAGCACCGTATTGCCCAACACGAACTGCCCATTCTTCAAAGAATTTTAGGCTTTCTTGTCCTTCTGCACTCAACACATCGAATAATTTATTCAAACTATTCTGTGTGCCTTTCTCAATAATCATACCCTGATAGAATTTAAATTCACTAACATCATCTTTAATAATGTTACTTAGGTATTGTCTTGGCTGATATCCAGTCAAGTGTTGAGCCATCTTTTGCTGGCCAACGTCAAAGTTGCCGCTGTCTAGGCTATAAAAATCTTCAAACTGAGCAGCTTTATAAGACCAGTTAGGTAGTAGAGCAGGTTGAGGTTTTTCTGTTAATTTGGTCCATTCTGATGACACAAACTCATCTGCGCCAACAATCGGTGCGCTGGCACTATAATAGAATTCTTTATACTTAACAATATCGCCTAGTGCATAATCAGTCCATGTAGTCCAGTCTGTGATCTTTGCCTGATCAAAAATAAATCCTGCAACATCAAAACTGCCGTCCCACAAAGTGCTAACGTAGCTAGATGTTTTAATCCGCTCTTGTCTATATCCGCTTTCTGGATTATAAATTACGTCATTAAACAATGTTGTATTATCTAATAACACTACTTGTTCTTTTTGCACTAAGAAGAATGATGCACCAAAGATTCCAGATTCGTCTGCAGGTGAAAAGCTGACAAGATTGCCTGAACGATATGAGTTTAAGAAGTTAGGCTCAAGTTTTGCACCGTCAACTTTAAAAATCTCATAACCGTTAAATTGATTTAAAATATCATCAACAACTGCATAACTTGTTTTAATAACAATTTTATTAGCACTAGGACTTAAACTAATTACAGAGCTACCTACAGTGCTTAATCCGTCTAGCTTAGTGTAATTTCTGAAATGTGTTACGCTATTAATTTCTTCAAAGAATTCAGCGGCAGCAACATTTCGAGAAGCTTTATAATAGTCACCGTTGTAGCGAACAATACTGCCGTATGCTACTGGAGTCTCCGGTAACCAATCGTCCCACTTGTCTTGGCCCGATGACCAATTTTGTGTTGTCCAGAATAAGAATTCTTTTGCACTTGTTTCCCAGTTAGTAATTTGAGAAAGGGTTGTATTGAAATCGTCAAATACAAATCCTTGGTCTTTTAATACTTCACCGTAGCCTACTAAGAAATCTACAACTTCTTGAATTGTTCTAAACTTAGTTCCGTAGGGCACCACTATTGGTGCAGTTCGATCCCATAGCTTTCGCATGATTGCATCGCGGCCGCCAATGATAGGCAATTTAGCTAGTCGCTGAAAGTTAGCTGGTTCAAATGTTGTAGTTGATACATGTCCAACTGTTACTCGATAATAAGCATTACTATATGAGACTACTGATCCAGAAACATACCGCTCGTTTGCAGACCAAAGGCCGAAGCTCTCTGAGATACCACCAACATTGATAGTAAATCCTGATTGAATCCAAGGGTAGTATTCAAAGAACGGCTGGCTCTTACTATATCCCTTAACTTCATATCCGTCTTGCAACTTAGTAATAATAACGCCACTATAAGTTAGTTTTCTAATAGGGCTACTAGAATTCAAAATAATTTTATAATTTTCTTGAGGAACAAATACTCCGCCAACTGCTGTTGGATTCTTACTATCTAAAAGTAAGTTAAATTTTTCTTTGCTAGTAAATCCACCAATGCGATAACTTAATTTAAAATTAATATTGTTAAGGTCATACACATACTGATCGTATGATTTTAAATTGTCGCTTAGAATATAATCAACAATGTAGTTAATTAATCCAGCAGTTTGAACTCGATCAGTGCTAGTATAAATGTTAGGTAACACCACATCGGCCGTAGTAATTCGTAGGCCAGTATCTGAATAGATTAATTGACCTGTTAAGTTTTTAACAATTCTAGAACGATCTAACACTCTACCTAATACGTTTGCAGGCTTTAATAGTAGTGCTGCAACAATAACGCTAAATGCATAATACGAACTTCTACGCCATGCTGCTTCAATTGGGCTAACATCACCAAATACAAAATCACCTTCTGTAGATGTTGTTATAACTCCGCTGGCCATACTTGAAGTGATAGGGCTTACTAAGTTACCGCTAGAGTCGACCGGAATGCAGTTAATTAAAAACGGTCTTGCAAATTTAGCATTACGAGTAAGAGGTTTACCTGGCTCGCGGATCACTCCGTCAGATAGATCTTGCCACATAACTAAGTTGTCTTTTGTATAAGGAGCAGTTCCGTATACAGTTGCCCACCATGACGGTTCAATGCTATAACCTAACATTTCCCACGGGCATAAGTTAGGACGATCAGTATCTAACATCCAACGATATATACCTCTCCAGTAGCCTGGAGTTTCTCTACCATCCGGTGCTTGCTGTCCTCTGTAGTTAAATGTTAAGCTGTTTGCTCGATCAAAATTTAACGGCTTTGAAAAGTCTCGATCAATTAAGCTAGTCCACTTGTAAAAACTAGGTGCTAAGATTTCGTTAAATTCTGATAACGAATAATCGTTGTCTCTATTATAACTAGGGACAACATCGTGTATATCAAAGATACTAGCATCATATACTACTTTAATATTGTTAAAGATTCGTTTTTCTAATTCTAATATTAATTCGTCTCGGTAGTCGTTATATGCAAGGATCTGGCTTCCGTCATGGCCTTGAATCATTAAACGGGGAGTAATCAAACTTGTGTCTGTATAGATTTTTGGTTCAAACTTTGGCCAAATACCTAACTTAGTAGGAGTTTGCGGGACAAAACATCCATCAGTATTGTCGTATTCGTAGATGGTAATAGTATCGTCGTTAACTAGTGTCTTGTCTATGTTAACAAACCCTTGATCGCTAAATGTGTAATCAATTCCATATAGTAGTTGAGTAACAATTTCATTCCGTGTTACATAAACACAAACTGCCTTATTTGACAAGTATGTTACATCAAAGACTGCAGATAACGGATATGTTTTAATTCTATAATCAATAACAGGATATTCATTCTTAATCGCAGAGCCGTAGGGCACCATGTCACTAAAATAGTAAGGTGATTTTTTTGGCTTGTCTTTATTAAGAGCTTGTAAGATTAAATCCACATGCTCCTTAGATGTAGTTTCAACTCCGAGTGTTAATGCTACTGATATAAAGTTACGTTTAAATTGACCGTATTCTTCTCTAGCCTTTTCAATGGCCCTAATAATATTATTAGATGGAGATGCAACATGATATAAAGCAATTGCCATTGGGCCACTATGTTGAACAAACTTAGTGCCGTATGGAGTAATATTTCCTAAATCTCGTAAATTGTTATTACCTGGGAATTGACCCACAAAACGATTTAATGAGTTATCAACAATACTGTTAACGTGATCAATTACTTCACCTAACGTGAAATCGCCCATTACATCGTTTAAAGGATTGTTTTGTAAATTAACAGGAACTTCGTAGTAACCGTTATTATTAATTGGTTGTTTTGCAAATGCTTTAATTGTTAATACATCTGCATCAGTAATGTCAGTTGTCAGAATTACTTTCTTATATACTGCGCCATCAGTAACTGACCATAAAGTGTTATCCAATCTGATACCATTAACATAGACTCTAACTTCTAAGTCAGCTAGATCATTTTTATTATTAAAAATATCAATATCAAAATTATTAACTAGGCCAGAATTCTTATAGATTTTAAGTGCGGGTTGATATTTAGAATCAATCAAACTGGTTTGCCAGCCGTTTTCATACGTTACTGCGTTATTGCCAGCTGCTTTAACAAAATAGCCAGTGCTAACTTTTGTTTGAAGAATCTTTTCAACTTGTTTATACTGAAATATATCAGTCATTACAGTAAAGTTGAATACAATATCTCCAACGTTATTAATGTTTCTGTATGACAGTGGAAACTGTAAGTAAGTATCGGCTGTGCCAGTCCCTTGCTTATATTCAAAAATTGTAGTTCCCGTAAATGTAGAACCGTCATAGATATTTCTATCACTAAAACTGTTTCCATTATTATCTACAACATCAAACAACGGGGATTGATTTAAACTTGTTTTATTCTGTGCAACATTCCACGCTGCGCCGTCATACCAACGCATTGTTCCTTGAGCAGTGTTGCCCTGGCGAATAACTACTGCCTGATTTAGCACCGGTTCACTTTCAAGAACCAAGTGTATCTGACGGCTACGTGTTTGTTTAATACTATCCTGGACTTCAATAAATTGAACTCGAAAGATTTTATTCTTAACTAGAATGTCGTTGTCTGCTGTAAATAAAATCTTGTGGCCGTTAACTAATTGAATTCCATCAACGTTATAACCAATAGTGCCTTCAATTGTTGAAAATACATCCGTTGTAAAAGTATCAATAAGGTCGACGTCAACACCTGCTTCTAAACCAAAATTAAATAATTTTAAATTAGCATTAAATTCAATAATAGGGCGAACTGCACGAGTATTTTGATCTAAACTAGGAATGTTGCCATTAAATTTTGCACTAGTTTCAATTACATCTTTGTGAAACCATTTGTTGTAACGTGACCACGGATTTCGATCGCGGCTTGCACGATTAATTACAATGTAATCAACTTGTCCAGAGTATGCTGTAGCATTACTAAATGGAAATTCATCAAACTTTGTATCATCGAAGAGAATAGAGATTTCTTCAGAGTATGCAGTTACTAATGCTAGCGATGCTTCTGGAATTAATGTAATAGCAGATCCAACACCCTCAACATAGAATTGACCTGTAGCATATTCAGCAGGTAATACATTACCACCAAACTTAATTTTCATACCGTTGCTTAGTGCAACACCGCCCGGTAATGTGTATGTTTTTTTACCAACTAATTCTAATTCAACATTGATCTCTGTATTTTCTTTAATATCTAATACTTGAAATACTCCACCAAGGTCAATATTATTTTCGCTGACATAGAACAACACATCGGGACAATTGTCTGGAACGGTAAATGTAACAGAACCTTTTTCTACACCGTGGGCGTCGACTGCTAGCCCGGGGCTGTATCGATTATCTGTGCCTGAAGAACGAATAGTTTTAATACTAAACGGTTCGTTCGGAGCATCAACATCGAAGTAGTATGTTTGCCCTCTATATAACTTCAGCGTTGGGTTACGTGTTAACCCGTTAGGAGTAAACAAATACTGTTTGTCATCTAGCTGTGTTTCTATCGTAATAGAATAAGTGCTAGAAATAGCACGTTGTTGTCCATATATAGTAATAACATCTGGGCCGTAAGGCAACCAATAGTATTGTTGAAAATTAACAAACTTATCCCAATTGATGTGCGGATCCCAGCTATAAAACTCTTGCTTGTTTAAACGATTATGATTCTTTACATTAGCTCCAAAGACTCCTAGTTGATTAATATAGTCTTGATAATCTTTAAAGAATTCAGTATTACCTAATGTATCTTCAATGCTAATACTAGGTTCTAACTGATAGTTGGCTCTGCTATCAGTAGGAGCAGAAACAAAAATATCGTCGCCGGTTGTTGCCTTGGCATTCTTTTTACCAATATAGCCATTAATCTTTTTAACTGTGCCGGGCTTAACTAGTTGTTCAATAGTGGCCTGCAAGAATTTCTTGTTCGCATCAGATCTATAAAATCTAGGAAGGAAGTTAGAAATGCCGTCGTCGTTTGGATTGATATTATCAGCCATTGTTATCCCGTTTAATTACTTGTGATTGATTGTTGCCCCACTACGTTACTAGTAACAGTAGTTGAACTAATTGCTTTAATTGTGCTTGCGGTTATACCAGTTATAACTTCAATGTCGTCAACAGATGCACCGTTGACAAATAACTCGTCGCTATTTGCTTTAATCTCAAATAAGCTACCAAAGTTTAAACCGTTTGCTTTAGGAACAATTACAAAGTTAGTAATGTTTGGAGCAAGTTGGTTCATAACATAAGTTGACATTTCTGAGAAGTAGAATGTATCGCCAAAGTCCCAGTTCTCTAATACAAAGAATTGATTCATTGCTTGTAATACTTGTGACTTAATATCATTGTCAGATATAACTTGAGTAGAATTTTTAACAGCCTTAAATGTTGCTTGCAAATCGCTAGTAGCATTGGCGCCAAACAATATTTTATATTTGACAGGATGGTAAATGATCTCGTCGCTGATTGATTTAATAACATTTAAGTTTGGTGCTAGTGTAGTATATAGCGCATCACTACTTGGTGGTAGCGGCTCTGTCTTACGTGCGCCAGATAGATACTGTCTAAATTGTGTATCATATGTCTTAGATAAAATAAACACATCAATAATATTACTTGATCCTGGATCAATTCTTGACTCGTAATCTGCATTATGAATATATTGGAATTTTAACTTGTCGCGACCTAAAAATACTTTGTAATCTAAAGACACTTTTAATGTAGATGTTGTTTTGTTTAATTGCTTAACAACACCGGTATCTATGAAATAATAATACTGCCCGTCAATTTCATTTAGGTAAGATCCTAAGTCGTCTTGACTTGCTAGAATTTTTACAATATCAGAATCGTTATTAATATACTGATAATCTTCCTGTCCTAGTGCAACTTCGTATCGCTCTAATATAATATATTTTGTCAATAAGTCACCGGTTAGTGGTCCAACAATATTAACAAAACTATCAGGATCATTTACTACCCCGTTATCGTCAGGATCAGCAAACGTGACAAGAATTTTCTTATTGTCAACATAACCGTCTAAGCCTCTAAACTCAGAAACAATATCCCACACTAGGTCATTAGTGTATGCACTAGTAGATGCTGGCAGTGTGTTAATATTCAATACTTTAATATTGTCTTTAACAATAGCGTTTGACTTACTATCGTAAATCTTATTTGTGCTGTCAAAATAGAATCTAACTTGCTTGTCGCTTTCAAAAATATACTGTTGTTCTCTGCTAGTTACTGTATAAAATTCATTATCTGTAGTAAACAACAACATCCAACTTGAGTCAAGTTGTTGGTTTGAAACATCACCTTGTTTACCTAAGCTAAAATTATTTTTAGAATCTAAATTAGACTCAAATATAATTTGCCATGTCTTTGTAGTAGTTTCGTAACGCAATCCAAAAGGCTTATTTGCAAAGATTAAATCAATCATTGTAGTGATAACAGAACTAGAAATAACAGTTCTCCACTTAGGGATAATTTGTGACACTGTTGCTCTTGACGGTATTACAACATTTAATTTTATTGGGCCAAAGCCAGTTGACAGCAGGCCGGTGCCGTTAGCTGTTCCGTCACCGCTAACTGAAACAATCTCTGCCCAGATGTAACTAGTTGATCCGATTGTAGAAGGAGTTCCTGCCACTAAGGAGTTATTGTTGTTTGTATCAAAGTAAAACCCAGTAGGGGCTAAAAACTTAACCAATGAACCTGCTTCAATATATTTTAAATCAGTTGAGGTGTATTGACCAACTTTGTAAGTAACTGTAGGAGCGTCAGCATCACCAATATAGCCAGTTGCCATTCCTGCATCAGTTGTTTTGTTAAACCATGCAATGTTTAAACTAGACGTTGCTAGTTTTAAAAACTTTGTATAGTAGTAATTTCTTAAACTTGGGCGTTTTAAAATATCAAAGATGCTGTTATAAATTGCGCCTTCAATATCAGTTTTAGTAACGTAACTAAAACGGAACTTATCAGTATATTGCTCTTGATATAATACACCATCGTCTGCAAATAAGTTTGTGCTAGAATATTTTCCTGTAGGATCTACAAGATCAAAATATCGACTAATACCTGAACTAGTTCTGTTTACTGCTTTAATTTTTGCAACTTCTTGGCTTGTTGATAAAGGACTAATATTATAATCCTCGCCGGTAATCATACGATTTTGTGTATAATAATTCTGTGGAGCATTTGTTTTAATGCTAGTATTTGATTCTGCTGCGGTGGCGTTTGCAACAGAGCTAGGCAGTGTTAATGTAATAGTAGCGGTTTCAACTTGTCCAAGACTAGACGTATAAGGAATTGAAATTGTAATTCCTCGCATGTCTTTAGGGTTAATAGTGTATGTTAACGCATTGCTAGTTCTGTAGTAAGCACGGAATGTTCCAAGCGGTAAAGTTCCAAAAGTGCCATCGCTGAAAACTAAGCTCACTCGGTCTCCTGCTCGAGTCACTACTCCGTAGATATTACGAATGCCTTTATTCAAACTGTTATAAATGATATTGTTGCCCTCAAAGCTAGGAACTTTTACCCACTCTTCTGACTCTAGGCCGTCTTGACTTAGTCTATATAACCAGACGTCGTCATTATTAATATTGGTAGCATCGATGTCAACTGATTCATTACTACTAGGTTGAGTAATTGCAAAGGATCCAGTGTTTAATGTGCCTTGGCGGAAATGCATAAAAAAGCCGGAGCTGGCTGATGCATAACCTTTGCCGTCGTCCCTGTAAATGAATGCTGGCTTGTTTCCAATTTTTGGTGGCTCTTCATACACAAAGCTCTCGCCGGCAAAACTAGTGCTAACAATTTCAAATGTCATCGAACGGCCGTCTACAGTCTTGCTAAAAGAATAGACTGGGATATCAGTATTAACTGACTCGAAGCGATACTGTTCTGTTGGAATTCCGTAAATTGTTGCACTGTCGTCTGGATTACCAAACTGTCGAGCAGCTGGGATTGCAGCGTTAACAACTCTAATAAACTGGTCATACCATGATGAGTTGGCAGGGTCATTCCAAATAATATTTTGATTGGCTAAATTTCGACCATTACTATCTAAAATAGTCTGTGTTGTTTGGATTGCGCTAAATTTTAGTAAACCGTTTGCAGGAACATTACGCTTGGCGTTATATGAAAGCATACGTGCTAGACGTAGAACACTTTCGCGGCGCTCTGCTAGCTCTAGGAAGTTTTCACGAGCATTTAAATCCACGCGGAAAGCTATGCTTTGGCCCAAGAATGCAATCATGTCAATTAGGGCAAGGTATTCGCTAGACTCAATATAATCGTTAAAATCTTCAGGATAATTTTGACGCAAATAATTAATCATAGTGCGGCGTAAGTTCTCAAAGTCGTAACTTTGGAAGTCCGCATTACGGAAGGTTTGGTAAATCTTCTTCCAGTCTTCTGCTACAAGAAGTCTATTTTGTCTATCTGTTGCGCTCATGATTCATCCTATATCTTGTATTTATTGGTTAAAATTATCTACATACATTATTGTGCAAGCAGGCCATTTGCTTGATCAAACTTCAATTGCATAGTCTGCGAGACGTTGTAGGGCAGGTATGTTAAGTGACATTGAATTTGAATCCCGCTTTCATACTGTGTTACAGATATCTGATCAGCAACCACTCTAGGGTCTGAATTCATGATGCTGTTTACATTCTGTGTAATTAAATTCTTAACTTGATCCGTTAGCGGCTCAAATAAAACGTCCCAAATAATTGTGCCGAATGACGGATTCATTAGACGTTCTCCCTGACGTATGTGAAAATGATTTATAATATCTTGCTTGATTAATTCAAGATCAAATAAGTGAAAATTTTCTGTTTCTGAATTAATAGTGCTAAAACCCTTGTAAGTTTTAGGACCTAATGCAGACTCTTGTCGAGGCGCTTTTAGCACCACTTTATTATATAAATTAGCGTTTGAACTCATTATTCACCTGCCTCCTGTTGTTCTTCTTCTGTGGCAGGTGCTGGTGGCCTGTCAAAGGTATCTTTAGCCGTTGTATACTTTTCAAAGTATGCTGGTGCTGCCGGCTCTGCGGTGCCAGCTATTGTTTTTGCTGGCACATATTCTGCTGGATTTAAATGTTCGTGATGTTTCCACGGCTCTGTTTGCGGGACTCTAGCTGCTTTAGGAGCAGTAGCTGCCGTTGCAGCGCCAGGGCCGTTCATGTTGATTGTTCCGGCAGTTTCTCTATGCTCTGCGCCTGCATTGATATGACTAGTCCCGCCGGCGGTTAACTTGCCGTCTGCACCTGCTTTAATTTCGTAATTTGCTCCAGCGGTAGCATTAAAATTTGTTACTGCATTTATATTAACATTGCCGCCAGCTGTAAAGTTAATATCTCGTTTGGCTGTAAAGTTAATGTCATTTTCGCTGTGAACACTTACACTATCTTTAGCATAGATATCAATTTTACCGTTACTTGTTAATTCAATCCAAGCAGTGCCTCGACTGTTAGTAATGTAAATTAAATCTTCGCTATTATGCATTAATATCTGATGCCCAGTTCTGGTTCTAATACGCACTAGTTCATTGTGCGGTATAGTTACTTCAGCTCCTGCAGGACCATCATCTTCAACACTAACATATTCTGGAGGACCTTGCTTCTCACCACCGGGCGGAGTTTTACGTAGATACTTGTCGTCACCGTCATCCATTACAAATGTTGTTCCGCCAAGGCGACTAACTGGAACGTTTGCTGATGACTCTTTAGTTCCCATCTTTCCTCGAGGAGCACCATCTTGTTTGTCAAGGGGGCCGGGAGTGCTAATACCAAATACCATGCTTGGTGCTTCTCTTCTTGCACTACTAGTTGTAATTCCCCTAGTGTCGTCTTTAAGGAGGCCTTGACTATCTAATAGTTTAGCAAGTGGATGTTCTGGTTTTGGAACACGAGTGGTATCTGTTCCGGGGTTAGGATTTAACGTTTTGTTAAATTCCCCAACAGGAACACGTTCTGCTGTGCCTTCAATATTAAAAGAAGTTGCGGCAAGTCCCGGAGTCATAAAATTCATGTCCCCCATCGGCACACCACCAATCCAGTATCCGTCTTTAGAGTTTCCATTAATAAAAATTACAACTACAATGGATCCTACGTCTGGTGGAATCATCCACATGCCGTATGACTTTTGTGTTCCGTTAAAATCTTCATTATCAGTTAGGTAGTCGTTGCTAGTAAAGCCAAAGAAAGGGCTTATCATTTTAACAGTCTGCACTTGGCTTTCGCTGATAGTGTTACCAGATGTTCTTAATAATTCAACTTGAATTTTACCATTGTATGTGTTATCAATATGACCTACTACCCTTGCAAGTTGCGGGTATCCTGTAGTATCTTTATCGGGTTGGTCTTGCGATGGGCGTGACTCGTTATTATCTGACATAGTTACCTTTATTATCCTGCAAAGTCACCGAGGTCTTTGCTAGCTTGAATTTCTTGTGGAGTTCTTAGCTCAGCCGGTGCGTCAGAATAGTCTGAAACTTCCGGTGTGTTTTCTGTTGATGTAATTAACTTTGACGGATCTGCAGGATTTTTATTTTCTTGGCCGTATCGTCTAAAACCATTTAACGTTTGTGTAAATTGTCCACTTTTGAAAGAATTTTTTACAGTAGTTAATTTGTATAAACCGCTAAACTGTTGGACTGCTACAGTATTACCAAAGTCATATAATCCAGTTGCTTGATTAATATCAATAGGTGTTCTAAAGTTAACCACACAGTCAACTTCACCTGTTTGATAATCAACTGTTCCTTCAGCATTTAAGTTAGAATAGTTGCTCGATGCTGCCGTGTAATTGCCTAATCCGCTAGTGAATAAGAAATACGGATCACCAACAATTTCTAATTCTAAGTTTTGTAAATCTTTGCCATTAATCAATGCATCGTGAAATAGTTTAGCAACTCGGACTCCGGCAGTTTCTGTGCCGCCGCCGCCTTTGCCGTCTGTTGTAGTTTTAGTCTTACTATAAGATACTTGCGCAGGTAATCCTTCTCCTGGTTTAGGAGGAGTAGTCCCTTCTGGTTGTTTAACTGTTCCGCTATCTTCTGACCCTACTGCATTATCATCTTGTAGTTGAACATCGGCGTTTCGAGTTCCGCCGTCTGCTGTCATCATTTGTTGGAACCCGTTTGCAATATCAATATTAAATCTAATAACATCTACATTTTTACCTGTATAGATATAATTGTATTCTTTAACTGCTTGTTTCTTTAGTTGATCAAACCCAGGGGCGGCAACGTTAGGTGGTGTCATTCTGCTAGAATGAGCCTTGTATGGCACAACTCTGTATACATGTAGCAAGGGCGCCTTACCTGTTACCGGATCAGGGGTAGAACTAATTGTATAAGTTTGAGTTTCAATTCTCCACCAGTCACGCATACCTGTATCAGACAACGGAGTGCTGGCATCTAATGCTTTAATTGCAAACTCACTGTTTAATATTACATTGTTAATGCTTGACGCAATGTCGCTATTTTGCGGAAATTTAAAATCAGTAACAGCTGGATCAATTTTTTGATTAGCCCTAACCATTACTTCCTTCTTTGGATCGTATACTTCTGATACTTTGCCCATAGGTGCATCGCCGCGGCGTGATAGGTCATATCCCATTTTTGCTTTGCCGATGGCATTGCATTCTCCATCGTTTTGAACTAGCGTCTTATTTTTAGAACTTTGTGCAACTCCTAATTTTTTAAATAAATCGCTGTTAGCTGCGCCTGCCGGTGGCTTAGTTGCACCAGATGTGTTTTCTGCTTTCTCGCCACCTGAACTATTACCAGCAGCCGATGCAATTTCGTTTGGAAAAATAATCAAATACTCGTCAGCTTGCTTGATACCTTGGTCTTTTTCTTGCTGCTTTGATCGTTTGTTCAGAGCGGCTTGCAAGCTGTTTTCGCCTGTTTGAAGCATTTCTTGAACTGTCTTACCTGTAACAGTTACATCGCTCTTTAATGCAGCCACAGTCTTACTATGTGACTGATCATTCCATGCAAATGCAGAAACAGAATATGTGCTGCCTGCGCCCGTAACATTCATACTAATGTTTTGAATCTTGATAGGCAAATACCTGGCAGTTCCGGGAATTGTTTGTGGAATACCTTGTTGTGTATTTCCTTTAAATTCAATTGTAATAAGAAACGGAGCATCTCTAAAATTAGTATATCCTAATTCAAATGCAGCCTGTTGCATACTTGTCATGAACAAGCCCATGCTATACGGCTCTACAATTTTAAACTGAATATTAGTAGCATTAGTATTGCCAGTTTTTCTTGAGTTACCAACATACCCTTCAAATGTTAACTCAGTCATAAAAAATTCAAATTTTCCATACGGAGTTTGAACTCTGTTGTTAGGATCTGCGCTGCCGGCTTTTAAAATTAACTTAGGTGTATTACCTGCTAGATAAGTTGAGTCGGGAAAATTAACTTCATTAGGAGACAATACTCCTAACCCTAAGATGTAGTTATAAGTTGCATAGTTGTGCAGTATATTTGGTTCAGGAAGATTACTAGAAAAGCTAACTAAATTTTTATTAAATGCTGCCAGCAAAGATGCACCAATACCGATTGCACCAGAGATTGCACCGGCGGCGTCTTTTATTGACCCGGCAAGGCCAGATGCAGGCCCGGATGACGAGAATACATTTTTAACACTACTAACTGCATTGGTCGCTGCGGACCCAAAATCAAATGCCATGTTATAATCCTAACACTGAAAATAAACTACTTCTTTTTGGAATATAAATTTGTGTCCCTGGGACAAAGTCAAATATAGGATCCTGAATTGTATCGAGGTTTCGTTGAGTGAAAACCCACCACAATGCTGCATTGTCGTATAAGTCGTATGCTAACAAGTCGGGTCGGTTAGCATACTGCGCCTCAATAGTGTATAAAAAATCATCAGGCTCAGAACTAACTGGTCTAATTGACAAGACGTCTAGATAATTTTTTGTAACAGTTGTTTTTGCCCATGGGCTTGATGCACTATATGTTGTCATATTAAATATATCCAGGTTTGCCGTTCATGTATCCGCCTTGAACAAAGTTTTGTAAACTAAATGTTCTAGCACTATTTCTTGAGTATGCAGGCTCGCATGTTACAACAATTGAACTCTTAGTTGGCACATACGAGTTGCCACCAGCAACACTTCCACCGATGCCAAATCCGCCTAACAGGCTAGATACGTTAGCAACGCCACCTGCAAGGTTACCTACAGCCGAAGTAACTGATCCCAGTGCACCGCCGAATGCACCGCCGAATGCACCGCCTATGGATCCAGCTAGGCCGCCAATGGCATCAGCTGCTCCTTCGATTTGTCCCATGCCACTGCCGACAACAGGTGCTGCAATATAATCACACTTGTCGTCAAGTTGAACTGAGAACTTTGTAATTACAACAGGGATATTTTTAAAAACATAGTTACCATATCCGTTCAGTAACACTAACGGTGGAGGATTACCTGCAATAAAATCACGACCTGTGAACATTTTGGTTACAGATCGTAAATAATGTATCGCTGCAATCCAATACAGTGCTTGATTTGCGTCTTCAACATAGAACGGTGCCGTAATAGTAATATTGCCAGGCTTACTGTTTTCATAAGTTTGAAACGCAAAATTTGAATGTGTAGGATGCACGGCGGTGTATTTTGCATCAGATTGAATATTAATCGATGGAGTAAATGGAAACACTAGGCCGCCTGCATCTTTAAGCGGCTTTAATACAGGACTTGAGCTAAATGCCGGCCATGTTGGAATGCTAAGACGAACACGCCAATCTGCATCATTTTCTGCGCTATCAAATAATGATACTGCTGCCATGACATTACCAATAAGCTCGCCAGCCGCGGGCAAATTAAGGCTTCTAATGCCTTTCATAATGTCTCCACCCTTGGCTAGGTCAAGTGCAGAACTAAGGTTCTTACCTACACTTGCGGCGCCGCCGATGGCGCCAAATGTTGCGTTTGCGGCGCCAATTTTAGAAGTAAATCCTGCCGCTGAATCGAATAGTCCCATATGGATCTCCTGATACTCTATTTATTTGACAAAATTAACTGCATAGTTTATAATATACAAAAGAGGATTAATCTATGGCTACAAAAGTCAATTACTTAAACAACAAGGATATGTTGGCAGAAATACACCGGAGCAAGAGTTCTTATTGCTCCTTTACCAAGCCAGAATACCATCAATACGATATTATCTTACCTAGCGTAGACAAGATTAACATCCGCACAATAGCCGAAGCCAAACGTAATAAGGCTAAAAGACTAGGTGATTTGGATTATGCTACTCGTAAGAAAGCTGGTGAAAAAGTCAAACAAGCAGATTGCGAAGTTGACTACAAGAAGATTACCAAAGAAGAGCTAGTTTTTAGAATCATGTCGTTCGATCACATCCCGTTAAATGGTATTCGAAAAAAGAATCCAAAGAGCACAGCAGATCGGCATGACAAAGTTAATTTTCCGCCATTTCAACATATGAAATTTAACGAGGGAAACGAGATTGAGTGTGTAGGTAAGAGTCATTGGAAGGGTCCGTTAGATACTGGACATTTTGATAAAGATGCTGGACAAATTACTAATACTCTAGCACGTATGATGATTAAACTATGTGAGAGATATGCTACCCGCGGTAACGTTCGTGGCTATA
>Ga0209230_10000335_pt1 | contig 18406 bp, 19 predicted proteins | sample LakOntMetagenome_FD_187467 | JGI IMG/M metagenome (GOLD analysis project Ga0209230, IMG submission 187467) | Freshwater and sediment microbial communities from Lake Ontario - Sta 18 epilimnion Metagenome (SPAdes) (version 2) | ecosystem: Environmental > Aquatic > Freshwater > Lentic | place... | reverse complement strand
CCCCGTCGCCAATGACTACGGATGAGGTGGAAACTTTCCGTAGTGAAACGAATACAACCAAAGATGCAGGTAAACCGGCGGACCAATCCAAAATAAAAAAAGTAGAGTGGTCTCCTGAGAACGAAGTCATTATGGTAGAATGGTGTGACATTGCACAGTGTTATAAATGGCTCAACACGCGTGCTCATTCAAAATATTCCTATTTCCATGCCTGGTTCACGATACCTGCAATTATTTTCTCGACACTCAGTGGTACTGCATCATTTGCACAAGACAGTTTGCCGGATTCGATGCGCGCATATGCACCTGCGGTGATCGGTAGTATTAACATTATGATCGGTATTTTAACTACTATCCAGCAGTATTTGAAAATATCGGAGTTGAATGAAGCACATCGTGTAGCGTCCATTTCATGGGACAAATTCGCGCGTAATATCCGCATTGAACTTGCAAAGAAGCCTGCCGAACGAGGTGATGCGGGTACATTTATTAAACACTGCAGAGGAGAATTTGACCGGCTTATGGAAACCAGTCCTAGTATCCAGGAGACGGTTGTTGCCGATTTTAGAAATAAATTTTCAGGAAGAGAAGGGTCGGAAGCCCGCCGTAGATATGACCAGTTGAAGAAACCCGATATTTGCGACACGATTATTAGTGCAAATGAGACTCGTCACAAATGGTATTTAGAATTGGACAAGGATGTGGATGAAATGAACAATGACTTAACCGACGTTGCCATGCAACAAAAGAATAACGTCATTCTGGAACAGCGGCGATTGTTGGCAGAGCGCGAAACAGAATTAATTGACCGGGCTGAATTTGAAAAGAAATCGGTGCGCATGCAAATCGAAAACATGAAATCGCGACAAGATAAGCAGGCGGAACGTGATAAATATATCAATGAGCGTATAAATCATATCAATTTGTATGTTAAAAATTTCGTTAATGTGTATGAACGAAAGCCACTGCGAGACGAAATCGTCGATAATTTAAATACCGAGGTTGAGAAGGATGTATTCGATATATTCTTTGCATCTTACAGTAGTCTGGATAGTGTGTAAATTAGTGTATGTGTATGAGAGAGTGTGTTTGTGTGTCTAATACATAATGATTGTGAAATTAACATTATGTATTATTGATTGTTTTGATTATAATTCTGTAAAAGATTCTAGCGAATATGTTCCGTAATAGGTTTGTTCATTTTCTGTAAATGTAAACACTGCGTTTTCGGCCAATTCTAGTTCTGGTACGCTACTTTCATCGCTCGAAAATGTCCCTGATTCGGTCCCCGATTCTGACCCTGAACTCGATTCGTCGCCTTCTTCACTCGATCCAGATTCTTCGTCTTCTTCTTCACCCGATTCGACCGATTCTTCGTCTTCTTCCTCGACCGATTCTTCTTCACCTTCCTCTACCGATGATTCCTCGCTCGAATCTTCTTCTTCTTCTTCGACGTCTTCACCTTCCTCTACAGATTCTTCATCACCTTCCTCTACAGATTCTTCATCGCCTTCCTCACTTGAATCTTCTTCAACTGACTCTTCTTCACTCGATTCGTCACTTTCAGTATCCATGTTCTCGACATCATCTTCTGTTTCATCATAAAACAGTGCAAAACGCTTAATATTATTGTATTCCCCCGTTAACGGAGTCTTCGAAAACATATATATGTCATCAAATCGTGCATGTGTAACAACAGGTGCAAATAATGATATACTGTCATAACCATTTTCAGCACTATAATATTCATTTGTATATGTTTCATCCTCATTTTTCATACATAAATAAGAAATAACGGGGCTAGGAACAGGTTCTCCACTTGCCATGTTAATTGCCTTTGTAAATGGGTTATTATTAAATATTTGTAACACATCGCCTCTAATTTCCACGTTATTAATTCGACCCGCGTTTAATTCATCTACAATGGCCATGATATATTCACCTGTTTGAAACTTATCACTATGTGTTTCTATGTTCAGCCCGGTACAATCAAAGAACACATACAACTGGTTTGCGGTTTGATCGTCTTCCAAAAATCCACGATAAAGTGACTGCATGTCCATGTCAGGAATCGACACAGTCTTCTGCAATAAATCACTGCATTGAGATAAAAATTCGGCATCTACACCACTCGCTTCATCATATTCGTCATCATCATCGCTATTATCAATCGATCCTTCTGTTTCCAGTTTCGGTTGAATCGCTTCACTGGAAGTAGACTGTTGAATCGCGGCCATATCTAATTCGGCAGTTGGGAATTGATAGACAGAATTGATTTTACTAAACATAAATTGTAGAAATGGAGTATGCAAATCAGTGTTAATGGAGAACATACACAAATGAATCGTATATGTTTCCGTCAAATTTCTGGGAAACAACACCAAATTATTTGACAGGATAACATCATCTAAATATTTGTATTCTGCAGTGGCAGACTGTTTGCTATTTGATCGAGCTGCATCATGCATTGACGGAGTTTTAGCAGGTAAAAACGGGTCTGCGTCCGCATCCGCCACCGGTTCGGGTCTTATATTATTTACAGGCGTTTCTGTTAAAAAGTTTTTATTTATGAAGGCGCGTAGTTCTGCGGATGTTAACGCCATTTGTTTTATATATACAAACGACTCTAAAAAAGTGGCCGGTGTATATCGCATTACACATATGTTTATGTGAAGTAACATAAAGAGATGTAGATAGGTATAATTAAGACAAATACACGTTTGTTTATTAGACTCCTTAGCTATCGCTAAACATGAACCAAGATGACGAGCAATCATACCAACCTTCCGGAGAAAATTACGGCGACTACGATGAGCAATCGTACGTATATCACGAATCGGGTGATGTCGACGAAAGTACCATTTTCACAGACGTGAAATCGAAGCGTAATCGTATGGATAATTATCTAATTACTGACCCTGGCCATAAGGTTATCGGCACTAAGAAGGATCGGTTGGAATATTATGCTGGCAGCGTCCTTCCAGGAGCATCGATTCGTAATGCGGTGACTGGAATTCGCGAGTATAATATGAAGGTTGGAAACTGGAACGCAGAAGCCCAGTTTTTCAAGGTGCGGTATTTGGGTGACGATAGTACCAATAACCCCGACGTCTTGTATTACGATTCTCCTGAACAGTTTGAGCGCCATATGCATTGTGCCGTCAAGCAACAAACAAAGCAGAAATGGCAGCGTCAGTATGCGCAAGCAACGCAGCCAAGTGCCGATGTATAATAGAACAATTATTTTATTACACCAACAAAAAAGAAAAATCCCACAAAAAAATGTCATGGTATTATAACTTTAGTATGAAAACTTACCACATACCAATATTATCGTATGTCTTCATTGGAATAACCTCGTTGGTTTTAACATATGCAACTATTGCGGATACGACAAATGAAATTATATTGCCGCCGTCATTGGCCGAGCCCGAATCGAGTGTTACGCCCGAACCCCAATCATCATCTGTATTGTCGTCCATTCAAGAAATCGAACTGCCATCGCTGTCTGGTACTATTGAGAAACTAAAATCACTTAACCCGTTTTCCAATGCATCTACAGCGTCAGGCCCAGAAGCAATACCGGTTGCAGTCGCAGTTGCAGCACCTTACGCAACGACCAGTCCATCCGCGCCTCCTGCGCCTTCAGGTCAGGTCGCACCAATGAATAAATTCCCGTCATCTGGCGGTAAAAAAAGTATAAAAAACCGAAAAAGAAAACAAAAAAAAACGCGCAGATCCAGTAAATGAAAAATTGACGGAATCACATGTTATAATATAATTCACATGTGATTTACAAATGTTGTTTGATACAAATTCAAATTCTTTTTCGGCGACGTTGGCAGCGGTATTTGCGCAACAAAAGAAATACCACTACGTATATGTGTCGATTGGGTCAAAATACAATCAACCAGATGTGTACTTTTACTCGGCCAAATCCTCGTTAGCAAAACGAGTTGATACAAATGCTTTAGAACAAATGGTACCCATCTTTCTGCGCATAAAACCAACAGACCGAAATATTTTGGTGGTTGTGATTGATACATTTAATGCGGATAATGACATTCAAATGAATCGACGACTTATACAATCAGTATTGACGGAAAATATGGATTGTATTCTAGTAAATATGTTTTGCACAAATGACAATTTGCATGAGTTATGCAGTAAGTTGCTTGCAACAGTATTGGTGGAAAATATACACGAGTCAAATTGCATGATATGCAATTATGTAAAATATTTGAATATGCCAAATGAACTCGAAAAAGTGGCGGAAGCCGCCATACCCGCAACTGTCCAGTCAGTATTGAGCCGGCCAGATTTTAATAAATATAAAGATTGTTACTATGAATGGTATGGATACAGGAGCAACTTATATAATTGTATTTATAATGTTTCCTATGCCAAAGGCAACCTATATTTTCATAAACGAGCGCACGATTTAGAAATGAAACTGGAACAATTGGTCAATCTACACCGACGCCCCATACAAGTTATTCACGACAAAAACATCGCCGGATTGCTCACCAATTCATATGATATTACATCACCATTTGATGTAGATAGTGATACCGGGTTTTCGCTGTCATTGCACCAAATACATAGCCCATTACTCTAATGATGCGAGGCATCGCTTAAAAAAGTCACGCACGTCGAGCTTGTTTGACCCGACAACAACATCATCGGGTACATAATGTGTATTATTTTTGCGATAACATAAAATAGTTGGAATTCCTTTCACTATTTTTTTTGTTTTCATAAATGCATACAAATCAAATGACTTATCCACATCGATTATTGCACATTGGACGGTGTCCGGCATAGATTCAAAGCATTGATGTACATCTGCTTCGATTAACTTGCAAGGCCCACACCAATCGGCCCCAAACTTCACAATAATGAGGCCCGGGTTGTTCTTTAGGGAATCGAAAAATGTGTTTCTATTTTCATAATGCGTAATAATTGGTAATCCCATTTTGTATACTATATAGACACACTATGTTTTATGTAATTTACGTAGTAATATACATAAATAGTATCGAAATAGTATAATAAGTACCAAAAATTTAGACCAAAAATGTCACAAAAACAATATAATCTAGACATTCACATGTATAGTTTGCAAGATTTACTGGGACTGTTTGATTTGAATTATTCTATTACGTTGGAAGATATGAAACGTGCTAAAAAAAAGGTGCTAATGACGCACCCTGATAAATCGAAGCTGGCGCCAGAGTATTTCTTATTTTACAAAAAGGCGTTTGATATTGTTGTTAAATTTTACGAGAACCAAACCAAGCAGAATCTACCGGTTACCACCGAAAAACGGGTATATGATACAGGGCATCAGTCGAACGATAAAGCAACTATTAATGCCGTGAGCAAAAACATTCAATCCATGGACAAACGCCAATTTAACACTACTTTCAATGAATTATTTGACAAAAACATGGTTTCCAAGACGAACCCGGACAAAAATCAATGGTTTACGAACGAGGCGGCGACATATGAAACACCGGAAAAGGTGAGTACACAAAACATGGGCCAGGTATTTGACAAAATAAAAGATACTCAACGTGGCATGGTAAAATATAGAGGTGTCGAGACCCTATACATGAATAGTGATTTTGGAAATTCAATATATGACGACGAAAACGACGACATTTATGTAAGTAGTGACCCGTTTAGTAAACTAAAATTCGAGGATTTACGAAAAGTACACAAAGACCAGACTGTGTTTGGAGTAAGCGAGAAAGATATACACAATGTGCAACAATATTCGTCGGTTGATCATATGATGCGAGAACGTGGCAAACAAATGTTGACGCCGCTCGAAAAACAAGACGCCGAACGTATATTGGCGCAACAAAATCAACAATATCGAGAACAAATGATGCACAAAGAATATGCCGATAAGTTAAAAACAATGCAATACGAAGAAAAAAACAAGAATGTCCTGGCGACGTTTTTACGTATTAAGAATGATAAATAGATATATCGGTGTAAATAATGGCACCAGCCGACCCAAAAATTGATTGGCAGTGCGTGGATTATATATTCTTATAAATTGTGTGAAAAATATATAAGAATGACAACGCCCCTAGACAATACAGATTATGTCATGGTAAGGGAAGCAATGGATATCATCAGTGAATTAAATCTGGTCGATTTTGTGAAGAATTTCAACGAAAAATGTGGGTTTATAAGTTCACCGGACAACCGCGTCAACCTTATTGGGTTCGCCCTGGCACATCAAAGTCATAGTGGAGCATCCTTCGGGGCTGTAATGAGAAATTGCCAATATTATTTCAACCACATTGACGAGTGGAGACAACTAAAAATAATGTATGAGCTCGGCCCTGACCCAGATACCGAACCAGAAATAGAAAATACAGATAACGATTTATTTTTCGAAAACTCAAGTTAACACCAAATATATGTAGTGGTATTATTTATGTAAATGACATTTTTTTCATTTGCAATTGGTTCGCAATCCATGGTTTATCCAAATCTAATATAACACTGCTATAATACGTATCTTTGTTTTCAATATCACTGAAATTGTCATATTGTGTAACAGTTAATGGGGTAATAATATACCAATAGTCTTGCATCTGTAGGTGCAGCCAATATTTATCAATCGCATACTCAAATTTGTTTGTTGGATTTCGTAATAATAGCGTTAGGCCTTCTTTGAAGTTTGCAATCAATCTATCATAATATTCTTTTTTGACAATGTATCCGGTGGTAGTTTGACAATAAAATACGCGCGCGGCATACTCATACAATTTTTGACACGGCGGTCGATTGTTCCCACTGACCAATAAAACATCCCAATTAATGTTTTCATTTTCGACAAATTTGGCCAGATTTTGTTTGAACAAATCCGGATTTGTGAATGTAATATCATCTTCACATATAAACACCTGGTCATAGTCGCGGCTCTTTGCGAGCTCCAAACATTTAATGTGGCTCATTGTGCACCCGACCGCAGGCGATTTCGGCTGAATTCCTTGCACACGTTCACCCTGGATTCCCATTTTTGCGAACTCCGCGGTAATGTGTTCTAGTCGGTCTGTGCGATGGTCCAAATTAATGAAAAGCGTATGTTCGAAAAGTTCCATTGTAAAAACCGTATATAATAAACAATAATGTTGTGTTTATTATATTTTACAGATAATATGTAATTGTTATTCATTGTCCATTTGTGTCAATATACGTTCCATGGTTGATTTTATCTCATCGGGGCTAGGAATATGTGCTGGTACTGGTGCTGGTACTGGTACTGGTGCTGGTACTGGTACTGGTACTGGTACTGCTACTGGTACGACTTGGTTTGCCAGCAATTCGTTATATTTCATTGTTAGCCCTGCATTGGCTTCGTTCAAATGTACTATACTAATATGCGACCACTCAACCGAATTATTTAATTTCGTTGCCAGACTGGCATTTGATTCGGCCAACTGAACTATATTGTTTTGAGACCATTCAACAAACTGATTTAATTTTGTTGTCAGGCCAGCATTTGCATCTTTCAATTCGGTGATGCTGTTTTGCGACAGCTCATATAATTGTTTTAATTGCGCGAAATCTTGTGTCATATTATTTATGGTTTCGCGCAAAACTAGCATCTCAGCGTCTACGCGATTCACATCTGGCTCGTCAGTTTTCCATGTAACACTCTTTTTATTACTCGCTGAACCAAATTCCTCAATACTGATTTCAATATTTGATTCCGCATCTATTTGTAGTTTTGGCGGAGCGGTCTGTACAAATGTGTTAGCTAGAGTTTGCGCTGGCGCAGGTGCTGGTATTGACATTGGTGCTGGTATTGGCATTGGTGCTGGTATTGGCGTAGCAGGTTGACTCACTTTGTTGATGGGCGGCGGTATCAATGACAGTTCATACGCTCGTTGTTGCATTTGCTGTTTTACGAGCTCATCCATATTTTGAATTACTCCATCATCCGCCTTTTCCGTGAAATTTACATTGGCCGGTGCGACTTTTTTATTCAGATTCGCATATTCTTGTTGTCTTTGTTCAAACTCTTTTGCATAAATATCCTGACGTGTATCGGGTACAATCGGCGGAGTGGGTATCGCATACGAATTCGCAGGTTGATAAGAGGGGCTCGCCTGAGTTGGTGTGGTAGTTTTCGCAACAGGTTGACTGATTTGCTCGCGTATATTTTGTATCATATATGATATGGTTTCTTTGTTCACATAATTCAAATCGGCCACCGTTAGTTTTTGCATCTTATATCTTTCATAAAAGGTGCGTATGATCGTTTTGAACCATTCATTTTTCTTTTCAGGATTATATGGCGCAAAAAAGTCTTGAATGTATATATTTTTACTGATGACGTTCCATAATAATTCCTGGTTCTCGGGGACTACGTATAATGACATGTTGTATATGAATATGTCATTATATCTATATGTGTTCAGCGTTTAATGTTTTTTAATGGTTTTTTTGGACCCTCGTTTTTTGGCGTTGGACCGCTTTCGATGTTTTCGTTTCGATTTTCCTCCTTTTTTTCTGCCTCCCCCTTCTGTATTTTCATTTTTAAGTACGTCGAGTTTTATATTGCGTTTATATGTACCGTATAATGGTTCAACTGGTAGTTGATTTGGTGATTGTTCTTGCATCGATCGCGCCAATACTCGTAATAAGAATTGAACTTCGTCATCCGCCGTATATGGTTTATTTTCAAGCTCAACACTATATCCATGAAGAAGACTATTATTACGATTTGGCGTGTCGTCAACATATTCTTTGATTATCAAATTTAATTTTGGGTCTTTGTCTATTTGTTCTTCGAATATTTTACGAATGACATATAATATCTTATTTCCAACATCACTGCCTACCTGCGTTATGCGGTCGATGAACGGGTTAGTAATATACGGATTTCGAATAATTTTGGCCAGAATTTGCCGTTGTTTTTCTCGTTGCTCATCGGTGGTGGCCCGAGTATTCAGCTCATTCACATAAAGGTCTAATTCGGGATCAGGTTGGGGAGCAGCAGCATTTTGTACGGTATCGGGTTGAGCGGGGTTAACGTATCCCAAAATCTTGTCAATACGTTTATTTACATATTCCTTCTCTTCGTATGTTGGCATTATAGTATATGTATCAAAGTTATACTATAATGATAAAAAATTACGAATTAAAATACTTCTTTCTATAATGATGCATGTATTTATCCGGTATACGTTTGTTCTTAAAGAACGCGATTTTGTCCATATAATTTTTGAACACTTTCTTTTCCGTCTTATTTGTCAACATGGTCACAATAAAATACAACGAGTACATGCCACATTCATTGTTTCCATATTGGTGCTCCATGGGGCAATTTTCATGAAAGTGTATATGCATCGGTGTTTCTAAATCTAGTCCTTGTGCAATAATACGTTTCGCTAATGCATCGATTTCCGGCGGAATTTTGTCTCCTGCACTATCCATGTAAAACATATATTGGTCTTCTAAATCTACAAACATGGAGACCCAATGCGATCCCCCTTGTCCATGATGATCTAAATTAAATACAATCCCGATTTTTGTTTTCCCCGATTCTAAATAGTTCTTCACCTGAAATTTACACAACTCTTCCCAAACGCAGTCGCCGCCGTTTTCGGGTAGGCGAGTATCAAAATCAATTGGCGACGGGCCGAGAAATACGAAGTTTTTATATGTTTCTTCGTATTGTTTGAGAACATCGGCAATATCAAAATTAGAAAGCCACTCATCTGGGTCTTTATTCCACGACGATGGATGGTCAGGTGCAAAAGATTGTTTGTCGAGTTTGCGACGGACTATAGGGTCGGTAATTGTGTCCAACCAACAGTCTTCTTTATCACATGTCTTTAATTTCTTCTTTAAATCTGTCCATATGCGCTTCGAATCAGTTGCTACAATTTGCTTATTGGGGTGACTCGCATTAAACGACGTTTTTAATTGTACGAGTACATCATTTGTTAAACAACTATCGGCTACGCTCGTTTTTCCGGACGTACCCGGATTACAGTTCATACGCTTAAATTTGCGTGTATGTTTGCGTCGATGTTGTTTCTTTCTATGACGCGTTGTATTCGTCGGCATTAATTCTCTTATAGTATACAAATAAAATATATATTATTACATATTATTTCATCGTTTGGAGAACATGCGCATATCATAACTTGCCACTGGCAAACTACCCTTTTTTACCACCTTATCTTTACCCCAAAATGAAGTAGATGCAGATTGGCTCACAGACGACGTTTCATCCATATTTCCAAACAAAACATCTTCGTCTTCATCGTCGCTCTCATAACACCCGTTATGTGAGCGGTTCTGTTTCTCTATATCCTGCATTTTGAAATACTGAACCAGGCGTTTTGTATAAGCGACAAATATTTGGTCCACATCGGTCGTAATTTGTGTATTTGGCGAATCCAACAAACGGCTGGTTAAATCCAGTATACGGCTTCTATATTTGCGATTATCTGATATGCGTTGGTTCTCCACTTCATGTTGTTCTGGATTGGTTTGTGAGACATATTTACGATAATGATTTTTGTTCATTAATAGCGACAATGTGAGTTGGTCGATTTCGGTTGTAGTGACTGTGTTCTCTAAATTATCGATTGGTTCGTGTATATTTGTTTCGTCGATTTCACTTACTTCGTCCAACATACTTGTATCTGCAACTGCATCAACATGGTCATCGTTTGTTTGGTCCATGTATGTGTTCTATATATACATATTTGTGTATTATTTATGTTTTTGTGTATGGAAAACATAAATTGGTCAATTATTTCTTATTATTTCATATTCTTCTTTGTTTTACGTGCTTGTTCTCGCTCGGCTTTCTTCTTTTCTTGTTCTGCTTTGCGGGTTTTCTTCTTTTCATCTCGTTCCACCGCTTTGCGCTCGCGCTCTTGTTCTCGAGCCAACTTTTTCTGTTCGCGTTCATCGGCTTTACGCTGTTTTTCCGCCTCTTTTGCGCGCTCTTTCTCTAACATACTCTCATCTAAATTTTTTAACTCTTCCACCATTTTTTCGCGATACGTTTCAACAAACTCACCAATTTGTTTGTTCGTGATTTCTTCTTTATAATCGGCTTCTTTGCGCAATTCTTTGCGGAGTCGTTTGTCTTCGCGAGCTTGTTCCTTGATTTTTTGTTTGTTCTCCCCGATTTTTTTCTTAATGGTTTTCTGTATTTTTTTGAACCGTTTTTCGCGGTCTTTTGTCAATTGTTGGATATTTTTCTGTAGTAGGTTCTCCTTCTGTGCATTTTCTTTCTTAAATATTTTCATAGTTTTATTATGTTGATTCTGGTTATCCTTCAATGTCATGCGGATTACACTACGTTCCAAATCATTGTACTGGGTATTTTTCAACATTTTGCGCAATTCGACCACCTTCTGTTTATGCGCCTCCATTCGTATTTTCAGGCTTTGTGATATGGCTTCAATTTGTGTAGTATATTCTTCCAATTTCTTGTCAATTTCGACAATAGCGGGGTGTGCTTTCACGTTCTCTTTTAGTGCGCTGGTTTTGTTAACCGTTTTTACAGCACAGTCCTTTTTAATATTATACAACACCGATTCCTTGTATTCCTCATATTCGTCGGCAAATTGCTCAATGTTCTCCTTAATATTACCCATGGTCTCCCGTTTCAGCCCCTTTTTCGCTTTGATGAGGCCCTTCATCTCCTTCATTTCGGCGCGTATTCCGGCCGTCAAATGTTTTAGTTCTGCAACCATCCCCCGGATATTTGCATTCACCACTTTATCACATTGTTTCTTTGGGATGTTGTCAAACGTTTCGCATACTTCTTTTTTCAAAAACCCGAATTTATTTCGGTCTAAGTCGCTCAACTCCCCTTCAATTTCCTTGGCCTTTTCGACCAATTTCATTTGTAGTTCCTTGGTTTCTTCGCCCATTTGTTCGCGCATGAACTTTTTATCGAATTTCTCGATCAATTCTTCGTTTTTCACCATGGGCACAGAGACTTGTGTAATAATCGGCTGTGCGAATTGACGCGCGTCTTTTTCGCGGTTTAAGTAACTCACATATCCCGCAATATCGTCCAAATACTTATAACGACCCGTCTCGGTAAACTCGCCCTGAACATCCAAATATTCATTCGAGAACTCATCAAACGTTGCGGGCATTTGCTCGCTCAATGGTTTACACAAATTGATGAGTTGAACCAATTCCATGGGCTTTGTTGTAATGGGTGTTGCCGTCATCAACATGAGTCGCACCGAGTTATCGCCTGAAATTTCATAGGACTTCATCAGCGCACTATGCAGGGCATTCATGTCCGGACGTTCGATTCCAGATAAGTCATCCCCGCCGTATAATTTGTGGGCTTCGTCGATAATAATGAGCGTTTTTCGTAATGGGTCCGCCATTCCGTTGATTTTGACAAGTGTTTCGTAAATACTGTTTTGCTTCGACACCAAATTACTGAACTGTTTATACGAAATCGGCCGTATTTTCCACGATTTCGACAACAATCGCATACGCTGGGAATGCTCTTTCGGCATGGTAAAATCGTCACTATATTCGATTTTGTTGCGGATACTTTCATTGCATACCTGGTCAAACATATTTTTCCAGATATCGTTTTTAAGCGTCGTTCGTGTGACCCATAAAATCGTATATTCCTGTTTTTCGAAGCTGCTAGTCGCGGTGGCAATCGCACTGCATGTTTTTCCAGTACCAACAGAGTGCCACAATAACATACCTTTGCACGGATTTAAAGGTGTAAAATAATTGCGAATGAAGTTCTGCGACGGAGTATATTTGAGAACATTTCCACCGCCGTTCATCGTTTCTGCGCACATATTGGTCATTTTCACAACATCCCATGTATATTCTTTGAAATAGTCTTTAATGTATTGACGCATGGCGGGGTATGTTTTACGCGATTGCACTGAATTACCTGGCAATACAAGGTTAGATGTTGCGGTTTCGGTAGCAATTGGTGAACGAATACGGAGTTTAGGTGCACCGCCATATACAAACTCTTTGCCGCCGGGTAAGCGTTCCATGTTTTTGGCAGACGGAATAGAGAACGTATGAATATTTTTGTTTAAGTCGTAGTCGACGGAACCGAGAACCGTGGACTTTTCCAAATCATGTGCGAAATGAAATTGGCGGATATCAATATTCATGGACTTCAAATAGAGGTCAATCGCATTTTCTGCACCCAAAAAGGCGCCTTGTACCTTCTCGGGAATAGATAAATCATATACAAAAATATGCAACGGCCAACCTCTGGACGGGTGGAACTCCAATCCCTTTTGTCCGCATGTACGGGTACCGCGTCCAATCACCTGTTTTTGGTCGGAGGGTACAACTGATGGTTCGAAGATGTGAACATATTTGACGTCGAACAAATCAATTCCTTCTTTGAATCCACTGTCTAATACAATAATTCGCGCCAAATCGCCGTGAATGTTCTCGGGACGTTGGTTGAATTTGGCCAACATTTGTTTTTTGGCGGCAACTGTAATCGGTTGGTCGTAGACCATGACAGAAGATAATAAGAAGAAATTCGTGTTAGGATTGCGCATAAGTTGTGCGTCTGTATTTAGTTCGAGTTTTTTGTAGCGATGTTCTCGTTTTTCGGGGGCATCTTCTTGCTCGTCTACGGACGCAGCTTCCTTATCAACTGTCTTCTTTAATTCCGCAGAATATCCCAAATGGTAGCCCTTTGCAATGAGGGCGGATGCAACTAATCTAGCTCCATGCGCTCCAGATTTCACATCAGAAAATATGAAATGCTTAAACTTCTTTCCATGTTCTTTCATATCTGCTGTATCCAATTTCTGGATTTTCCCGAGTAATTCATGTAACTTTGGTGATATAGTTGGTATTTTATTTAGTAATTCTTCACCCGAAAAATTCACAGAGTCAAATTTATATTTATCGAGGCCTTTACTTAAGTTACTTTTCTTACGTACACACGCAGGATCATAACTAATTGTTTGTGTTTCATCTAACAACGATTCTAAATATTGATTTGAAGACACATAATCCTCTTTTTGCGTAGGCTTATTCTGCTTACGCAATGAATGTTTTTTACGTGACATTCACAATACGTTTTATATTATATCGGGATAAATTATATTGTCATATAGTATATTATAGTAGCATGTCAACGATAAAAGGTATTTCCGCAAAACAAACACTTACAAACTACAAAGATGGAGAACAGTCTCTCGATAGAGGCGTTCTTCGTCGTGGATGGAACCAAATAAATGCCATCGGGGAAATTAATGGATACAAGCGTGTCATAACTCCTTTTCGCGCGGTGAATAATTTAGGTGATTTCCTCGCCCGCCCGAATTACGTATGTGGTGGGCCTAATCAGGTGAATGCGAGCAAACCCGGGTGGAAAGGTCACATTGGTTCGATCATTAGCAACTGCGACGGAACAGGTGTCGCGGGTGCTTCATGCAACCCCCGTTTTGTATCTGATTCTTCTGATTATGTGCGATTCCGCAAGCTGCGCGCCATGAACAAGAATTACAATGATATAAAGAACTAATCGTGCAACTTTTGGCGGCGATGCACAATGATTCATATGTACGCGTTATAGCAGTACGCAAGTAATTTAGTCAACAAATATATACCAGCGAAGATTTTCACATTTTCACTGATGAAAATGTGAAAATCGTTACTGGTATCTGGTCCTTACACAATTAAAATGTACCATTTTAATTGTTTAAGGGTTTAATTTATATCACTATGTTATAGAATCATAGTGATATGTATACAATGAAGTATAGTATACAAAATATAAACAATGGTGCATTGTCTGGTGCAAAACCCATGCCGCTAAAAGATAGTACCAGTGACAACCAGGCATATTTCAATATGGCACGACATACTTATTTGGAAACTGTCCCTGCTACACCCGCAACCGTTGGTGTAAAGTTAGAAAAGAAGTTGTTCGGTAGCAAAGATGCGTCGAGCGTGGTTGCAAATCGTCGCAACAGCGCAGTTGGAAAAGGGTCTTTAAATGCGAGCGGAGGACTATTTTCTTTCACTGCATACAATGATATAAGTACTGCCGATAATGCTCGTCGTAGAGCCCGTGCAGGTGGATCGGTTGCCCCGCCGAAAAAAAATGCACGCACTACAAATGCTCCCACACCCACGTTTTCCCCGGTTCAATATAAAAATGTGAGCGGTACAGTGCAAAATCAATACATTAAAGATTTTTATGGAAATAATGGAAGCTATTTGTATCATTAAATTTGCGTTGCGCAATTACAAAATTGGTAGAAATAGTGTGATTTTTTGTGTCGAATATGCCATGTTGTTCTAGCATTCCAAACAAAATAAACAGAAGTCGAACAAGTGAAAGTGCAACCATGACATACATGCGTTATCGATTCGATAATTGGTTGAATTCGTTTCCCAGTTGGTTCAATTTTTTTCACACTATACAATATATTGTCAATGTACAGTTATTTAGTTGAATTTTTTGGCGCTGCGTTCTTTATTTATGTTATTTTTGCAACAGGAAATCCTTTAGCTATTGGTGCCGCTTTGGCGCTTACTATCTTGCTAACTAGCAAGATTTCTGGTGGACACATTAACCCTGCAGTTACCATTGCCATGGCCTCTGCCGGTAAATTGCCCGTTTCTGAAGTGTTGCCTTATTGCATGGCCCAGATTTTTGGTGGATTAACTGCGCTGCAGTTGTACAAGCGCTACCAGCTTTAAATCGATAAACAATTGAAGAAAATTGTGTAATATGAAGTATTACTTATTACACAATTATGCCCGTGATTATTTGAAATGGCACGCTCATTTGGTGCGTAAATTCAATAGCTTAAACAAATTACCGTTTATGTAATGATGCAATAAAAAACTTACTAATCCAAATAAAACATCCACCAATAAATATATCCAAGATTGTTTGTTACCCATAATCGCATTATACGCAAATAAAAAATATAAAATAGAATGTATAGGTCTTAAGTCATTCCACCATATTTTCTCTCCAAATACTTCCGCACCCGTTTCTCTGGATCCGGTTAAATATATGTACATAAAACCAATAGCAGGCAGTAAAGCGATGTAACCTAAATATTTCAAATATTTTGCATTTATATATTTCGCAATAACAACAAATAGTGAACGTATTCCAATGCAACCGATTAAAAATAACAAAAATCTTTCTTGTAAATTGTCCATTATACATATATGGACATTTAAATATAAAAAAACGCGTACCACGGTTTACATGGTTTTCTTTACTACGCGATACAATACAAATAATCCCACCAACGACAATGCTCCAACATAAACCTTTGTTAATGTGTCCAATTTGAGCACTTTCACCTGAATACTATCGCCTTCATCATCACCTTCATCATCGCTATCTGCATCGGGTGTATGCGTTATTCCTTGAATTTTGGGAAGCATACTTTTATGCGCGGGCTTCACAACATTATTAGAAGAATCGACAACATTATTGGATGAATCAGATAACACTACCATCGACTCCTTACCACCTACATGCGCAACAATCTTTGCATTCACGCTATTCTGTTTGGCGTCAGGTTGGACCGGAGCCCCAATTAACGGTTTCCACATTGTCGTGGGGTCCATGTTTTCGAAATTGTCCATGAGCGGGCACTTCTTAACCGTGAAATTGTCGACCTCTTTTGCGCCGCTGGCCTTCTTTTCTTTTTGTTCGTTAGATAATGAGGGCAATATGTCAAAAACCTTGTTCATTTGTAATGAATATATACATTACAAATATATATTTATGTAATTTACATCAACTACCAAAGTGCATAAAGACATTATTCATGATACAATATTATCAGTCAAATATGTGTGGAATTTTTGCTCTGCTAAATAATTGCAATATTTTCACCCGAGAATATGTTCATAAACAATTTCTAAAGGGAAAGCATCGTGGGCCAGAACATTCGGTTATTCAAGAAGCGACCGTGAATGCCACATTTGGATTTCATCGTCTTGCGATAAACGGGCTAAATAGTGAATCGAATCAGCCAATTCGTTTTAAAGAAGTTACGTTAATTTGCAATGGCGAAATATATAACTACAAAGAATTATACAAATTGATGAATGTGACACCTACGACCAAGTCGGACTGTGAAGTGATTATCCATTTATACCGAAAATATGGTATCGAACACACATTGCAGTTGTTGGACGGCGAGTTTGCATTTTGCTTGATGGATAACAGTAATTTTGGCGGAACCTCGAGTATGTATATTGCACGTGACCCATATGGAGTGCGACCAATCTACACGTTATCGCCGACGAAACTTCAAAAGGGTAGTGTGTTTGGATTTGCGAGTGAGTTGAAACAATTGTCCGATATGTGTAACAAATTGAATGACGAACAACTTACAAATATGGACTCGATAACTACTCATGAATATGTTGTCAAACAATTTCCGCCAGGCAGTTACTCACACTATGAGCTACCATTTAAGCGAACTTCTTTTTGGCGTCCATCAAAATTGAATAAAATCTATACGCGACCTGGTTTTGTCTCATGTTCTATTGAAGAACCATACGAGGCCTGCATGGCCAATATTCAAAAGTATTTAATGAGTGCGGTGCATAAACGTTGTTGCACAACAGACCGCCCAATCGCATGTTTGTTATCTGGAGGGCTGGATAGTAGTTTGGTTGCTGCACTGGTGAACGAATATCACAAAAAACATGGTCTTCCTACATTGGAAACGTATAGCATTGGACTCGAGAACGCCGAAGACCTGAAGTACGCACGCATTGTAGCCGATTATTTGGGAACAAAGCACACCGAAATTATTGTGACCGAGGCGGACTTTTTAAATGCCATCCCGGAGGTGATTGTAGACATTGAAAGCTACGACACCACTTCCGTCCGCGCGAGTATTGGTAATTGGTTGCTTGGAAAACATATATCTGCAAACAGCGAGGCAAAGGTCATCTTTAACGGAGACGGATCCGACGAAGTTGCCGGCGGATATTTGTATATGGCGCGCGCACCCGATGCATTAGAATTTGACCGAGAATGCAGACGTCTAATTAATGACATATACATGTTTGATGTGCTTCGCTCTGATAAATCGATTTCGTCCCACGGTCTGGAACCGCGAACGCCGTTTTTGGACAGGGAATGGGTGCAATATTACTTTACGATTCCGTTTGGCATGCGATTTCACACCGGCGCGAAGCGCCCCGAGAAGTATTTAATACGAGACGCGTTTGATGGCGCGCGATTCTCAAATGTAGATGGTAAACCACTATTGCCAGAGAGCGTTTTGTGGCGTAGAAAAGAAGCATTCAGTGACGGAGTTTCGCAGCACTCGCGGTCACTGTATACCATTATACAAGAACATGCCCATGCTACATTGACTGCAAACAACAC